>OGQJ01003186.1_pt1 | contig 11427 bp, 12 predicted proteins | sample 1553161 | NCBI WGS metagenome assembly OGQJ01 (sample SAMEA2579923, study PRJEB22360) | human gut metagenome | biome: human gut; feature: human-associated habitat; material: faeces | place: Denmark | collected 2008/2010 | reverse complement strand
GGGCTTAGCCGGAGCACGTCGAGGACGGAAGGTACGGCGCCGCCCGCATCGTCTTCGGCGCGGAGCCGTCCGATGAGGAGATCCTGCAGTTCGTTGTCGGCAAATGGGAGAAGCTCTCGTTCTTCGGTGGCGAGCCGGCTGAGGCAAGCAAACCCGCGAAGAACCCCAAGCGGCGCGCCCGTGAGGCGGCGAAAGTCCTTAAACGACCGGCCGCGAGCACCAAGGCACAACAGGCGCTCGCGGCACAGCGGGAAGCAATGAAGCGGGAGTCGGCTCGCGCAAGAAGCCGACGCCGTGCAGACGAGGCGGAGGCGCGCTTCGAACAGCGGAAGCTGAAGCACAAGCAGAAGCATCGCGGGCATTGATCGGTGCCGACATGGGTCCTGGCGTGAACAGGGCTACGTCCCCTGTTCACGCGTGGCTTCAATCAGTTTCATGCTTGCATTGTCGCAAAGGTTGCAATAATGCAAGCATGGATATCTCACGGGGCGCGAAGCCAAAGGTTGCCCGCAAGTTGCCAAATGAAAAGTCCCTGGCCCGTTGGCACAGGTCAGGGAATCGGAAACGCTATATATCGCTTACTCCCACTCGGATTCCTATTTTTGCATCGTCGTTAATCGTGGCTCGTCTGGTTGTGTGTCGTGGTCGCAGGAGACACTAGTGTTCGGAAACCCGAGCACTCAAACGATACTCATTGCGTTAGTTATTCAAGGTGTTCGGACGTTTTGCACTAAAAAGGGATATCCGAGTCGGCCCAAGAAGGTTCTGCCGCCTGATTGGCGGAAGCCAAGCCTTGCGGTGCTGCTGCAATAGGGCCATTAAGAGCGGTGACCAAATCGTTCACAAATGGAGGTACTAGACCAGACAACTCCGCAACGAAGCGTGCGACGGCAGGCTTTCCGCTGATTCGGTAATATGTCTTCGCGCTTGTTTCGTACGTTCCGTAATCGGGGATTTCGTTCATTGCCGTTGTTTCGAAATCCTTTGAAAAGTAGGCATAGTTGCCGCCAACTTCGAAAGAAGAAGTGCCAAGATTCATGGAACTGATTCCCAAGAGCCCAGCAAGCTCTTTGTTGTTGCATTTCGATTCATCGCCGTCAAACAAGCAGAAGCAATCAATTCTGAAGGCGGTGAATAGTCGGTAGAGGGAGGGGATATTGCCCTTTCCTCCGCAGCCTATAATTTCCAGGCCAGCGGCAGACGGTGAAAAGCCAGCTCTCTTGAAATGAATTGGGAGTGCTTGCGTTTCGGTAGGACCTTCAACAAGAAGAATCTTGCTAGCGAAGAATCCTTTAGTAATCTCAGAATTGAGTTTTGCTTGATAGAAGCGAGAAATACCGATTTCGGACACTTTGCTACTTGGAACACCCATTGCTACACACTGGTCAACCAGGTCTTGAGGAGACAATTGGACAACATCGGTAATACCCTGATTATCTTTCCAGACTCTAACTGCTCCCTCCAAGTTGCCCGGATCGATAAAGTCAGCTGAATGGGTCGAAATGATGACCTGGATGCCGCCATCGCAAAGATCATAAATGTACTCTTTAAGCCAACGCTGCGCCAAGGGATGCAGGTGAGCCTCGGGCTCTTCGAGTGCTAGAACTATCGAGCCAGAACCAAACGTCTGCATGAATGCCTTAGCAAATGCCATGAGCAAAACTTGTTGTTCGCCAGTACCGAACTCTCCGAAAGCGCGAATGTCATTGCCTTCTTTAGCCAGTATTCTCATCGCGTTGGCATAGTTATTTGGATCATAAGCGGAGAAGTCCACCTCGAGCTTGTGTATAAATCCCTGGACAGAATCTTGCACTGTCGCAGCGAAATAGTCAGCAAAGGAGGCATACTCTGGGATGCCTTCAAACACATCTTTTATTTGCTGGAAGGCATTATCCAGGGAATCCTTGTCATTCTCGTTGAGCGCAGAATGAACGGCATGGGAAAACTTGCTCAACAGGGTGTATTTACTTGAGTAGCTGAGTTGATAGGCGATGCTTCTTTCGGCATCAACGAGATGCGCTTGGATTGCACTTCTGTCCGCATTGGAGATGTATAGCTTCTTCTCGTGGGAGTCGCAATAAGTGTTTTCGGATGCTTCTTTGCAATACTTTACGTAGCACTCGCAATACTCATTACCATTTCGGTCTCTATGATATGGGGCATCAAAATGACACCCAATCCAGGCATTAGGATACTTTGCTTTATCGCGCATGAAGAAATCACTATCTTGCATCTCGATATATGGTGCAAAACGCTCTCCGAGTATGCGGGAGATGGCGGAAATGATGTTTGATTTACCAGCGTTGTTCGGCCCGAACAGAACCAGAGGCTTTCCTTCGGGAATGGTTAAATCAATGTGCTCAATAGAACGGTAGTGGTCAATTACGATTCTCGTCGCCTTCAAAACTATCCCTACTTTCCAGTCCAAGGGCTCTTGCCGTCAGGAGTGTTCATCCAAGTGTCGGGGTCGTAGGTCTGCTTCCAGCCCTCGTATTCCTCGCAGGTGAACTTCCTTGGCATCAAGCTTTTTCTTCATCTTGTTCCAGTCCCCGAGGAAGCCGTCGAAGGTCATGCCAACAGTCATAAGGCCGCCGGTGATGGCGGGGCGGCCGTTGATCTCGGTGATGGTGTAGCCGTACAACTCGTCGTTCTCCAACATGGCATAGAAGAACTCCATCGAGGAACCGAACTCCGGAGCGGACAAGTACTCAGGCCTGACCCTGAGCGCCATCGCGATGCGCTCCAGGACTTCCTTCTTGGGTTTACGATCACCCAGCTCGTAGCTGCGCAGAGCGCTCTCGCTGATGCCGCTGAGCGCGGCAAGCCGCTTCTGGGTGAGCTGCCTCTTTTCTCTGAGATTCTTGATCTTGCGGGAGCAAAGCGGTGCCAAACCGCCATTGTGCTTTCCACCAAACATTTTTCGTCCTGATGTAACGGGTTCCACCTAGCACACTAAAAACGCTGTCCAAATGGTAACACCTCACGAATTTGTGAGCAATTCTCGTAATTTCCACCGCCTTAGCCGGACCTGATTGCTTCCGTTCTCCCTGAAATGACAAAAATCTTTACTCCCCATTAACGACCTGGGGAAACACCGTGCGGAGACCGCCGAAAAGCCTATTGAGTTCGATCTGAGTTTCACGGGGCCCGAAACAGCCCCGTTTGGCCCTCGGGGACAAAAATCAAGCGCCTACTCACTTGGGATAAATTCTTACTCCCATTCCTCCGAATACCGCCCAGTGCCTTGCCATCTTGAAATACGGGGAGTAAATGGCGAAATCGCAGGTGAAAGGGAGTAAAAAGGCAATGAAAAAGCCTCCGTCCCAGCACGGGAACGGAGGCTCGATTTTCGTATTTACTCACCGCTGTCGCTGGCGGCTTTGCCATGATTCTCGTACGAAACGAAACTCAGCGGCACAGTGCGGCACTCAAAAGCGCAGGTCAAAACCCTATCAGCCTACTCCCACTCCCTTTCGCAATTCGTACCATAGGTAACCAAGAATTACTTCTCGTCATTCAGGGCACCATTATCGATATTTTGAAGCGGGTAGATTGGTACCCAAAATGTACCCATCAGCAAATCAAGCTTTTAGGTAGCCATCTCTGTATCTCTCATCAAACGGGTCGAAATCACTCCCATAGCCTCCATCAAGGAGCAGGGAACCGTTATCTTGCTTTACGCCGTGCGGTGAAAAACGGCTCATCCACTCAGACGGGCCAGGTCCATCCGGGTCGTATTTGTCTTTCCAGGTCTCGAAACTATCGATCTCTTCCCAGCCCGCGCTCTCGTAGCTCCCGTCAAGCGCGGTACACCACTGGTCGAGTACTTTCTCGATCGACCTTTCTCGAGCCCTCAAGATGGGCTCACCGTCAATAACTCCTGGAATCAGCCCACGATCCGAAGCCAACTGGAACAGAGCATGAGCTGTTTGGACGGGTGTACCAAAATCGAAAAACGTCAGTGAGCCCTCGGTGACGTCGAGCGCGTCAGCAATGCCCCTTATGACGGAGCGTCGAGGCAAGCGGCGTCCATGCTCATAGCTTCTGTAGACCCCCTCTTTCACACCGATCTGCGCGGAGAAAACAGCCTGCGTAACCCCATTCGTCTCGCGAATACCCTTGATTTTGTGGCTGAAGCAATGTGCCTCCCACGATGGTATCAACTCGTAAGAGTCTTGATCTTCGCCGCATTCGAATCGAGAAGGAAAGTCTTGGGGGCTATAGTCTGCGGCATAGCAGTCTTTCCATAGCTCGTAGCTCTCTCTGCTGATTTTTTCGTCCCGGAGCCCGGCGTACCGATAGCTCCACTCATCGAAGAACTTCCGCATGAAGGCATTGGTTGGCTTGAGGTAGGCAAAGCGTTCGTCCCGATACGGGGCAAGACCGTAGACATCAGCCAGCTGGAAAAGGGAGTTGGCGAAAACGCTGGAGACGCCGAAATCATAAAGGCGAAGACATTCAGGCCTTACGTCGAAGGCCTTTGCCATTAAATCGATGTGCTCTTCGTTCGGCAGCGCTTTCATGAGCTCGTAGTTACGGACCGCGGATTCGCTCACGCCCATGCGGCTCGCCACTTCGGCTTGTGTTAAGTGGCGAAGGAACCTGAGGCCTCGTATTTTTTCAGACAGCAGATGAGCATGCCAGCGCTTGCTAGCCTGTTTGTCGGATTCGTCCCTGACGATGCCTTTTATGGTGTCTAGCGGCGCCATTGGTGTGTGCACGCTCCTTCCATCATTTGCGGTTGCTTCTGGTGATGGATGTCAAAAATAGTAACAGGAGAATTTTGTTGTAACAACAGAAGAGTTATGTTACGGTAAGCAACAGCAGAGAAATGTTGCGCTGTATCCGACATCTCGCTGCGGGGACTTTGACAACTGGATAACTCATCCAACCGTGCTCGATAAACAGAAAGGAGGAAAGGACCATGAGCAACCAAATGGTCAACGCTGAATACGTCATGAATGCGCTTGATGTAAGCAAAAACACCGCGTACCGCATCATCCGCGCACTGAACGCCGAGCTTGAAGGCTCGGGCGTGCGGACCATTGCAGGGCGTGTGAGTCTTGCGTATTTCGAGGCGAAGTACTTTGCCGTCCCAGATGGAAAGGGGGTGCGCCATGGCGATTAGCAAGGAGCCTTCGGGCACGTATGAAATGCAGGCCTGGTACAAGGATTCGCTCGGCAAACGCCATAAGAAGCATAAGCGCGGGTTCAAGACCAAGACCGAGGCACGAAAATATGAGGCCGAGTTCCTTCTGAAACGCGACGGATCGCCGAAGATGACGTTCGGGGAGTTCGTCGACCTTTACGAGGCCGATCGCAAGCCGCAGCTCAAGTTGAACACCTGGCTGACGAAGCGGCACATGATCGACAGCAAGATCATCCCGTACTTCGGCGAAAAGCAGCTGGACTCCATCGAGCCCATCGACATCCTCAACTGGCAAAACTCGCTGAGGAAGATGGTTCAGCCGACGACGGGAAAGCCCTACTCGGGTACGTATATCCGCACCATCAACAATCAGCTTTCCGCCATCCTGAACCATGCGGTTCGTTACTACGGGCTCCGCGAGAACCCGATGAGCCGCGTCGGCAAGATTGGGAAGTCGCACCCGCCGGAGATGCAGTTCTGGACCAAAGAGGAGTACCTAAGGTTCAGCGATGCCGTGGCAGACAAGCCAATGTCGTTTGCGGCATTTGAGGTCCTTTATTGGACCGGCAACCGAGAGGGGGAGCTTCTGGCGCTGTCGCCGGAAGACCTCGACCTAGACAAGAACCTGCTCCGCATCAGCAAGAGCTATCAGCGACTTCAAGGCGAAGACGTCATCACGACGCCGAAAACGCCCAAGTCGAACCGCACCATCGCCACACCGGCATTTCTTGCCGAAGAGGCGGCTGAGCACATCGAGTTCCATGGCGTTCAGCCCGGCGAGCGCTTGTTCCCGGTCAGCAAGTCCTATCTTGCCAACGAGATGCAGCGCGGTTCGAAGCTGGCGGGCGTGAAGCGCATACGCATCCACGACCTTCGACACAGCCATGTGAGCCTGCTCATCGAACTGGGCTTCTCCGCTTTGGCAATCGCAGACCGAATGGGCCACGAGGCTGTGGGCATCACGTATCGGTACGCGCATCTTTTCCCATCGGTTCAAACCGACATGGCAAGAGCCCTCGAGGCGAACGAAGGGAGGACAAACAAATGAGCGAGAAGCTCCTCGATCAGCACGGCCGGCACCGCAACGTGACCGTGGCCTTCCGCGTATCGCGCGAGGAATCCGACCTGTTGAACAGGCTGGTGGCCTTGAGCGGCCTCACCAAGCAGGACTACATCACGAGTAAGCTGCTTAACCGCGAGGTAACCGTGGTTCCCAGCAGCCGCACGCGCAAAGCCCTGCGCGATGAGATGATCGCCGTCTATCGCGAGCTTCGCCGCATCCGTGATGACACGGGCATCAGCCCCGAACTCGAGACGGTCATCTCGGCAATCGCGGCGGAATTCATCAGACTTGGCGCAGTAGACGACAAATCCGATGTCGAGAAAGAAGACCGCGCCATCAGCACGCTGGCGCGCAAGTAGAGAAAGGAGAGCGATGCCTATGCCTATCCGCAAAATACAGCAGGAACCGGCGAATCCCTGGAAAGAAGAGCCGGCCCCCGCAGCAGAAGCCATGGTAGCTCATCTCATCAAGGAGGACCAGCATGGCAACTAACAGCCACCGTGAATTCGAAGACCAACGGCTGCTCAAAGCGCACGGTTTCGAGCGCTGGCCGACAGAGGAAGAACTGCTTCGCCACTTGTTCAAAGTTGAGGACAAGGTAGACATCCTCGCCGGCCTACTCGGCTATCGCATCGCACCCGACGTTCGCGGTCGATTGAAGGTCTGGCGCATCAACGGCGGCGATCGCCGTGGTTGCTAAGCTTGAATCCATCGGGGCCCAGGAGCTCATGGAGGAGGTCATCGAACCGCCCGTTTGGCTGGTAGAAGGGCTTCTGCCCACGAGTTCGACCAACCTTCTCTGTTCACCCCCGAAATTCGGCAAGTCCATCCTTTGTCTGCAGCTTGGGCACTCGATCGCAACTGGGCAAACCTTCCTCAATCGCAAGACGGAACGGGCCGGAGTCCTGTACCTCTGCCTTGAGGACCAGCACTATCGCCTTCAGCGCCGCCTCTGGGCATTGACAGACGAAAGCTCGGATAACTTCCGTCTCGTCAAGCAGGCGGCGACACTTGGCACGGGCCTTATAGAGCAGCTTGACCAGTATCTTGACGAGAAGCCCGAAACGAGACTTGTCATCGTGGATACCCTGCAGATAACCCGCGACCCAGGAGCCGACTATAGCTATGCAGCCGATTACGCGGACTTGCGCGCCTTCAAGGCATTCAGCGATAAGCGCAACGTGTGCACTTTAATCGTCCATCACCTACGCAAGGCAGAGAGCGCTTCGGACCAGTTCGCCGACATTAGTGGCACTACCGGCATCAGCGGCGCGGTTGACGGAATGCTCGTCATGAAGAAGGAGAAGCGCAGCTCAAGCGATTGCTGTCTCTCGGTGACGGGTCGCGACGTCGAGTACACGGAGATCATGCTTCGCCGCGAAGGGATGCGTTGGTCGTTCGTTGAGCAGCTCACTGAGGCCGAGGCCTTCGAAGCAACCATCCCTGATGAGGTTAAGGCCGTCGTGACCTGGCTTGCCGAAGGCGTCTGTCGCTGGGAGGGCAGTGCCACGGAGCTCATCGAAACCCTGCACATCGAAGATGTAACGCCCGCGGCTTTCGGGAAGTGCCTTTCGCAGCATCATGAATGGATGCGCGACCAGGGCGTTCTTTACAACATGCGAAGGACCGGAAGCAAGCGGCTAATCGAACTCACGCTTTTGCTGGAGTAGAGGCAATGACGGGAGATGACGGGTATGACGGCATTTCTCGGTGCCTGATAAGCCGTCACACCCGTCATTGCCGTCACAAGCACATCAACAAAACAACTAAGGAGAATCTCATGCCCAAGGAAATCACTCGTTTCACCATCGCCGACGGTCGCGTCTTTCAGATAGGTGTTGGCGAAGAGGACTGGGTTGTCGTCAATCCCAGAGGCGCCTCGCGTGCGCAGAGCGTCTGCGTTATCAATGTGCGCAATGCGCCTAAGGAAATGCCCATGTTCGTGTACTTCGTCGCAGGCAAGGAGGTTTGCGATCTGCGCCGCGACCCGGATCTCGACGCCATCGACCAAGCCATCATCGATGTTTGGCCGGAGTACGAGACCGTTATTCGTCAGCGCGTTGAGCCCGTCTTCGACGAAAGCGGCCAGCTCGTCAATGCAGACGCGTGGGCCAACAGCCCGGAGCCCGGCTATTTTGACCCATCGACCACTCCCGAGTACTGGGCCGTAGATGCCGACGAATAGCGTCAATATGCAGGCGCGGAAGACGACTTCCGCGCCTTTCTTTATATGAAGAGAGGTCAATCGTGACAACAAAGAAGAAGGTACGCAGCCTGCGTGTGGACAGTGTCCTTGATGCGCGCATAATCTCCTATGCACAGGCCACGGGCATGAAGGATTCCGAAGCCGTGTGCGATCTTGTGGAGAAGGGCCTCGCTTGCGAGGCCCTCAGCATGTTCGCGACGCCTGTCGGTGGGCTCATCCGCGATGTCATCGAGGCAGAGTTCAGCCTTTTACGCGATGGCATGGACGAAAGCAGCGAGCGCCTAGAGGAGAGGATTGCCCGCGTGGTGTCGCGCGGAACCAAGGCGAGCCTTGCCACGCAGGCACAGCTCAACGACGTGTCGCGAGCCATTATCCCGGCGTGGAAGGACGTACCCGCCGCCGACCTGTGGTCGCACTACTCCCGTATGGGCGGCGAGCTGCAGGCGGGCAAATCCTATGCCGATGTGAAGAACGGCGGTTAGGCCATGCCCGGCTCTAGCCTGGTGGTAAACCACCAGGTTATGCTTCGAGGCGCGAAGGGGCACGGGGCCATAGGGAGAAGCCGCGTGCTCTACATCGCCAACCGCCCCGGCGCAGTCACCCTGAAGACTGATGACGACCTGCGTATAGAGCAGGAGAACGAGCGCATGGCGAAACTCGGCTACGTTGCGTTTCGCCCGGGAAGCGTCGCCGAGCCCAACGCCGGGCACGCTCTCTTCGACTCCTGCGGGGGTGTCGGTCCGTGCCGAAATCCAGCGCGAGCTCAAGGAGACCGAGTCGGCCATCGTCTCGAGCGTTGTGTCCGTTCGCCGCGAGGATGCCGTCCGGCTCGGGCTCTCGACCAAGCAGGGCTGGGAAAGGCTGCTGCGCTCGCAATGGCCGAAGTACGTTGAGTCGCTCGGCGTGATGGTTCCCGAAAGCGTCCGCTGGGTAGCTGCCTACCACATTGGCGACAAGTCGGGTATTCCCCATTGCCACGTTTTCACCTGGGACGCATCGGGGCGGTTCGACTCGCTTCTGCCCAAGCAGCGCATGGCTCAGGCAAACGACGACCTGCGCGCATTTGTGCTCAAACCGCAGCGCGAGGAGCTGAGCCTCGTCAGGGTCCAGGCGCAAGACGAGCTCGTGGCGTCCATGCGTAACATGCAGCTGACCGACGAACAGGTGCGAGCCATAGCGCAGGCCCTCCCGGCGGAAGGCTCGCTCAAGTACGCCAAGCTCGCCAGGTTCCATCCCGACGCAGCGAAGCCGGTAGATAAAGCGGTAACGGACGCCTTGAAGTCGAATGCGAGCATGGCCGCCGCCGTCGAGCGCTACCGCGCCGCCGTCGTGGAGCACGGCGAGCTGAAGGGTCTGACCGGTGATGCGCTGCAGGCCCATATCGCGGCGGCAGACGTCGATTTGCGAACGCGCCTGGGAAACGCCGCCATCGCCAACGTAAGAAACGACTTGGGCATCGAGCCCCATCTGCAGCACAAGGCGCCGGAAGTCGACCTGCAGTCCGAGGTCGTCGTGGTTCCCGTCGACAGGAAGGCTGCGCAGGCGATAGCCGAGGAGCTCGAGAGCTGCCTGAGCCCCTTGGAGAGGAAGTCCCTGATTGTCGGGATCATGCAATCGGCCAAGGGAGAGACCCTTCCCGACGAGGCGCGTTCGGCGCTGAAGAAGGTTCCGTCGGCCGCGCCCATTGCGTCGCAGGCGCTTCCCATGGCGGCAGCAGGCGTCCGGAGCCTCGCCGCATCAATCGCCCAGGCGACGGAGGGCGGGAAGGGCGACTTCGGAGACGAGGCGGCAAGCGATGCTCTGCACGCCGCGACAAGAATCGTGGCGGCGGCACTCGCGCGTACGTTGCGCGCAGAGCCGAAGCCCAGCACGCCCGCCCTCGCGATGAAGCTGAAAAACATACCGAAGATAGACTGAAGGAAGTTAGATATGAGGAAGATGAAGACGTACAACAAGCTGCCGAACCTGCTTCTCGAGCTCGCGGCTTGGCTGGCGGCTATGGAGGTCCTTGCTTGGATCGCCGCCGAATGGCTCTGGCCCGACATGGTCGCCGAACTGGTCGCGCCCCTCTGGGAAATGCTCGCGAGGTCGATGGGACCGAACGCCGCTCCGTACTCGTTGCCGAGCGTGATACAGATGCATATGGCCCTCGGCATCGCGGCCGCTGTTGCTGCTTCGGCCCTTGCACTAGACTCCACGCGCCGCTTCCACAACGGTGCCTGGGCCGGTGAGAAGCCCTCGGCCAACAGCTCGTACGGGTCCAGCAGGCTGCTGAGCCGCCCCGCCGACCTTAAGCATGCGTTCAAGTTGCGCTGCAAGGGAAAGCCGGGCATCCCCGGCCTCGTCGTCGGCGGCATCGGGGCGAACGGCGACGCGGTGTTGGTCGACGACATCACCCATGCGCTCGTGTTGGGTGGCACCGGATCAGGCAAGACAACCAGCTGCCTTTTGCCATCGATCGTGAACCTCATCGACTCCGAGGCTTCCTTCATAGCGCTGGACCCCAAGGGCGAGCTCCACGACGTCACCGGCGCCTACGCCGAGAGAAACGGCTACAAGCGGGTTGTGATCGACTTCTCCGATGCACGTACAAGCGACGGATGGCTCCCACTGCAGCCAGCCATCGACTGCGCCAAGGGCGCGAACGGCCGCGCGCCCAACGAGCTGGCAGGCGAGATACGCATCCTCGCCGACACGCTCATACCCGAGAGGCGCGAGGCCTCGCAGATATGGACGCAGGCCGCGCGCATCCCGTTCAGCGGCGTCGCCGCCTTCGTGGCCGAGTCGCCCAGCGTGCCCGACGGTGCGCGCAACCTCTCAACGGTGGCCGCGCTCGCCGCAATGGAGCAGGAGGACCTGCAGAAGGTCGTCGAGAAGCTGCCGGCAGGATCGTCGGCTCGCCTTGCGCTCGAGGACGTGGCCTTCTCGCCCGTCGAGACCTACGGTGGCTTCCGCGTGAACCTGGCCACCGTGCTCAACGTGTACGCCGACCCCGCCGTGAGCCCGATG
>OGQJ01003172.1_pt1 | contig 11470 bp, 9 predicted proteins | sample 1553161 | NCBI WGS metagenome assembly OGQJ01 (sample SAMEA2579923, study PRJEB22360) | human gut metagenome | biome: human gut; feature: human-associated habitat; material: faeces | place: Denmark | collected 2008/2010 | reverse complement strand
AGAAGCCTCCATATCGAAATGATATGGAGGCTTTTTGTGTTTATAGGTATAATATTTCTTTTGTTTTTCCGTTTATATACCGTAAGTTTACATCTTATTTATATATAATGCGCTTTATAAAGGAAATCCATCCGATAAAATTCTGGTTGGTATTAGCTGCCATGGTGATAGCTGTTGCCTCTCTTTACGTCTCACATTCTCTGATAAGCGATTTATCTGCTGAAGAACGGGTACGTATGGAAGTGTGGGCGGAAGCAATGAAGAATTTGCAAACTGCAGATGGAAATACGGATTTGACTATGGTCTTGAAAGTTTTGAATGCCAATCATACTATTCCGGTAATCGTGGTTGATCAGAATGAGGATGTACAGACATATAGGAATATAGAACTGTCTTCAGCCGATACAATAGTCTCCTTAAAGGAAAAACTGAGTGATTTTAACCGTGAAGGTAATTGTATTCGCATAGATCTCAATGGCGGTGGCGATTATCTGAATGTATATTATGGACCTTCCCTTATGCTTACCCGGTTAGCTGTTTATCCTTATGTTCAATTAACGGTAGTACTCATTTTTGTTCTTATTGCTATCTTTGCTTTGTTGAGTTCTAAAAAGGCAGAGCAGAATAAAGTATGGGTTGGGTTATCCAAGGAAACTGCCCATCAACTGGGAACTCCGATCTCTTCACTAATGGCATGGATGGAATTACTGAAGACACAATACCCACAGGATGATTTGATTCCTGCTATGGCGGAGGATGTAGAGCGTTTACAGATGATTGCTAATCGTTTCTCTAAAATCGGTTCTATTCCTGAGCTGGAGGATGCTGATTTAAAAGCTCTGTTGGAACGGGTGACGGATTATATAGCGCACCGTACTTCAGATAAAGTGAAAATCAGTACCTATGTACCCGATTCACTTCCCCCCGTGCGGCTGAATGTTGCTCTGTTTGAATGGGTGATAGAAAATCTTTGTAAGAATGCTGTTGATGCAATGGGTGGAGTAGGAGTATTGGTTATTTCGGTACAGGAAACGTCAAGATATTGGTGTATTGATGTGGTAGATACGGGGAAAGGAATTGACAAACGATATTTTGAAACGGTTTTTGCTCCTGGTTATACCACTAAGAAAAGGGGATGGGGATTGGGCCTTTCATTAGCACGAAGAATTGTGGTTGAGTATCATTCTGGATCCATTTTTGTGAAGCAATCGGAGATCAATAAGGGGACGATATTCAGAATAGAGCTTAAAAAATGAATATTTCGTTGCTAATTTCTACATTATGAGGATAATTATTTGTATCTTTGTCGCCCGAATAAATAAAAGAAGCTTTGGGAAAGTTTGATAAATACAAAATTGATTTGAAAGGCATGCAGGCAGACTCTTGTAAGTATGAGTTTGTACTGGATAACCTTTTCTTTGCTAACATTGATGGACCAGAAGTACAAAAGGGTAAGGTTAATGTTACGCTGGTTGTAAAGAAAACATCTCGTGCTTTCGAATTGAACTTCCAGACGGATGGAATGGTATGGGTACCGTGTGACCGCTGCCTGGATGATATGGAACAACCGGTAAGCTCTACAGATAAGCTGATGGTGAAGTTCGGTCATGAGTATGCTGAAGAAGGTGATAACCTCATTGTGATTCCCGAAGAAGAAGGAGAGATCAATGTGGCATGGTTTATGTATGAGTTTATTGCATTGGCTATTCCGATGAAGCATGTACATGCTCCCGGAAAGTGTAACAAGGCAGTGAGCAGTAAGTTGCATAAGCATTTGCGGACGAAAGCGGACGAAGATGATGCGGAAGATGAAATCTTTATTGAAGGTGAAGATGCACTGCCGGGAGGTGATGTAGAGGAAACTCAGATTGATCCGCGCTGGAACGAATTAAAGAAAATATTAGATAACAATTAAAGATTAAAAAAAATGGCACATCCTAAGAGAAGACAGTCTAAAACAAGAACTGCAAAGAGAAGAACTCATGATAAGGCAGTAGCTCCTACATTGGCAATTTGCCCGAACTGTGGCGAATGGCATGTATATCACACTGTATGTGGTGCTTGCGGATATTACAGAGGCAAGCTTGCTATTGAGAAAGAAGCTGCTGTTTAATTTGCAGCCTGATAAAGAATATACTTGAATGCCGGATGTCTAAAAAGATTTGTAAGCACAAACCTTTTTAGACTACCGTTGTTTAGGTATTCATTAACTTAAGCAGGATTAATGGAAAAAATAAATGCAGTAATTACAGGAGTCGGCGGATATGTACCCGATTATATCTTGACGAATGAAGAGATATCAAGAATGGTGGATACCAATGATGAATGGATTATGACCCGTATCGGAGTAAAGGAAAGACATATCTTGAACGAAGAAGGATTGGGGACTTCATACATGGCTCGTAAAGCCGCAAAGCAGTTGATGCAGCGTACTGGTTCTAATCCTGATGATATTGATCTGGTGATTGTCGCTACTACTACTCCTGATTATCATTTCCCTTCTACAGCTTCTATCCTATGTGATAAGCTTGGATTAAAACATGCTTTTGCTTTTGACTTACAGGCTGCTTGTAGCGGTTTCTTGTACTTGTTGGAAACGGGGGCTAATTTTATCCGTTCGGGAAGATATAAGAAAATTATTTTAGTAGGTGGTGACAAAATGTCGTCTATGGTGGATTATACCGAGCGTGCTACTTGCCCGATCTTTGGTGACGGGGCAGCTGCGGTTATGATGGAACCGACTACTGAGGATGTTGGTGTCATGGACGCTATTTTAAGAACAGACGGTAAAGGCTTACCTTTCTTGCATATGAAGGCCGGCGGTTCTGTATGTCCTCCTTCTTATTTCACAGTGGATAATCACATGCACTTTCTTTATCAGGAAGGTCGTACGGTATTTAAGTATGCCGTATCCAATATGTCGGACGCTTGTGTTGCCATTGCGGAAAGAAATAATCTCACTAAGGATAATATCGACTGGATTATTCCTCATCAGGCGAACTTGCGCATCATTGATGCAGTAGCTCACCGCTTGGAAGTTCCCCGCGAAAAGGTAATGATTAATATAGAACGTTATGGTAATACAAGTGCCGGTACGCTTCCGCTTTGCCTGTGGGATTTTGAGGATAAACTTAAAAAAGGCGATAACTTGATCTTTACGGCATTCGGTGCAGGATTTACCTGGGGAGCCGTTTATGTGAAGTGGGGATATGATGGAAAAAAACAGTAACAACGTTACGTTAATAAATAAGAAAAAACGCATCCTATTTTCGATGCGTTTTTTTGTCTCAACTAAAATAGAGGAATGTGATGCATAAAGCTGGTTTTGTAAACATCGTGGGAAATCCGAATGTAGGTAAGTCTACGCTGATGAACGCCTTAGTGGGTGAGCGGATTTCGATTGCTACTTTTAAGGCGCAGACAACTCGCCACCGCATTATGGGTATCTATAATACGGACGATATGCAGATTGTATTCTCGGATACTCCGGGTGTGCTGAAGCCACAGTATAAGTTGCAGGAGTCTATGCTGAATTTTTCTACCTCGGCATTGACGGACGCGGATGTTTTGCTATATGTGACGGATGTGGTTGAGACGCCTGATAAGCATAATGAGTTTATAGAAAAGGTGGCACGTATGGAAATACCTGTCCTGCTGCTTATCAACAAGATCGATTTGTCGAATCAGGAGAAACTGGTGGAGCTGGTGGAAGCATGGAAAGCATTGTTGCCTAATGCGGAAATTATTCCGATTTCTGCAACTACGAAATTCAATGTGGAATATGTGATGAAGCGAGTGAAGGAATTATTGCCGGATTCACCACCTTATTTCGACAAGGATCAATGGACGGATAAACCGGCGCGTTTTTTTGTGAATGAGATTATTCGCGAGAAAATTCTATTATATTATGACAAAGAGATACCCTATTCGGTAGAGGTAGTGGTGGAACAATTTAAGGAGGATGCGAAGAAGATACATATTAATGCTGTGATTTATGTAGAGCGTGATTCGCAGAAAGGAATTATTATCGGTAAGCAGGGTAAGGCACTGAAAAAAGTGGCTACTGAGGCGCGCCGTGATTTGGAAAGGTTCTTCGGAAAGACTATTTTCCTGGAGACATTTGTGAAAGTGGATAAGGATTGGCGTAGTTCGGACAAAGAGTTGCGCAATTTTGGTTATCAACTGGATTAGAATATTCATACGACTGGGATAGTCGCAAAAAACAATGAGAGTGAACTATGGGAAATTTAGTTGCAATCGTAGGACGCCCCAATGTGGGAAAGTCTACTTTATTTAACCGCTTGACTAAAACACGTCAGGCGATTGTGAACGAAGAAGCAGGAACAACACGCGACCGCCAGTATGGTAAATCGGAATGGCTGGGGAAGGAGTTCTCCGTGGTAGATACCGGCGGATGGGTGGTGAACTCTGACGATATTTTCGAAGAAGAGATACGCAAACAAGTATTGATGGCTGTGGATGAAGCAGACGTGATTTTGTTTGTGGTAGATGTAATGAATGGAGTAACTGACCTTGATATGCAAGTGGCTGCTATTCTGCGCCGTACTCAAAAGCCGGTATTGCTGATTGCCAATAAGACCGATAATGGAGAACTGCAATACAATGCTCCCGAATTTTATAAGTTGGGATTGGGTGATCCTTACTGTATCTCGGCTATGACGGGTAGTGGAACGGGTGATATGATGGACTTGATTGTTGGTACATTCAAGAAAGAAGCTGACGAAATACTGGATGAAGATATTCCCCGCTTTGCAGTGGTGGGACGTCCGAATGCAGGTAAGTCTTCTATCGTGAATGCTTTTATAGGTGAAGATCGTAATATTGTGACGGAAATTGCCGGCACAACACGTGATTCCATCTATACACGTTACAATAAATTTGGTTTTGATTTCTATCTGGTAGATACTGCCGGTATCCGTAAGAAGAACAAGGTGAATGAAGATTTGGAGTATTATTCCGTAATCCGTTCTATCCGTTCTATTGAGAACGCTGATGTGTGTATCCTTATGTTGGATGCTACCCGTGGTGTTGAGAGTCAAGACTTGAATATATTCTCACTGATACAGAAAAATGCCAAAGGTTTGGTAGTGGTAGTAAATAAATGGGATTTAGTACAGGACAAAACAGTGAAGGTAATGAAGACTTTCGAAGATGCTATCCGTAGTCGTTTTGCTCCGTTTGTTGATTTCCCTATTATTTTCGGTTCGGCATTGACCAAACAACGCATTCTGAAGGTGCTGGAAGAAGCGCGTATAGTGTATGATAATCGTATGACGCGTATTCCTACTGCCCGGCTGAATGAAGAAATGCTTCCCTTGATTGAGGCGTATCCGCCTCCTGCAACCAAAGGCAAGTATATTAAGATTAAGTATATCACGCAGTTACCTAATACGCAGGTTCCTTCTTTTGTGTATTTCGCTAACTTGCCGCAGTATGTAAAGGAACCCTATAAACGTTTCCTGGAAAATAAGATGCGTGAGAAGTGGAGTTTGACCGGAACTCCGATAAACATCTATATCCGTCAGAAGTAGGATTATCAGGGCTTTAAGATATTGAAATAAAACCGCTTGATTTAGTTATAAATTGGGCGGTTTTTTACGTTTTATCAGTGAAATGCAAACAAAAAATAGGTTAGTATGAATATAATATTTATTTTTGCTTAGGTAACAGAAAAAAAGGATTAGATGAAACGCTACAGGTGGTTATTGGGATGCTGCTTGTTCCTGTCCATAGGTATGCTATGGGCTGCGGATGAGCCGGATTTACGTATGCTTCAACAAAAGGCTGCCCAAAGCAGAGATATGGAGGGCTATGTCGGAGTTTGTAAATATCTCTACCAAACGGAAGAAAATCCTGAATTACTCCTTTTATATGCAGATTCTATTCATCAATTGGCTACAAAAAGCAAGAAGCCGGAACAACTCGTAGAATATTATATTTGGGCAAGTGAGGGAAATTTCATCAAGGGAGATTTCCAGCAGGGATATGCCTTAAAGCGGAAAGCTATTGCTCTGGCTGAAAAAGCGGGATTGAAATTTGCAATAAGCCAGTCTTGTTGTGATATGGGGTATTATTGCAATGTGGATGCTCGTTATGATTCTGCACGTTACTATTTTCGTAAAGGGTTGGAAGCTGGAGAGGATTTATCGGAGGCAGGAGAAGCGTGCCGTACCATGTTGACAAATTATGCCAGTTCGTTTCTTTTTGAAGGGAAGACGGATTCTGCTCTAGTTTATACTATCCGTGCCAGCGAGCGTTCTGCTGCTGATAAGGATACGGCCATGTTAATTGAGAATTTGAATCAGTTAGGTACTATCTATCGTCGGAAAAAGGATTTAGAGAATTGCATTGCCAACTTTGAACAAGCACTTCATTTATGCGAGTTACGTGGAAATCATAATGCAGTTGCTTTTATATATGGAAATATAGCAACGGCTTATTGTGATTGGAATCGTCCGGGAGATGCGATTCCTTTTTCTGAGAAAGCCGTGGAATATGCTTTGAAGACAGGTAATAAGCGAAGGATAGGTACATGTTATGTCAATTTGGGAGCTATTCAGACTCGATTGGTACAAATGCGTGCGGAGGGAATTGCTACATTATTGAAAGCCATACCTATTCTGGAAGAAGTGAATGACAGACGACTATTGTGCGATGCTTATAATTATTTGGTGAACGCCTATCGGATGGATGGAAATCTGAACCAGGCAATGTATTATTTGCAAAAACTTGATAAGCTGGCACATGAAATGCAAACTGATGCGGAACGGTTCCGATATTATCAGGCGAAGGCGGGTTTATTGCAAGAGAGTAAAAAGTATACAGAAGCCATTATTTATTATCGGAGAATAATCGATATGCTTCGCAGTGGCTACAAGGACGCCCGTGATTATGAACATTATAAGCGGTTGGCAGAATGCTATCTGGCTGTGAACAACTCATCTCAGGCCTATGAGTATCTGACCCAAGCCTATGCGCTGCGTGATTCAGCCTTTCATACTGAACAGACCGAACAGCTATCTGAGTATTCAGTAAAATATCAGACGAAAGAGAAAGAACTGGAGATCGTTACTTTGAGGCAGGAACAGTTGGAGCAGGAGACGTATATGCTGCGTCACCGTATCATTGTAGGATCAGTAATTTCACTGTTGGGAATTCTATTATTAGGTTCTCTCTATGCACGTCAACGCCAAGCAAGGATCGCTGTGTTGGCTAATGCCGCTAATGAGAAAGAACGTGAGTTTCTGGAACTTCAGAAAGAGACTGAGCAGCGTCTGACACGAAAATACATTGATGGTTTGGAGAGTGAGCGTGAACGTATGGCGACTGAATTACACGATGATGTGTGTAACAGTTTGCTTGCGCTTGAAATGAATATTCGTACTATTTCCGGTGAGGAAAGTTCGGATTTGAGTGAACAGTTGGGACTATTGAGCAATACTCGCGAAAGGTTGAGAACTCTTTCGCATGAGTTGATGCCACCCGCCTTCCAGTATGCTACGCTCGACGAGATGTTGGGAGATTATGTGCTGCATTTGGCATTACCGGAGGGTATGTATGCGGAGTATCACTCTACAGAAAATGTCGACTGGAATATAATTCCTAAAGCTGTTGGATTTGAATGTTATCGTATTGTTCAGGAAGCGGTGAGCAATGCAGTGAAATATGCCAGCTCTGCCCGTATACAGGTGAAGTTAGCACTGGAAAACAAGAACCTTTCCATACTTGTTACAGATGACGGAAAAGGGTTTGATATGAGCAAGAAAACCAAAGGTATTGGCTTGCATACCATCTGGCAACGGGCTGAAACGATTGGTGCTAAAGTTGAACTGATTTCTGCTCCGGGTGAAGGAACCCGGCTGAGAGTAAATGTAATAATCTAATCGAGCAATGGAAAAGAATGTGAAAGCGGAATTATTGGTAGTGGATGACCATAGCCTGATTTTAGAAGGTATTTGCAAAATTGTGAATAAGATGCCGGAAGTAACAGTGGCGGATGCAGTGACTTCCGGAAAGCAGGCTATAAAGTTGATTGAAGAGCGTGATTATGATGTATATATTTTGGATATCAGTATCCCCGATATTTCAGGTTTTGAATTGATAGCCAAAATTCGTGAGTTGAATGACCAGGCGAAGATTGTCGTAAATACGATGCATGAGGAGATATGGATGGTGAACCGATTAGTGCAATGCGGAGTAAATGCGGTTATTCTGAAATCTTCGGCTCATGCAGAACTGGTGGCAGCTATTCGCAGTGTACTGAGGGGGGAGAGCTATACTTGTCCTCGTTTTGCTTCTATATTGCAAAAGTTAAATTCTTCATCATCAGGTTTACAACCAAAAGATGCTCCGACACGGCGCGAACGCGATGTTCTGGAAGCTGTAGCCAAAGGAATGAATACACATGAGATTGCTGCGTTATTAAAAATTTCAGAAAATACTGTAGAAACATTTCGCAAGAGGCTTATTAGTAAATTTGGGGCGAAAAATGCAATAGATATGGTGGTCAAGGCTGTTTCACAAGGATGGATAAAGCTAGATTGATTTACAGAAAATTCAATAAGTAACGGTTTTCCGTGATTTTTTATTAATATATTTTGGTTATCTTTGTTGCGTAATTGAAATTGTTCTTCATGTTTTCTCATGAGGATATAGGGACAATCAAAGTATGTCGTGAGGATATATGTCAATTCTATTAACTGGTTTTATAAGAAAAAAAACGTCCGGAGGTATCTCCGGACGCTTTTATTTATGACAGATGGATGAGATTAAGCGGCTTATCCTTCTATGTTTTGTACCTCCAATTCCTTTACCTTACGGAAGAGATCGGATGCAAAGATGAAGTCATTCAATTTCTTGTTGCTAGAGGTGAAGATATCGTCCTTACTGCCTTCCCATTCTTTATATCCGTCGTAGATATAGATAATTTTCTCACCTATTCCCATGACGGAGTTCATATCATGAGTATTGATGAGAGTGGTCATATTATACTCATGCGTGATGTCGTGTACCAGTTCGTCAATGACGAGCGATGTCTTTGGGTCCAGACCAGAGTTTGGTTCATCGCAGAACAGGTATTGAGGATTCAGAGCAATGGCACGGGCAATGGCGACGCGCTTTTGCATACCGCCACTGATCTCTCCCGGAAATTTGTCCTTTGCTTCTGCCAGGTTCACGCGGTCCAGGCAGAACATAGCACGGCGGGTACGGTCGCGGAATGTATCGTTACTGAACATGTTTAATGGAAACATCACATTATCCAATACAGTCATGGAATCGAACAATGCTGCACTCTGGAAAATCATTCCCATTTCCCGGCGCAATGCTTTCTTTTCCTTCTTGCCCATGGCAAGGAAGTTTCGGTTATCGTATAATAATTCACCACGTTCCGGCGTCAGTAGTCCGACGATACATTTCATCAGTACCGTTTTTCCTGAACCACTTTGTCCGATGATAAGATTCGTTTTTCCGTTCTCAAAAGTGGCGTTGATATCCTTCAATACATCCCTGTCTTCAAATGATTTCCAAAGTCCTTTCAGTTCAATCATCCCATTAAGAGTTTAGTTAATATTAAGTCGGCAAATAAGATAAGCACGCTGCTGCATACTACAGAGTCCGTAGAGGCTTTGCCTACTTCTATGGAACCGCCTTCGACGGTATAACCGAAGAAGGCCGATACACTGGCGATGATAAAAGCGAAGAACAATGATTTGATGATACCACACCAAATGAACCATTCCACAAACATGTATTGTAAACCGTATTCCAGGTCCACCGCCGACATGATGCCACCGAACCAACATGTGGCAAAGGCTCCGATGATACCGGCAAAGATACTGAACGTCACCAGGAAAGGGATAGTGGTGACCATGGCAAAAATTTTGGGTAGTATCAGGTAATTGGCTGAATTGACTCCCATGATCTCCAGTGCGTCGATCTGTTGTGTCACTCGCATGGTTCCCAGCTCTGAAGCGATATTGGAACCTACTTTTCCCGCTAATATCAGACACATGATGGAGGAAGAGAATTCCAATAGCATGATTTCACGCGTCACATAGCCTACCGTCCAGCGCGGCATAAACGGGCTTTCGATATTCAGCTTGATTTGTATGGTGATAACAGCGCCGATAAAGAACGAAATCAGCAACACAATGCCGATAGAGTTCACGCCGAGCTGCCCCATTTCGTTAATGTATTGGCGGAAGAACATACGCATACGCTCTGGTCGGGCAAAAGTACGCCCCATCAACATGATGTATCTTCCGACAGTTTTAAGTGCTTTTATCATGACTCTTAACTATTTTGTCTGCAAATATAGCCCATTTTCAGCTGATAATTGCTACATTTGCCGCAAAATGTGTGAGTGACAAGCTCGTCACTTGTGGTTTTGACAGTTTGTAACTGAAAGAATATGGAAGAAAGTAAAATGGTGCTTCGCACCGAAGACTTGGTGAAAAAGTACGGTAAACGTACAGTAGTGAGCCACGTCTCCATAGATGTGAAGCAGGGAGAGATTGTAGGTTTGCTGGGACCGAACGGTGCCGGTAAAACGACTTCATTCTATATGACCGTTGGATTGATTACACCGAATGAGGGACGTATCTTTCTGGATGATCTGGATATTACGAAATATCCGGTGTACAAGCGTGCGCAAACCGGAATCGGATATCTGGCACAGGAAGCATCCGTATTCCGCCAGATGAGTGTGGAAGATAACATTGCTTCGGTACTTGAAATGACAGATAAGCCTTTGGAATATCAGAAAGAAAAGCTGGAAAGTCTGATTGCGGAGTTTCGTTTGCAGAAAGTGCGTAAGAATAAGGGTAATCAACTTTCGGGTGGTGAGCGCCGCCGTACGGAGATTGCTCGCTGTCTTGCTATTGATCCTAAGTTTATCATGCTCGATGAACCTTTTGCAGGAGTTGACCCGATTGCGGTAGAGGATATTCAGCAGATTGTGTGGAAGCTGAAAGATAAAAATATTGGTATTCTGATTACTGACCATAATGTGCAGGAAACATTAAGTATTACTGACCGTGCTTATTTGTTGTTTGAAGGTAAAATCTTGTTCCAGGGAACACCGGAAGAATTAGCAGAAAATAAAATTGTGCGTGAAAAATACCTAAGTAATAGCTTTGTGTTGCGTCGCAAAGACTTTATGAAATAGTGATTAGCGCAACATTAATCATTTACTCCTAATCACTAACAACAAAGTCCGCCTGCTCTCTTTCTGAAAGGGAGCAGGCGGACTTGTTTTCTTTTCTCCTGTATAATTAGTATTTCGGAGGTCTTGCTTCTTTCACTACCATGTTACGGCCAAAATATTCGGCTCCATCGAGTTCTTCAATAGCTTTAGCTGCAGCTGCTGCATCTTCCATTTCTACAAATGCGATACCTCTGAAACGACCGGTTTCGCGATCTTTAATAAATTTGACTGCGGTTACAGCAC
>OGQJ01003170.1_pt1 | contig 11471 bp, 10 predicted proteins | sample 1553161 | NCBI WGS metagenome assembly OGQJ01 (sample SAMEA2579923, study PRJEB22360) | human gut metagenome | biome: human gut; feature: human-associated habitat; material: faeces | place: Denmark | collected 2008/2010 | reverse complement strand
AATAAATTGTTTCTAGCTACAGCTGGTATTTCTTCGGATATGAAGCTGACTTATCCTAGTTTAAGTGATTTGGTCGTGAAATCTGCTATGATAGAGTCTGCCAGTAAAGTGTATCTGGTGGCTGATTGTTCAAAAATAGGTGTCAGTGCTTTTGCTAGTTTAGGCTCGGTTTCATTAGCAAATGCTATTATTACAGATAGTACTATAACCGAAGAGGATTTTGAAAGATTAAAAGAATTAGAGGTCGAAGTTATCTGATTCTTACTGAAACAAAGGTAATATGGGTGATTGAGAATGTTGGAAAATACATTCTTGATCACCTTTTTTATCAACTCTGATTTTTGCTTCCCTATTTGTCCTTATTGTTTGCTTCTTTTTTTATAACAGTTCTGTTGGGTACAAAATAGACAATCGGAGAGTCTTGTTTATATAGAGATATAACTTTGTTAGCAGAATAAATTAATTGTCCTGATTTATAGATTATTTAGGCGTTTATTGTTAATATAATCAAATTGAATTTCATTTTCTTTCGTTTAATGTTGGATAATTCCGGTTGAATTCCGTTATTTGCGAAAGAATAAGAAAGTAAATGATAATAATATGCAAGTTGAAACGTTAGAATTACAATCGGAAAAGAATCGGAAACGATTGGTTGAGATTGTGTATAAAGCAAAAGCAGGGCACATTGGAGGTGATCTATCGTGTCTTAACGTGCTTACAGCACTTTATTTTGATATAATGCGTGTTTGGCCGGATAAACCAAAGGAAACGAAAAGAGATCGTTTTGTAATGAGTAAGGGACACTGTGTGGAGGCTTTATATGTTACTCTTGAGGCAAAAGGCTTTATTTCTCATGAGATAACCGATACTTTAGGTGAGTTCGGGTCTATTTTGTCCGGTCATCCTACTATAGAGGTACCGGGTATTGAAGTAAATACAGGAGCTTTAGGGCATGGCTTGTCTGTAGGCGTTGGAATGGCGATTGCTGCCAAAATGGATAAAGCTGATTATAAAACGTATGTACTGATGGGAGATGGTGAGCAAGGGGAAGGTTCGATATATGAAGCTGCTATGGCAGGAAACCAGTATAAATTGGATAATCTGGGAGCCATTATTTAACCTAGCACGCCATGACCGTAATCGTTTGCAGATCAGCGGTACAACCGAGGAGGTCATGTCATTGGAGAGTATGCGTGACCGCTGGACTGCTTTCGGCTGGGATGTGTTGGAAATGAATGGGGATGAAATGGAAGATATCATCCGGACTTTCCATTCTATTGATTATACGAATAAAAAGCCTCATTTGCTTATCTCCCATACTACAAAAGGAAAAGGAGTGTCTTATATGGAAGGCATTGCAAAATGGCATCATGGCGTGCCTACAGCCGAACAATATGAAGAGGCTGTTCGCGAGATATCCGAAAGAATTGAAAAACTAGAAAAAGAAAACAATGGCAAATAATATAATAGCGTGCAGAAAGAGCTTTACAGATACATTGCTGGAGTTGGCTCGTCAGGATAAAGATATTGTGGCGGTTACAACAGACGCCAGAGGATCTGTTACTTTGGGAGATTTTGCAAAAGAATTACCCGCACAGTTTGTAGAATGTGGAATAGCCGAACAGGATGCGGTAGGAATTTCAGCAGGTTTGTCACATAGCGGAAAAAAAGTTTTTGTATGTGGTCCGGCTTGCTTCTATGTGGCACCTAGCTTGGAACAGGTGAAAGTTGATTTGGCTTACAGTCAGAATAATGTGAAGATATTGGGAGTGAGTGGTGGTGTCGCATACGGTGCTTTAGGGGCTACTCATCATAGTCTGCATGATATTGCCGTATTAAGAACTTTTCCGGGAATGAATATCGTTCTTCCTTGTGATGCCCGTCAGACACGCAAGTTGGTCAAACTATTGGTAGATTATCCTGAACCGGTGTATGTACGTGTAGGAAGAGCTGCTGTTCCCGATGTGTATGAGAATGATGATTTTGATTTTGTTCTGGGAAAAGCTAATATGCTGCTGGATGGTACGGACCTGACCATCATTGCCGCCGGAGAAACGGTTTATCATGCTTATCAAGCTGGTTTGATATTACAGGAGAAAGGCATTAAGGCACGTGTGTTGGATATGTCTTCCATAAAGCCTGTTGATGTGGAAGCTATCAAGAAAGCGGCAGAAGAAACCGGAAGAATTATCACTGTGGAAGAGCATAGTCAGTTTGGTGGTTTGGGAGCTATTGTGGTTGAGACGCTTTCTGAAAATCCGGTTCCGGTACGTATTATCGGTATTCCCGATGAAAATGTAGTTCATGGAAATTCTCATGAAATCTTTGCTCATTATGGGTTGGATAAAGAAGGAATCTGTAAGGCTGCTCTTGAATTCATGAAAAAATAAACATGTCCTTTTAAAATCTAATAGTATGATTAGCAAAATAATTACCATAGACCAAAGTACTTCGGCGACAAAAGCTATGCTGTTCTCTGAAAGTTGCGAATTGTTGCATCGGGTCAATATAGAGCATCAGCAATTCTATCCGCAACTAGGATGGGTGGAACACGATGCCGAAGAAATTTATAAAAATACCATAGAAGCTATACATTGTTTGCTAGAGAAGGAGGAAGTGAATGGGAAAGACATTTCTTATTCTCTTGCCATCACAAATCAGCGTGAAACGGTAGTTGTTTGGAATAAGCGGACTGGTAAACCTGTTTATCACGCCGTGGTATGGCAATGCCAGCGAGGGGCAGCTATTTGCAAGGAACTGAAAGATAAGGGATACAGCGGACTGGTACAACGGAAGACCGGATTACTTATCGATCCTTATTTTTCTGCCAGTGGTGCTAAGTGGATATTGGATAACGTGGAAAATGCACGTGAACTGGCAGAAAAGGGTGATTTGTTGATGGGCACTATTGATTCCTGGCTGATTTGGAAACTGACCGAAGGCAGGAATCATCTGACTGATTATACGAATGCGTCGCGTACCATGCTTTTTAATATTCATACTTTAGACTGGGATGAAGAGTTGTTGAAACTCTTCACTATCCCCCGGAGTATGATGCCGGAAGCTTTGCCCTGTGATGCTATTTTTGGAGAAACAACGATAGAGGGTTTGTTCAAATCTCCGATACAAATAGCAGGTGTTTTAGGTGATTCCCATGGAGCATTAACCGGTCAGATGTGTTTTGAGGCAGGTATGGGCAAGGTGACTTATGGAACGGGATCATCTGTTATGGTTAACATTGGAGAAGAGGCTGTTACTGCTCCTGAAGGGCTGGTCACGTCCGTTGGATTCTCGGCTTTAGGCAAAGTGTATTATGCTTTCGAAGGAAATATCCATTGTACCGGAGCCACTATCAAGTGGATGGTGGAGAAATTGGGATTGGTGGATTCGTTCAATCAAATTGAAACCTTAGCGACTTCGGTTAAAAACAATGATGGAGTCTATCTGGTTCCGGCTTTTACCGGATTGGGAGCTCCCTGGTGGAAACCGGATGCCAAAGCTGCCATCTGGGGAATGACACTGAATGCAGGCAAGGCACATGTGTTGCGTGCGGGATTGGAATCTATCGCTTATCAAGTGAAGGATTTGATAGACATGATGACACGGCAGGCAGGTATCGAATTGAAAGCCCTTCGTGTTGACGGAGGCCCCACGAAGAATCAGTTCCTGATGCAATTTCAGGCTGATATGTTGCAGGCTGTCATTAACCGTTCGGAAATAGAAGAAGCTTCTGCATTAGGGGCTGTTGTCATGAATGGCTTTGCCCGTAAGAAATGGACTAGTTTCCAAGAAGCTGCTGCCATGCGTACCATTGATAATTGCATTACTCCCTGTATGGAGGAAAAGGAACTTCAATCCTTGTATAGCGGATGGCGTGAAGCTGTCAAAAAAGTAATAGGACAGAATAACTAACTGAATATATCGTAACTTTTAATACCATTAGAAATGAAAAACAAGAAGAAAATGTGTTTTGGTGTTATCATTGGAACACGCGCTTATTTTAACTCGGAATTAGCAAAAGACGTTCGCAAACAATTGCTGGAAACACTGACAAAAGAAGGGTATGACTATGTCATTCTTCCCGAAGACGCTACGCCGACAGGCAGTAGCAGTATCGAAACAAGAGAAGATGGCTTGAAGTGTGCTAAATTGTTCCGTGAGAATCGGGAACGTATAGATGGAATCATTGTTTCACTGCCCAATTTCGGTTTTGAAATCGGTATCATCAATGCCATCAGTGTGGCCGATCTGAATGTGCCTGTTTTGGTTCAGGCATGTGATGATGAGAATGACAAGGTGGATTTGGATAGCCGTCGTGACGCGTTCTGTGGTAAGATTTCCGTATGCAATAACTTGTATCAGTACGGCATTCCTTTTACTGATACCACCCTTCATACTTATTCTATTTATTCTGATTTGCTGGCTGCCGATATCAATAAATTTGCAGCTATCTGCCGTGTAGTTAATGGTCTTCGTCATGCTCGTATCGGTGCTATCGGTACTCGTCCCGCAGGATTCCAGACGGTTCGTGCCAGTGAGAAGCTGTTGCAGGCATCGGGTATTACAGTCATTCCGGTAGACCTTTCCGAGATTTTGGCTGCTGCCCATAAGATTGAGGATACCGATGAGGTATTGCAGGCCAAACTGAAAGAAATCAGACAGTATGCTGTTGTTCCTGAACAATACAATGATAAACTGATTTTGCAGGCTAAATTTGGTGTGGCTGTAGAACAATGGATGGAAGCCAATGAAATTGATGCTGTAGCTATCCAGTGTTGGGACTCTTTGGAGCAAAACTATGGTTGTGCAGCTTGTGTGACTATGAGTATGTTGAGTGAAAAATTAATCCCTGCTGCTTGTGAAGTGGATATTGCCGGTGCAGTGTCTATGTATGCGTTGACATTGGCTTCCGGTCGCCCGTCGGCATTACTTGACTGGAACAATAACTTTGCCGAGGATCGTAACAAGTGTGTGTGTACACATTGTGGTAACTTCCCTAAATCATTTGTAATGAATGATTTGAAGTTAGGAACATTAGGAGTGTTGGGCAGAACATTAGGTAAGGTACATACTTTCGGTGCCGTTTACGGTAAAGTAAAACAGGGTGATTTCACCTTCTTCCGCATCTCGACAGATGATACGAAGGGTTGTATCAAGTCTTATTTGGGCAAAGGTGACCTGACCGATGACCCATACGGAATGGATGGTTGTATAGCAGTAACCAAGGTGGATAATCTGCAGCCGCTTATGAAATATATTTGTAAGAATGGATTCGAACATCATGTGGCTATGTGCCGTGGCAATGTGAAAGATATTTTGGCGGAAGCTATTGAAACTTATCTGAACTGGAATATCTATATTCACGAATAATATCGATGAAATATGATATTGGTAGATAATTACTTTTTGGCAATCCTCTGCTGTGTTATTTGCTGTGCCTGCTGGGGCTCTTGGGCAAATACGCAGAAGATGGTTGCCGCCAAGCAATGGAGCTTTGAACTGTTTTATTGGGATTTGACCGTCGGTCTGTTCCTTACAGCTTTATTGGGGGCGGTGACTTTAGGAAGTATGGGAAGTGAAGGCCGTACCTTTTTTCAGGATTTGGCAGTCATGGACTGGTCTAGCATTCAATATGCATTCTTGGGCGGTGTTGTGTGGAACTTTGGCAATATATTTCTTACCGCAGCCATTGCTGTAGCCGGAATGTCAGTAGGTTTTCCTATCGGTGGAGGCTTGGCCTGGATTGGAGGTATTGTATTCAATTATTTATTAATCTCTTTGGCCGGTCAGACCTATCAGGGAAATCAGCTTTTACTATGGAGTGGTGTGTTAGTCATCATTGTAGCTATACTGATCTGCGGAAAAGCGTACGGAAAGTTATCGTCCGGCAAGGCTTCCACTCCGAAGAAGGGGATTCTGCTGGCCATTATGGCAGGCATTGCTATCATGTTCTTTTACGGATTGGTAGTGAAATCTCTTGACCCGCAGTATGTGGCGGGAGGAACCGGAACGCTGACTCCTTATACAGGTGTGTTCTTCTTTGCGGTAGGTATTCTGGCCAGCACACCTATATTCAATACCTTTGCCATGAAGCATCCGGTAGAAGGCAAGGCGGTGACCATGAAAGATTACTTTGCCGGCGATGCCAAGACCCATCTCACAGGTATGCTGGGAGGCTTTATCTGGATGGGCGGCATGGTGATTAGTTTTATGGGAGCAGGTGCTGCCAATCCGGCTATCTCTTATGCCCTTAGCAACGCAGCGCCTGTGGTGGCTATGATCTGGGGAGTTTTTGTCTGGAAGGAATTTAAGGAAGCTCCGAAGGGGACCAATAAACTGATTGCGGCTATGTTCTCCTTGTTTATTATCGGATTAATAAGCATTACTTTGTCAAATTAGAAATTAGATGAAGAGAAATTATAAAATAGGGCTTGTAATGAAGTCGTTACAAGCCGATTTTTTCAAAGTGATGAAAGAAGGGGCCATTCAGTATGCGGCCCCTCTTCCGTTTTTGGATTTGGTTTGTGTGGGAACGGCTACACAGACAGAGGTAGAGGAACAGGTTGACTTGATGTATTCCTTGATTCATCAGCAAGTCGATGCTATCGTATTGGTTCCTATAGATTCAAAAGCCTTAGTTCAGCCTGTAGTAGAGGCTGTCAGGAAAGGAGTTCCGGTAATCAATATTGATATCCGGTTGGATACTCAGCTATTGGAGCAGGCAGGAGTAGAAGTGGCTTTTGTGGGACCGGATAATTTTGCAGCTGCGTATGAAGTGGGTAAATTATTGGATAAGAAGTTGCGGAATGAAGATAAAGTTGCTATTATTGAAGGATTGGCGGCAGCCGATAATGCGCAGCAGCGTAAAAGAGGTTTTATCAAGGCGATAGAAGAAAAAGGGTTAAGATTGGTGGCATCCGAACCGGCCGACTGGGAAACGGAGAAAGCCGCCGAAGTTTTTCAGGCTATGTGGATGCGGTATCCTGATTTGAAAGCTGTATATTGCAGCAATGATGCGATGGCGTTGGGGGTTCTTCAGCAGATGCAAGAAAAAAATTGCTATCTGCCTGTAGTGGGCTTTGATAATGATGCGGTGATGAAAGAATTTCTTTCTACGGGAAAACTGGTTGCAACAGCTGATATTTTCAGCTCACAGATGGCTGTCCGGGGCATTGAGTTCGCTTTGGATGTATTGGAGGGAAAAATAGAGAATAGAGGGGTTCATTCTACAGCTTACGAAATTATTAAACAATGAGTTCGTAGGGAAACGGCCCATACTGAGATATGCACTTAAGGCACCGGCTGTTTAACTTCTTAATATTGCCGGCAATGAGCAATATTAAGAAGTATTCTTTTTACGAATGAAATATTTAGTGTAATTTTGTGGCTCAAAATAAATTAAATAGAATCATTATGGCAGCAAAACCAGGTATACCTAAAGGAACGAGAGATTTTTCGCCGGTGGAAATGGCGAAACGTAATTATATATTCAATACGATTCGTGATGTATTTCATCTTTTCGGCTATCAGCAGATTGAAACTCCTTCTATGGAGAATTTGTCTACCTTGATGGGAAAATACGGTGATGAAGGGGATAAGTTATTGTTTAAGATACAGAACTCAGGTGATTATTTCAACGGCATTACCGATGAGGAATTGCTGAGCCGCAATGCGGTAAAGTTAGCGAGCAAATTCTGTGAAAAGGGATTGCGCTATGACCTCACTGTACCGTTCGCCCGTTACGTGGTCATGCACCGTGACGAAATCAGTTTCCCTTTCAAGCGTTATCAAATTCAGCCGGTTTGGCGTGCGGACCGTCCTCAGAAGGGCCGTTATCGTGAATTCTATCAGTGTGATGCCGATGTGGTAGGCAGTAATTCTTTATTGAATGAAGTGGAGCTGGTACAGATGATAGACCGGGTATTTGGCAAATTCGGAGTACGCGTTTCAATTAAAATCAATAATCGTAAGATATTGACCGGTATTGCCGAGATCATAGGTGAGGCCGATAAAATTGTGGATATCACCGTAGCTATTGATAAGCTGGACAAGATAGGCTTGGAAAATGTAAATGCGGAATTGGCTTCTAAAGGGATTCCTCAAGAGGCTATTGATAAATTGCAGCCGATTATTTTATTGAGTGGAAGCAATGAAGAGAAATTGGAAACTTTGAAAACAGTCCTTGCAGCCAGTGAAACGGGAATGAAGGGAGTAGAAGAAAGTGAATTCATATTAAAAACCGTATCTACACTGGGTGTGAAGAGTGAAGTGGAATTGGATTTGACTTTGGCTCGCGGCTTGAATTATTATACAGGAGCAATTTTTGAAGTGAAGGCCTTGGATGTGCAGATTGGCAGCATCAGTGGTGGTGGCCGTTATGATAATCTGACCGGTGTCTTTGGTATGGACGGTATGTCTGGTGTAGGTATCTCTTTCGGAGCCGACCGTATTTTTGATGTGTTGAATCAGTTGGATTTGTACCCGAAAGAAGCGGTGAACGGAACTGAACTGTTGTTTGTAAACTTCGGTGATAAAGAAGCTGCTTATTGTCTGCCTATCCTGGCAAAAGTCCGTGAAACAGGGGTACGTGCCGAAATTTATCCGGATGCTGCTAAAATGAAGAAACAGATGGGATATGCCAATGACAAGCAGATTCCTTTTGTCGCCATTGTTGGTGAAAATGAAATGAACGAAGGGAAACTGACTTTGAAGAATATGACTACGGGCGAGCAGTCACTGGTTACACCGGATGAGTTGTTGGCAGTAGTGAAAGCTTGATCTCATCAAGCGGATGTTGTCGGAATAGTCCGGTATATTCATCCGTGATTATCTATGCGGATTAACAGATTATTTTTTTTCTTCCGTCACTATATCTCCTTTAGAATCAGTGAGATGTGGTGACGGAAGTTCTTTTTTCCCTCCGAAATGGTTTGTTCTCCTTTCCCTGTGTGGAGTCGACAAGGCGGAATGCCCGTTCTTGTCGTTGTTGATTGTATTTCTTGTTTTAAGGATGAAAACTGATGAAGCTGACCTGAAATATGATTTTCTTTTGCGAGGGTCTGATATTATTATATATATTTGTGAAATGCTAGCCTTATAAATTTAATCAGATGATAGATGAAAAGCAGTTGATATCCCATTTGTATCAAAATAGGGAGAATGGTCAATGGATGATACAAGGGGGTTGCTGATATGGCGGCATCCTTCGCCGGGCAGTTCGGACTTCCTTCTTGGGGGCGTGCGCTCGGCCTACTTCATGATAAAGGAAAGGAACGGGCGGCATTCCAGCAATACATACGCAAGATGAATGGTTTGCCTACGAGTGACAAGAAGCGCTATGATGATCATACCCATGCTTTTGTGGGTGGAATATTGGCAAAAGAACTTATGGGAAAAGATGTTTCCCATCTTCTTGTAAACCAAATTATTTCTCATCACACGGGGTTACATAATTTCGGGGATGTGGAAAACATATTGAAAGAGAGGCTATTGTCCGAAGAAATAAACGAGGGTGACATTAGCATAAACAAACCTTTATTATTCCAAGAATTTATTGATTCACCTTTTTCTAAATCAAAGGTTGAATGGAAACACTTTCATCACCTTTCCCGTATGCTTTTTTCCTGTCTTGTAGATGCCGACCGACTCGATACAGAACGGTTTATGGATGTAGAGTCATGGCGGAAGCGGGGAAATTTGGCTACGCTTGTCGATTTGCTTCCACAGCTGGAGGTATATATGCAAAAACTGCAATCGAATGCAGCCGATACGAAAGTGAACCGCATCCGCCGGCAAGTGAAAGAACAATGCAGTAGAACTTCTTCAAGCGAAAAAGGATTTTATAGCCTTACGGTTCCGACGGGAGGCGGTAAAACACTTTCTTCTTTGTTATGGGCCATGAAGCATGCTGTAAGCCATTCAATGAATCGTATCATCATCGCCATCCCATATACCAGTATCATTGTGCAAACGGCAGGGCTTTTGAAGGAAATCTTTGGTGAAGAAAATGTATTGGAGCATCATAGTAATTTCGACCCCGATGATATTAAGGACGAGGAAAATAGGGAAAAAGCAAAATTGGCTACAGAGAATTGGAACTATCCCATTATTGTCACTACCAATGTACAGCTTTTTGAATCTATGTTTAGCAATAAAACATCTGATTGCCGCAAACTGCACAACATGGCAAATTCAATTCTTGTTTTGGATGAGGTTCAGATGTTGCCAACCGGCTTCTTGCAGCCGATAGTCGATGCGCTGAAAGCGTATCAGGAAATGTTCGGGATTTCGGTATTGTTTACCACGGCAAGTCAGCCGGTACTGAGTGGTCTGATAGAAGGAACAAATCCTAAAGCTGATTTTAAGGGAATAGAACATATCAAGGAAATTATTCCGGAAGAATTTGCTTTGCATGACCAGCTTCGCCGTGTGAAGTTGTCAATCGATGATACAGGAAAAACATACGATGAGATAGCTGCAAAGGTGTCTGAATATAATAAGGTGTTGTGCATAGTGAACACTCGTAAAGATGCCAAAGAGCTGTATGACCGTTTGCCCAATGACGGAGTGAAATTGCATTTGTCTAGAATGATGTGCCCTGCCCACTTACACGAAACTATTGGTAAAATAAAAACTTTATTGAAGGATGAGTCGCAGCCGATTGTCAGGGTCATTGCAACCCAGCTTGTGGAGGCCGGTGTGGATATAGACTTTCCGGTTGTGTTCCGTCAAGAAGCAGGACTCGATTCTGTATTGCAAGCAGCGGGACGGTGCAATCGGGAAGGACGAAGTGCCATGGGACATACATTTGTGTTCAGTCTGGCGGCAGAGAAGCGAAAGCTCTTCGGTTCAATGGCTGACTCCAACAATGCTCGGTTGAATTTGCCGGAAGATAGTGATTGGTTTGCTCCTTCTACCATGAAAGCCTATTTTTGTCAATTGTATAGCAGAAAACAAACATTTGATGAAAAGGATATAAAGCACTGGCTCTACAAACCTACTGAGTTATGTTTTGAAACTGCATCAAAAGAATTTCGCCTGATTGATGATACAAGTATAAATGTTATCGTAAATTGGGAAAACAGCATGGAACTTATAGAGCAGTTGAAAGAATCGGGGTGTACCTACTCGTTGGTGAAGCAATTGGCGAAATTTACTGTAGGCATCCGTTCCTATGATTTTAAGCAACTGAAAGGCTATGGGCTTGTCGAAGAAATATTGGAAGGGAGACAGGTCTCAGTATAATAAAGCCACAGGTCTCAGCCTTGATAACCATTGGCTGGAGGAAGTATTAATGATATAAAGAAACGGATATGACAAAGAAAGAAACATTGAAATTGTTTGAAGAACGTAAAGTCCGCACCGTGTGGGATGATGAAAAGGAAAAATGGTATTTTTCGATAGTTGATGTGGTGTCAGTTTTAACAGACAGTGTTGATGCAACTGCTTATTGGCGTAAGTTAAAGCAAAGA
>OGQJ01003163.1_pt1 | contig 11499 bp, 8 predicted proteins | sample 1553161 | NCBI WGS metagenome assembly OGQJ01 (sample SAMEA2579923, study PRJEB22360) | human gut metagenome | biome: human gut; feature: human-associated habitat; material: faeces | place: Denmark | collected 2008/2010 | reverse complement strand
AGAAAGAGGCTTTACAAGGAAGTCAAAAGCATTCACTTCATAGCCCTTCAAGGCATACTGAGCCAGGCTCGTAATAAAAATCAGACATACTTCTGCATCTCTTTTTCTCAATGCAGCAGCAGCTTCCAATCCATTCATATGAGGCATTGCAATGTCCATAAAAATCAGGTCACCGCCCCCTTTATAATCCTCCAGAAAGTTCAATCCGTTTGAAAAAACTGTCACTTTGCATTGTACTTTATGCTCTTTTTTGTATTGTTCTATATATTGTAAAAGCTGTTTCTGATATTCCAGATCATCTTCTACCACTGCAATAGAAACCATCAGGCTGAATACCTCCTAATAATCACTCTCTATTGAAGTATACAGGTTTTGAGATCTATTATCCAGCCCTTATTTAAGAAATTATCTAATAATTGCTATCTCTGCTTCTGCATTTCCAAGCTTAGATTCAGCTTTCACAACTACTTTACCAGCTCCAGCCTGTGGACGGATAATCGCCAGCGCTTCTCCATAATAAGTATCTGTCTCATTGCTCTGGTAGCTTTCCGGATAATATGGGCAAGCGCTTCCAAATGCCAGAAGCTCGCCACCTTCTACTGTAAGCTGGATTCGACCTCTTACCAGCGGTTTTGTCTGACCATTTTCGTCTGTATAGCGCATTCTCACATAGCAAAGATCGGTGTCTGCATTCACGCGGGTAAGCTCTGGTTCTGCTACAAGAATCGTCTCTTTTCCAGCTGTTGTCAGTGTCCTTTCTGCAATTATATTGTCATTTGCATCATAGGCAACAGCCTTGATTTCTCCATTCTGATAGGTTGTATCAAAGAATACCTTGCAGTCATTTTTCGGCTTCTTAGTGCCTACACACTTACCGTTTATATACAGCTTCACATGATCTGCACGGGTGTAAACTTCTACTTTTGCAGCATTCCCGTCACAGCCCTCCCAGGACCAGCTTTCCATGGCATTGGTCATTTTCCATGCAGATGGGGAATGGGCATCCTTTGTGTGATCAACCGGCATAACTGCAATTGCCAGATCCTCCAGTTCAAAGGCAACTCTGGTATATGCCATCTCGCCAAGAGGCTTTCCTGTGAGATCAATCCGGCCTGATCCGGCACTTACCCAGCCACAGCCACCATCAAAACGAGGTGCATAATCCTTATATTCCCATGCGCCGATTCCAACCTCACCCAGATAATCCTGAGCAGCCCAGACGAAATCACCAATGATACGCTTATCACGTTTTGCTTCCTGCATAAATCTGTACGCATCTGCACAGAAGGTTTCACTTCCAAGAATAATTCGCTTGGGATACTTCTTTAAATCATGATGGTAACGCTTGATTCCATAGTTATATCCTGCAACATCCATATTGGCATATGCATCTCTTGTTTTCACATCACATGGATAAAGAGTTGCTCCTGTTTTCATAAATCCGGCACCAAAAATTCCGGCTACCGTGTTATAAAATTCACTTCCCACAGCCTTTTTCTTCTTGGCATTCTCAGCAGCTTCGTCTGCTTTTTTATCGCTGTAAACACCAAATCCCATAGAGCTTAAGAAGTTAAAAAAGATATTGATTCCGCAGCTTACAGGACGGGTGGAATCCAGCTCATGAAGTCTGTCTGTAAGGGATTTTGTAAGGGAAATTCCCTTTTTCTGCGCAGTCTCAGACACTTCATTTCCTGTAGAATACATGATCACAGATGGATGATTATAGTCCTTATCCACCATATCTTTTAAGTCTTTTCTGTAGTTTTCCAGAATCTCATCTGCATAGTCATACTTTGTTTTATGGATATACCAGCCATCAATATATTCGTCCATTACAAGCATTCCCATTTCGTCACAGGCACGAAGAAGTGCTTTGGAGCATGGGTTATGTGCAGAACGGATTGCATTATAGCCAGCGTCCAGAAGAATGCGGATTTTACGGCGTTCTGCAAATTCATACGCACATGCACCAAGAAGACCGTTATCGTGATGGATACAGCCACCTTTTAACAGGACACGTTTTCCGTTGATACAGAAGCCCTCTTCCGGAGTACAGCTTACTACACGGATTCCAAAGGTTTCTTCCTGAATATCCTCGCCGAAGGTTACGCGGCAGGTGTAAAGATTCGGTGCTTCCGGGCTCCAAAGGTTTGCTCCCGGAAGAGCAATTTCTCTGGAAAATTTACCATCTGCCTGGAGAATTTCCAAGGCGATGATCTTATCTGATGCTTTGTCAGAATTTTGAACAGTTGGTTGTACTGCATTTTCGTCAATACACGGCTCTATGGTCTCGTCTGTCTGGCCTGCACTTTCGCCAGCCACAGCTTTTCTGGTAACAATCTGTTTCTCCAGAATCTCCACTTTCACCTCGCCGGCAGCATTCGGCCATGCCTCCACGCGGATCTTCGGCTCCTTATAATCCAGTGTAGTGATCTTCACACTGTCAAATCTCAGATGGTTTTTCGGCACTGTATACAGCCACACCGGACGGTAAATTCCGGTACCGGAATACCAGCGGCTGTTTGGCTGATCGTGGTTGATCACTTCCACGCGGATCACATTCTCTTCCCCGAATTTTACATACTTGGTGGCATCTACATAGAATCCGATATATCCATAAGAATGATAAGCCACTTTTTCGCCGTTGAGATATACAGTTGCCTTACGGTAAACGCCCTCAAATTCCAGTATCACTTTCTCGTCCTTCGCTTTCTCTGGAAGGATAAATGTTTTCTCGTAAGTGTAATCCTGCGCCTCATACCATCCTATATTCACACCGCCGGCACTTGTCTCGCTTCTCTCATCCAGCTGCATGGCATCATGCGGAAGAGTCACTGCAAATGCCTTTTCTTTCTCTCCGGTTCTGTAGCATACCCAGTTTTCGTTAAATGACTGCTTCATGATTTCCTCCTGAAATTTTCTATAATTTTCGTTTAATTTAAAATTCCCAACTATATCTCAGTCGCTATTTTCTACCCGTATTTTACCAAATAAAAAGCAGGCTGCCATATTTTAATCGCAACCTGCCCGAAAACACACGTAAACTGTGAAAAAAGCGGATTGCTGTTCTCCCAATTCACAGCAACGTGTTTCCCGCTAAAAAATCTTCTGTAAAAAATTATACAACGCCAGATGCCAGTTTCCCATAGAATGATACCGCATTGGAAATACATCAAAACAGGTATTTACACCAGACCGCAATCTGGGTTCTATATCCAGCAGAGCCTGGTAATCCTGAACCTGTCCAGGCAGGGCGAAGTCGAAGTTGCCGCTTGCCACATATAAATAATGAATTGGCAGTTCTGCAAAATCGCCTGTCTGAATGGTATCTTCAAATGCAGTCCTGTCTGTCCTGCTTCCGCTGAATGCCCCGAACCATGAAAAATAATCCAGACTCTGACACAACGCAGAATGATACATCGTTACCGCCCCTCTTGACAAACCGGCAAATGCTCTGTGATCCCGGCTCTCTGCGAATCCCTCATCATCTGCCGATTTTGCATATGTAGAATAAACGGATTCAATCTCAGGCATCAGATCATTTCGCAGCTCCTTTGCAAAAGAATAGGTCAGCTGATCCAGATCATCTGCACAGTCATCTTCCACATAAAAAGTCGGTGTCACCACAATCAAAGGCTCAATATCTCCATCTGCAATCATATTATCCAGCATAGTTTTGTTATACGGATTTGTTTTCAGCCAGTATTTTTCATCATCACCTGTTCCATGCATCAGATACAGAATATTGTACTCTTTCTCCTCGCTGTAGCCATAAGGCAGATATACATAAGCTGTCTTTTTCACGTCCCGCTCATCAGTAGCATATGCCTTGGTATCGTACACTACTTCTTCCACAGTTCCCGCCTGTTCTGATTCTTCCGCATCATATTTCGCCGGAACTGCCCACAGCTCATCCCGGGCCTGTCCCTGCGCCTCATGCCCTGCCTCATACCTTACTTTCCAAAATCCTAGGAAACCTGCCAGAATTAAAACAGCTGCCAAAAGCGGCAAAACTGCCACACGCCCCACAGGGATTTTTTTCCCGATCATTACTGCGATTCCCAGGATTCCTCCCAGCGCCGCAATAATACTCTCTACCAGAAACAACCAGTTAAAGTAATAAATGCTGGTAGAAAAATTAGTATTAAAATACAAAACAAAAGCTGCCGCTGCAATCACCAGATACAGAAAAGGCATTTTGCTTTTCCATGCCATATACGCCACCAGCATAAAAGTCACCGCAATCATACTGAATGTAATAAATGCTGTCTTATCTCCCAGAATTGCAAACCGGACAATATCAATTCCGGAAAGTAACACCAGAATAACTGCGGGAATCCGGCTGATCCGGTTCCACATTTTTTCATCTGCTGTCTTCTCAATTTTCTGTTTCATCATTTCTCACTCCTACATTTTCTTCAAATACATTATCACATTTCGCAAAACATTTCCTGCAAAATCCGCAATTTGCAGCCCAGAAACCGCCAACTGCGTTACTGTTCACTCCGTTCACAGAAACACGCTTCGCCGAATCTTCCCTGTGAACAGCAACCACGCCGTGCACAATCATTTTCCCCTCAAATGAAGATAACAGATTTCTTCTTATTTTTCAGCATTCTGGCAAATACAGACATCTTTTGGGCAAAAAAATACCGGGAACAGCTCTATAAATTCTAAAATTTAAAGAACCATTCCCGTTTTTAGAAGGAATTTCAATTATAGATTGCCGCGGTCGCACTGCGCACCCCAGATCACTCTTTCACCGCACCGGAAGTCATACCGCCCACAATATATTTCTGGCCAATCATATACACGATCACAACTGGAATACAGGTAAGCACAATATCCGCAAAAATATAATTCCAATAGCTTTTATTCTTTCCAAAGAACTGATAAACTGCCATGGTCATCGGGAACATTTTGCTCTTGCTTGACAGATACAACGGAGTCAGGAAATCGCTCCACACACCCATAAACTGCAGGATAAAACAGGTTACCATAGTAGGCTTCAGAAGCGGCATGATGATCTTGAAAAACAGGCTGATAGGACCTGCGCCATCAATAACTGCTGCCTCGTCCAGTTCCACAGGAACAGAAACCACAAAGTTGCGGATGGTGAATACACAGAACGGAATCATGGCGCTGGTAAACACCATAATAATTCCCTGTCGTGTATCGTTCAGATGAAGAGTGCTTAATACTCTCACCAATGTTACATAGTTAACCGGGAAAAACAGTCCGCAAAGTACGAAATAATATAAAAATACATTTAATCTGGTACGCTTACGGCACATTACAAAGGCAGCCATTGCACAGAGCACAACACCAAGAGTGGTTGCAACCAGTGCGTAAAGTAAACTGTTTGAAAATCCCTGGAGCAGATTTCCTTTGTCGATAACCTCGGTGTAATTGGAAAACAACCATTCTTTCGGAAGGGCAAGACTCATTCGGGAAGCCTCGCCTTTACTCTTGAAAGAGTTTATAACTACCATATAAAAAGGCAGGATAACGGTCAGGCACAGCAGGAGGCAGACCAGATGTTTCAGCAGATTCTGAACTTTTTTCTTTGTCATTGCTGTACCTCCTGTTTTCCTAAAGTTTTAACAATTACAACACCAGCAATTGCTGTGATCAGAAGCAGAATACTGTTCAAAGCAGAAGACATACCGTACTGACCTCTGGAATAAAGCTGGAATGCATAGGTGGTAAGAACCTCTGTTGCATGTCCAGGGCCACCGTTTGTCAGAACGTAAACAATATCAAATACCTTCAGACCGTATGTAATACCAAATACCAGGTTGATCATAATGGCGCCGCTGAGCATTGGAAGTGTCACATAGCGAAGTCTCTGCCAGAAGTTTGCCCCATCGATCTCAGCTGCCTCATAGTAGGATCTCGGAATGGTATTCAGACCGGCAAGGAAAATCGTCATTACATAACCAATACCTCTCCATGCATCCACACCATAAATGGATTTCCATACAACGCCAAGATCCGAAAGCCATTTCTGTTTCAGGATACCAAGATGCAGTGCATCCAGGATTGCATTAAGAAGACCGTTGTTATAGTTTAAGATAGACTTAAAAACAAGACCGATAATAACAAATGGAAGAATGGACGGCAGATACAGTAAGGTTCTGTAAAGTCCTTTTCCCTTCAGTCCTTCCTGAAGCATGATGGCAATCAGAAGTGCCGGGATCAGCTTCACAATATTGGAAATAATGGTAAATTTTAATGTATTTCCAATACCGCTTAAGTAATCCTTATTTGATGTAAAAATCTCTTTAAAATTGTCCAGTCCCACAAAATGGACACCATTTAATACACTTCTTGAATTCCAGTCTGTGAATGAATATGCAACACCCATTATACTGGGAAGCAGGAAAAAGATAATGTACAAAGCCAGCGGCAGTATCAGAAACCACTGTGGATAAATTTTCTTCTTATTCAAAGGCGATACCTCCCCTCTATCAAACAGTGCGAAGGAATCACTCCTTCGCACTGAAGATATACCCTTATTAAATATCTTATGCTTAAATAATTATGTCAATTTCTTACCGGAAAACTTTATTTAGTTCCAGTTTGCATCGCCAACTGTCTTGGCAGCCTCTGCACGGTTGGTGTCCATATTTGCAAGAACGTCATTTGCTTCCATTTCGCCCTGGCAGAATGCAACCATATCCTGACCAAACTGCATCCAGTAATCGTTTGTATATTTTGTGCCGGTCTGCAGAACAGATACGCTCTTCTTACTGTCATCTACTGTTGCAAGGAACTCTTCTTCCTCTGGCAGCCAGTGTTGCTCAATTGCATCATCGTTCATATCAACGTTTGTGTATGCAGGAGAGTTGTCAAGGATTTCCTGAAGACTCTCTGTGGTTGTAACAAAATTGAAGAATTCTTTTACAAGATCCTCATGCTCTGTTCCCTTGTAACCAAACATGGTAGGTCCAGCCGGGTTGGTCGGATACCAGGTGTTATCGCCAAGTGGGATCAGGAACATACCAAACTCATCCTCTGTGCCTGTGTCATCTTTGATCTGCTGAATGTAACTGGAGTTTGCCATAGCCATTGCAATGTTTCTGTCGCCAAATTCATTTGTCAGGTTGGTGCTGTCAGTTCCAATCCAGTCCTCTCCGAAATATCCTGCATCGGAAAGCTCTTTGAACTCGTTCAGAACCTCAAGCATTTTCTCATTGTCAGCAAATGTAGCCTGATTTGTATTCAAAGCATCGTAAAGTCCTGGTGTAGCTTCTTCGTAAACACCACCGATCTGGAAGAATGCCAGCTGATGCTGCCATCCATCTGCACCTGGCATAAACCATGGAGTAATTCCCTGTTCTGCGATCTTAGCGCAAAGGTCTTTCAGCTCTGCATAAGTAGATGGTATCTCCCAACCATTCTCTTCGAACAATGTTTTGTTATAAACCATTACATATTCTGGTGAATTGTGCCAGATCTGAAGTCCGTATAATTTATCATTGTATACACAGGATGTTTTTCTTGCTTCCGGCATAAGATCTTCCCAGGAAGCTCCTGTGAAATCAATACAGTATTTCTCTGGATCAACGATTGTAGACTCGATTGCAAATGGGTTAGACTGAATCCAGAAAATATCTGCGCAGGAATCAGTAGCCAGTTTGGACTGAAGCAGGTCAGAATACTGGTCAGCCGGAATAGTCTGAAGGTCAACTGTTACACCATAAGTATCTTCAAAACGCTCGATTGTTGCATCATATCTGTTATCCATCCAGCCTGCTGATACCAGAATACTCAGTTCCTCACCGGAAAAATCTGCAGTCTCCTCTGCAAATACGGTAAGTCCGCTTGTCATGGACGCGATCATTGCTGCTGCACAAAGCCACTGCCACAAAACTCTTTCTTTTCATTTACATATCCTCCTTTTAATAAAATGGCATTTACCTCATTCAGGAATCTCCGCTGATTCCTCTGTTCTTTTGATGATATTATTTTATCAGCCAGATGCTTTTTAATCCATGGATATTCTTACTTTCAATTTGTACTTTTTTCACCACATATTATACTTTTTTCACATAAGCTTATGTTTCTTCGAAAAGTCACCCGAAATTCTTATATATATTTTCTCTGTTTTCGAGCATTTATTTGTACTTTTTAAACAAATATGATATACTGATTTTTAATGTTTCACACATGGATTTCTGCATCTGCTTTCATAATATAGTCAGCAGCGCGGGCAAAACAATTACAGGAGGTATCGCCAGATGAAATCACGCAGTTTACAATCCAAGCTTTTTTTTGCCTATATCAGTCTGGCCTGCCTGATTCTTTTTTCTTTTGCTGTTTTTTTCTATGCTTTTGTTTCCAGACAGCTCAAGCAAAGTCAGATCAGTGCCATGAACACTCTCAATTCCAGCTTTCAGACTCAGGTAGATTCCGCGATCCGCAATCTGGATGCAGTATCTGTAAACATTAACTACAGCAATCAGTCAAAAACCATTCTGGACAATTCCTTCAACTTAAATATTTCCAGCAACATGCTTTCTGCCATGTCTGATTTGTTTATTTCCCTTTCCGGAACCGAGCTGAAGGCAGATCAGGTAAATCTCTATGATTTTTCCGGATATGTTCTGGAAGCCGGCATCTCAACTATAGTCAAAAAGACGGATGGCTCAAAGGATGAGTGGATTGAGGTCGCCCGTGAACTGGAGGGAAAAAAAGTCCTTACTCCACCCTACTGTACCAGAGAATATACAAAAACAGCCACCTATGACCAGTGGTTTATTTCCCTGTACCGATCCTTTAATAATCAATATAAACGTGGCGTGGGTGTGATTGAAACAGCCAAGCAGTGCAAATCTGTTTTTAAAAGTATCATCACTTATAAAAAAAAGAACCATGAAGATGCTGCCAGCATCTATGTTTTTGACAGCAATGGCGATCTGATCTATCCCTACGATATTTCCCAGGAATACAAAGCAGCACTTCAGCCCTACTATGAACTTACCAAGGGAGATGATTCAGCCCTCACTTTTATCAGTCCTCTTACAGGAAAAACAGAGTATGCAGCAGAGGCCGTATCCTCTTATACCGGCTATACCTATCTTACAATTCAGCCGGAATCTGTAGTTCTGGCTCCGGTTTACAATCTGCTTCGTATTCTTGCGGCAATTGTTGCGCTGTTTCTGACAATCTCCATCTTTATTTCCTACCGGCTTTCCCGTTCAGTCGTAAAACCGGTAAAGCATCTGAAGCATATTATTCAGCGCATGGAGCTTGATACACTTGGACAGGAAAAGGTAACTGCATATCCGGTTTCCGTTAATGAACTGGAAGAGCTCTACCAGGCCTTTCAGCTGATGAGCGACAATCTGAAGGATTCCATGGAGCAGCTGAATCAAGCTAAGGAGCAGGAAATGAAAGCCAGAAGCATGGCTTTGCAGACACAGATCAATCCTCATTTTTACTACAATACCTTGTCCAGCATTATAGTTCTGGCAGAGAACGGAGATTCTGAGACCGTGGTAAAAATGTGCCGGAATCTTTCCCGGATCATGCGTTATATTACCAATACCACAGAGACAACGGTCACTTTAAAGGATGAACTGGATTATGTACAGAAATATCTGTATTGTATGAAGGTCCGTTATCAGTCCAGCCTGAATTACAGCATCCATGTAGATGAAAGCCTTCTTTCCCAACCAGTCCCCAAGCTGATCATCCAGCCTATTGTGGAAAATGCCATTCGCTATGGTTCGAACTGTGCACCGCCATGGAACATTTCGATCACCAGCGTGGTCACGGAAGGAAGCTGGCAGATTGAAGTAACGGATTCCGGTCCTGGCTTTACAGAGGAAGCCAAAGAGAGGATCACTGCCAACATTATGAAAGCCATTCAGAATCCGGGACTTCCGGAACTAAAAATAAATGGGCTGGGAACTATAAATGTGTATCTCAGATGGAAAATATTCTGTAAAGGAGACATTATTTTCAGATATGGAAATACCGCTGAAGGGCACGGAATCGTGTCTATTGGACGGTATTTTTCCAAGACAGCTAAATCAGCAGATGAAACTGACTGCATAAGTGAATAAGCAAGGAGGAATCAAAACAGTATGACGTACACTGTCATCGTTGCGGAGGATGAAGAACTTCTGCTCACAAATCTTGTCCAGAAAATCCAGAAAGCGGATCCGGATTTTCTGGTGGCAGGAACTGCACAAACAGGCGATCAGGCTCTGGCTCTGGTAGAAAAGCTCAGCCCTGATCTTGTAATTACGGATATCCGTATGCCTGTGATGGATGGAATCACCCTGCTCACAAAAGTAAGGGAGCAGTTTCCATTTACTAAATTTATTATCACCAGTGGATTTTCAGATTTCGAATATGCAAAAAAGGCCATCACTTTAAAGGTTTCTGATTATCTGCTGAAGCCAGTTGATTCAGAGGAGCTTAAAGAAGCTCTCTCCAAGATCAAACAGGAATTTCAGATTGCCGGAAATGATTACGAAGAGGTGTTTAATGCCCGGACTGCTGCCATGACACCAACTCAGATCGCCACATTACTGAAAGATTTCATTGTAAAAAACTACAGCGAGGACATTAATCTGAACCTGATCGCAGATAACATGAACTACAGTCCCAGCTACCTGACCAAAATTTTCTGCCAGGTCTACGGTTGTACCCCGTCCAAATATCTGAGCACCCTGCGCATGAGCCACGCCCAGCGTCTTCTGGTCCATGAGCCTGGTCTGTCCGTGAAACAGATCGGGGAAATGTGCGGCTATCATGATCAGGGATATTTCAGCAGAATTTTTAAGAAACAGACGGATATGACACCAAGTGAATACAAAACGAGGTATGGGGAATGAAAAGAAAAACGGGTATTTTTCTGATAATTGGAGTGATAATGCTGATTCTTCTGACCGGATGCGGAACCGGAACAGAGGAAACTGCCAGTGAGGATTCAAAAGAAGCTGATAAACTTCAGATTGGGCTGAGTTTTGATTCTTTTGTTATTGAGCGATGGCTGCGTGACCGCGATATGTTTGTATCGACAGCACAGGGGCTGGGAGCAGAAGTAAATGTGCAGGTCGCCGGAGGCGATGTGGATGAGCAGATTTCTCAGATCGAGTATTTTATCCAGAAGAAGATGGATGTGATCGTAATCATCCCGATTGACGGTGACGCATTGTATGATGTTGTGAAAGAAGCAAAGAGCATGGGGATTTATGTTATCTGTTATGACAGGATCACACCTAATGTAAATGCAGACCTGTATATCACGATCGACAATGAGATGGTAGGAACCCTGATGGGAGAGGCTTTGGTCGAGGCATGCCCGGACGGTGGAAATATCTTCGCGATCAACGGTTCTCCTACGGACAAAAATGTAGAGGAGGTAGAACTTGGTTTCCGTAAGGCTCTGAAAGGAAGCAAACTCAAGATCGTCTATACAGGATACTGTGATAACTGGCTCCCCGCGATGGGAGCCACGCATGGGAAAAAAAAGTGCCACTG
>OGQJ01003160.1_pt1 | contig 11520 bp, 9 predicted proteins | sample 1553161 | NCBI WGS metagenome assembly OGQJ01 (sample SAMEA2579923, study PRJEB22360) | human gut metagenome | biome: human gut; feature: human-associated habitat; material: faeces | place: Denmark | collected 2008/2010 | reverse complement strand
AACGCGCAGCAGGCACGCCGGATCCTTGACCGACTGGTGGGATATAAGCTCAGCCCTTTTGTTTCTCAAAAAATTCACCGTGGACTATCCGCCGGGCGTGTGCAGAGCGTAGCGCTGCGGATGATTGTAGACCGTGAAGAGGAAATTCGCGCCTTCAAACCGGAGGAATATTGGTCTCTCGATGCAAAATTTCTTACCCCGAGCACGCGCCGCGTGTTTGCCGCCGCGTTTTACGGCAATGAGCAGGGCAAGATAAAAATTGAAAATAAGGAGCAGGCCGATGCGATCCTTTCGCAGCTCGACGGCGCGCAATACCGTGTAAAAACAGTCAAAAAGGGCACACGCCGCAAAAGCCCGGCCCCGCCCTTTATCACATCCACCCTGCAACAGGAGGCATCGCGGCGCATGGGCTTCCAGGCCCGCCGGACGATGAAAGCGGCGCAGGAGCTCTATGAGGGCGTTGAAGTGGAAGGCATTGGCTCTGTGGGCCTTATCACTTACATGAGAACGGATTCTCTACGCATCTCCGAGGAGGCGCGCGCGCAGGGCAATGATTATATCAAGGAGCATTGGGGTGAGAAATATCTGCCGGATAAACCGCGTTATTTTAAATCCCGTGCCAACGCGCAGGATGGGCACGAGGCGATTCGCCCCACCATGCCGGTGCTCACACCGGAGCAGGCAAAAAAGAGCCTGACGGCCGATCAATATAAGCTGTATAACCTGATCTGGAAGCGCTTTATGGCGAGCTTGATGGCCAATTGTATTCAAAATACTGTCCGCGCGGAGATTGAGGCGCTGCCTGCACAGGAGCCGCAGGAAGGTGGACATTATCTTTTTACTGCCAGCGGCTACTCCATCAAATTTGGTGGATTCACGGTCCTTTATGAGGAGAGCACGGATGATGCAGAAGCGGACGGCCGCCTGCCGGAGATTAAGGAGGGCGACAAATTAAAGCTCAAGGAGATCGGCGGAAACCAGCACTTTACACAGCCGCCGCCCCGCTATACAGAGGCCTCACTGATCAAAACGCTGGAGGAAAACGGCATTGGCCGCCCGAGCACATATGCCTCCATTATCTCAACGATCACTGGCCGGGATTACGTCAAGCGCGAGGCAAAGCAGCTGCACCCCACGGAGCTGGGCGAGGCGATGACGAAGCTGCTGCGCGAAAAGTTCCCCAAGATCGTCAACACAAAATTTACCGCCTCCATGGAATCGTCGCTCGACAAGGTCGGCGAGGGCCAGGAGGATTATATTAAGATGCTTCATGCGTTTTATGACGACTTCGACGTGACCCTCCAAAAGGTCAAGGAGGAGATGAAGGACGTCAAAATCAAGCTCGCCGAAGATGAAACGGATATCCCCTGTGAAAAGTGCGGGCGTATGATGGTGGTCAAGGTAGGGCGGTATGGCAAATTTCTCGCCTGCCCCGGCTACCCGGAATGCAAAAATACAAAGCCCCTTGTGCAGGAAACGGGCGCATTCTGCCCGCGGTGCGGCGGCAAGGTGATTATGAAGAAGTCAAAGCGCGGCTATCCGTTTTATGGATGCAGCAATTATCCGGACTGCACGTTTATGACCTGGGATCAGCCCACAGCGGAAACCTGCCCAAAGTGCGGCAAATCCCTCTTCAAACGGCGCGGCGGCCTGATCGTCTGCCTAAATGAGGATTGCGGCTATGAGCGCAAGGCGGAGCGCAAGAAGAAGGGCGCCGCCGAATCGGAAGAAAAGCCGGAAGCAGAATCGTAAATTCAGAAAGGAATCCAATCCATGGAGAATCAGGCAACAGTAATTGGCGCGGGGCTCGCAGGCTGCGAAGCAGCTTGGCAGCTGGCGCAGGCAGGCGTTGAGGTAACGCTCGTTGAGATGAAGCCCATCCGCTTCTCTCCCGCCCACCACAGCGCCGGATTTGCGGAGCTTGTTTGCTCGAATTCCCTGAAAGCGGAGCGGCTCGCTTCCGCCGCGGGCCTGCTGAAAGCCGAGATGCAGGCGCTGGGCTCGCTGTGTGTTGCCTGCGCCTATGAAAGCCGTGTTCCGGCGGGCGGTGCGCTCGCGGTGGATCGCACTGATTTTTCAAAACGAATCACGGAGGAGCTAAAAAAACATCCGAATATTGAGCTCATTTCCCGGGAAATAACGGAAATCCCGACTGAACCTGCGGTAATTGCCACAGGGCCGCTTACAGACGGTGCTTTGATGAGAAACATTGAAAACCTGCTTGGAGACAGCCTGCATTTCTTTGATGCGGCTGCTCCGATCGTAACGCTCGAATCGCTTGATATGAATCGGATAAGCAGAGCATCGCGTTACGGACGCGGCAGTGATTATCTGAATTGCCCTATGACAATGCGTGAGTATTACGAATTTGTGCGCGCGCTGGTTTCGGCGGAAACCGCTCCGCTGCACGAGTTTGAAACCGTCAACGTTTTTGAAGGGTGTATGCCGGTTGAAGTCATGGCAAAACGTGGCGACCTGACCCTTGCATACGGACCGCTGAAGCCCGTCGGTCTTGCAGAATGCACCGCAAGCGACGGCAAAAAACCGTTTGCCGTTGTGCAGCTCAGACAGGATAACTCCGAGGGCACGCTTTTTAACATCGTGGGATTTCAAACCAATCTCAGGTTCGGTGAGCAGAAGCGCGTTTTCGGAATGATTCCCGGGCTTGCGAATGCGGAATATGTGCGTTACGGCGTTATGCACAGAAATTCCTTCCTTCAATCCCCGAAACATCTGACTCCTTTTTACTCCCTGCGTGAGCGTGAGGATTTGTTCTTTGCGGGGCAGCTCACCGGCGTTGAGGGCTATGTTGAAAGTGCTTCATCCGGGCTTGCTGCGGGAATCAATCTGGCACGGCTTGTAAACAATCGACCGCAAATCGATTTTACAAGACGAACGGCAATCGGAGCACTTGCACATTATGTAAGCGAATATAACGGAAGCAGCTTCCAGCCGATGAATGCGAATTTCGGCATAATGGAAACCTTGCCGAATGCGCCGCGCGACAAACGCCGCCGTTTCGAGGCACTTTCGCAGCGTGCGCTGCAAACGGTTGACAGCATTGCGGCCAAACTGAAACAACAGGAAAAATGATAAAGGCTTGAGTTGATGCGCCAAAAGGCCGGCATCGAACATGAAAAGCTGCAATAATATGTTTTGAATCGGAAAATTAAAGAGGAAACAAAATGGACATAAAAGGAACAACCATTGTTGCCGTGCAAAAAGACGGCAAATGCGCTCTTGCGGGTGACGGACAGGTCACTCTCGGTGAAGCAACAATAATGAAACACACGGCGCGAAAGGTTCGCCGAATATATAACGACAGCGTTGTTGTCGGTTTTGCGGGCGGCGTTGCGGATGCATTCACGCTTTGCGAAAGATTCGAAGCCAAACTGACCATGTACGGCGGAAGTTTGCGCCGTGCGGCTGTTGCGCTTGCTCAGGATTGGCGCAGCGATAAGGTCATGCGCAAGCTTGAAGCACTGCTTATCTGTGCAAATGCTTCCGACCTGCTTATTGTGTCCGGCACGGGCGAGGTTATTGAACCCGATGACGGCATTGCCGCAATCGGCAGCGGCGGCATGTATGCGCTTGCAGCGGCGCGCGCACTGAAGGAAAATACCGAGCTTCCCGCGGTTGAAATTGCGGAAAAGGCTCTCAGAATTGCCTCCGGCATCTGCGTGTACACAAATTCCAACATTGTCACGGAAGAGGTGTAAAGATGAACGTATTGACTCCGAAACAAACAGTTGAACAGCTTGATAAGTACATTATCGGACAGGACGAAGCAAAGCGCACCGTTGCGATCGCATTGCGCAACAGGTATCGCCGCAGCCGCCTTCCCGAGGAAATGCGCGAGGAAATCATCCCGAAAAATATCATTATGGTCGGCCCGACGGGCGTCGGAAAAACAGAAATTGCCCGCAGGCTTGCGAAGCTTGTGGATGCCCCGTTTGTGAAGGTTGAAGCAACAAAGTTCACCGAAGTCGGCTATGTCGGGCGCGATGTTGATTCCATGATTCGCGACCTTGTGGAGGCTTCCATTCGCCTTGTGAAAGCAAAACGCACAGAGGAAGTCAGGCTTGCAGCCGATGCTGCTGCCGAGAAACGCATTGTGGATATCCTTTGCGGAAAGCCCGCAAAGCAGACTCCGAACCCTGCGGACAGCTTTTCCGACGGGCTTGCAAAGCTGTTCGGTTCGCTGACTCCCGGCGGCGAGACAGGAGTTGCGGTTAAAAAGAATGAGCCGACAGAGGAACAGACGGCGGAGCATATCTCCAAACGAAACAAAATAATCAGCGATTTGCAGGCCGGTCGGCTTGAGGATGAAATGATCGAAATCGAGGTTGCGGAAACCGCAACAGGTAACGATACCATGCTTGCAATGGGAATAGATCTGAATCTGAATGAAATGTTCGGCGGGGTTCTTCCCAAAAAGACAAAAACACGCAAAGTAACGGTTCGCGATGCAAGGCGCATTCTTTCAAATGAAGAATCGGAAAAACTTGTTGACATGGATGCGGTCGTGCGCGATGCAATAGACAAAGCGGAGCAGGACGGCATTGTTTTCATCGATGAAATAGACAAGATTGCCGCAAAGGGCGCAGGCAGCGGCCCCGATGTTTCCAGAGAGGGCGTACAAAGGGACATCCTGCCGATAGTCGAGGGCTCTGTCGTTTCAACCAAATACGGCCCCGTGCGCACGAACTATATGCTGTTTATCGCAGCGGGTGCGTTCCATGTTTCGAAGATAAACGACCTGATTCCGGAGCTTCAGGGGCGTTTTCCGATCGTTGTGAAGCTCAATGCGCTCACAACGGATGATTACGAGCGGATACTGACCGCTCCGCAGAACGCAATAACAAAACAGTATGCCGCATTGCTTGAAACGGATAATATCCGAATCGAGTTCAAACAGGAGGCTCTCCGCGCCGTTGCGGAAGCGGCTTTCCACGCAAACGAAACCGGTGAGAATATCGGTGCGCGGCGTTTGCACACAATAATTGAGAATCTTCTTGAGGATATTTCCTTTAATGCAACGGGAGATCACCCGATGATCGATGTTGTGATCGATGAAAAATACGTTTCCGAACGTATTTCCCGAAATAATGCCGATGATATGAATAGGTATATCATCTGAAAGGAACACTATCCCAAAAGGTATAAATTCTACCCGAAGGAGGAAGCAAGTTGTGAAGTTTTTGAAAAAAAACAAACACCTGCTGATTGTCTTGGCTTTGTTCATTGCGCTTGCCGCAATTGCGGCAGGATGCACGGGAAAGGGATCCGGCGCCGAGAACAAGGGTAACGACGATTATGTTGTAAACATAAGCGGAGCGGATGAAACGCCGCATGGAACGGATTTCGGCAGCACGGATTCGCCGAGCAGCACGCCGATTCCGACAGACACGCCGGAACCAACCGCAACGCCTGCACCGACGGCAGCGCCGACGCCGACGCCTGCACCGACTCCGGAACCCACACCGACCCCGGAACCTATGCAGGAAGTTAACTATGTTCCGGGTTACGCGAACGAAACATTTGTGAATATGCGGCAGGAGCCGTCAACATCCGCTGCAATTCTCAGAATCTGCACGCTTGGAACGGAGTTCTACATAACAGGAAAAACGAGCGAGTGGTTCCAAGTGGATCTTGACGGGCAGACGGGTTACATTTTCCGTCAGTTTGTTACCGTCGGCACATATGCAACACCGAAACCTGTTGTGACTCAGCCGCCGATGTATGACCCGAATCCGAGTGAGTTTTCGGACAGCGATATTCGCCTTGTTGCCGCACTTATTCACGCAGAAGGCCCGGGCAGTTCCTACATCGGATACAGGGCACTTGCAAGCATAGTTTATAACCGTGTAAAGAACAAATCGGGAAAATTCCCGAACAGTGTTCCCGGGGTCATCTTCCAATCCGGTCAGTTTGGTTATTCGCGTGCGTATCTGAATTCAATAACGCCGAATTCAAAGGCGAGGGCTGCCGCAAAATACGTGTTTTTGCAGCACGGCAGCACTCTGCCGAAAAAAGTTCTGTTTTATCGCGCCGCATATCTCGGCACGGAATGGACGGATTACACAAAATATTACGCAACGATTGAAGGTAACTGCTATTTCTACGGCATTAAGTATTTTTAATACTTAAGCGGGTTCGGTTGCGCCTGTTTCATGCAGATTTGCAAATCGAGCGAAGTCGCTGCGCCGCAAGGACAGGAAATAATTACCGCTGATTCAATTTATTAAAGATTCATACAATAATACCGCAATTTCAATCGAAAGGCGGTATTATTTTTATGAAAGCTGTTATAATGGCAGGCGGGGACGGCAGGCGTCTGCGGCCGTTGACCTGCACGAAACCGAAACCCCTCATTCCTTTGCTCAACAGACCAATTCTTGATTACACAATGGATCTTCTTGCAAAGCACAATATCAACGAGGCGGTATTTACGCTGCATTACCTTGGTGATATGATTAAAAAACATATCGGAAGCGGCGGAGCATGGGGAATTTCCGCAAGCTATTCGGAGCCCGGCAGAAAACTCGGCACCGCAGGGAGCGTCCGTGCGGCTTTGGGAGGGATTTCTCATGGGAGTACCTCCGACGGAGAATCTTCCGGCGGTCAAATTGCTCAAAAAGGGGCGGGGGAGAGCGTCCTTGTTCTGAGCGGTGACGGAATTACGGATATTGACCTTTCAGCTGTGATTCGCGCGCATGAGCAAAGCGATGCTGCTGCAACGATAGTTCTGAAACGTGTTGCGGAACCCACGGAATACGGCGTTGCATTGCTGGACGAAAACGGCACGATAAAAGGTTTTTTGGAGAAGCCGGAGCGGAGCGAAGTGTTCAGCGATTATGCGAACACAGGAATATATATCCTGAACAGCGATGCACTGGAACTTATCCCGAAGGATACGGATTTTGATTTTTCAAAGGATTTGTTTCCTGAAATGCTGCGTCGCGGAATGAAAATCCGCGGTCATGTAACTGACGCGTACTGGTGCGACATCGGCGATATTGCCCAATATAGACAAGCACAGCAGGATATGCTGAACGGAAAATGTGCGTTTTCAACCATAGCAAAGGATTGCGGCGGCGTGCTGATTGAACCGAATGCAAACATTTCCGGGCGTGCAAAGCTGATTCCGCCCTGTTATATCGGCAGCGGCGCAAGAATTGCGGACGGAGTTTGCATTGAACCGTATTCGGTTGTCGGGAGCGCATCGTCAATTGAAGATGGTGCAAGCGTAAAACGGTCGGTTTTGTTTGAGCGTTCACACATAAGATTTGATTCCGAGCTGCGCGGAGCGGTTGTGTGTGAGGATGCAAAAATCGATGAACGTGTTTCGCTTTTTGAGGGGAGCGCGATCGGAGCAGGAACTCATGTCGGTGCGGGCGTGACTGTTCTTCCGAATGGCCGCATAAACAGATTGAAAACGGAAGCAGCTGCAAGGACAATATCGTTTGGGGCAGCACCGCGCGCCGTGTTGAATTTGACGGCTGCATTGTTCACGGGTATGCGGATGAACAGATGACTCCGGAGGCGGCGCTGCGTGTCGGAGCGGCTTTTGCTTCAAGATTTGCTCTGCCTGCAAAGGCGGCTGTCTGTGCATCGGGTGAGCCGATTTCGGTCGTGCTGAAGTATGCGGCGCTTGCGGGCATTGCGTCACAGGGCGTTGATGCCGAGGCCGTGAATGCCGCAAGCATATCCGCATTCTCGTATACCGTGCGCAAAACAGGCTGCGCGGGAGGAATCTATGTCAATAACAACGGTAGAAATGCCGAACTTGTGTTGTTTGATGAGAACGGCATTGAGCTTTCGCCCGATGCAATGCGCTCTGTGCGCGCAGGTTTCCTTTTCGGCGAACAGAAGCCCACTCTTGATGCCGAACTCGGCATAATCGGAAATCTGAACGGGCTTGAAGAAGCCTATGAGCAGCGTCTTCTCTGCGGCATTCGGCGTGAATTGATGCTGAATAACAAGCGCACGCTGCGTATCGGTGCGCCCGAACAGTCCGGCAGGGTGATAAGCAGGGTTTTGCTGCGGCTCGGCTGGAATGTTGAAAGAAGCTGCGCGGAAAACGGACTTTCCCCCGTGTTTGACGAAAGCACGATTGCGGTTCAAATTGATAATGACGGCAAAATCAGCTTGTCAATAAGCGGGGATATCATACTGGGAAACAGCGAGGTGCAGACGGTTATCGCGAGGTCGCTTGCCGTAAACTGCGGCGGCGGAGCATTCGGACTGCCGGAAAAGGAAGAGGGTGCCGAACTGTTGGTCGTGCCCGTTTCATTGGCGGAGCCCTATCGTGATGAGATAAAGAAGCAGGGTGTTCAGCTTATATACTCAAAGGAAAGCTTGGCCGAGCAGCGACGCCTTTCCTTTGCAAGAAACGCATATTACCCTGCACTGTATGAGCCGGAAGCGGCGGTCGTGAAGCTTTGTGAGATGTTTGTTTCGGGAGAGTTGAAAGATTATGCGGAAGCTCTGCCAAAAGTCTATACTTCGGAAAAGAGCATACGCACCGCATGGAAAGATATCGGCAGAATGCTTCGGATGCTTGCAGAGGGCGAAAAAAACGGAGAACTTGTTGACGGTTTGCGCCTAAAGCGTGACACGGGCTGGGTGTGTGTTCGTCCCGCCGGAACTGCGGATGCTTCCTTCCGCATCGTTGCCGGCAGCAGGGACAGCGAGTACGCAAAAGAACTTTGCGATGTATATGTTGAAAAACTGACGAGGCTTCGCGACAGCGAAAAAGATAAGAACTCATAAAGCATATAAAACCCTGAAAGCCGGTTTGTGCTTCGGATTAAAAACGAAAACAACGGAAAAGCACGGACTGCGCCGTGCTTTTCCTTTTATCGCAATTTATGCGAGGTTTCGATGTTTATATAACCGCTCAGTTTTTACCGGCGGATTTGTTTGACTTAACTTTGCCGACAATGAGCTTGGTCAAAACACCGATAATGAGTGCGGTGGCAATGTTCGGAATTTCAACCACGCCTCCGAAGTTGAGGGAGAGCCCGCCGATGCCCGTGACGAGAATCGCACTTACAACGAACAGGTTCTCGGATTCGCCGAGATCAACTTCATGAAGCATCTTAAGGCCGCTGACAGCAATGAAGCCGTAGAGTGCAATGCAGATACCGCCGACGACGCAGCTGGGAATCGTGTTGACGAATGCAACAAACGGCGTAAAGAACGAAAGCAGAATCGCCATGATTGCAGTAAGACCGATGGTGGAAACGGAAGCATTGCCAGTGATGGCAACGCAGCCGACGCTTTCGCCGTAGGTTGTATTGGGGCAGCCGCCGAAAATCGCACCGACAATGGAGCCGACGCCGTCGCCGAGAAGAGTGCGGGGCAGACCGGGGTCCTTAATAAGATCGCGGTCAATGATTGAACCGAGGTTCTTGTGATCTGCAATATGCTCGGCAAAAACAACGAACGCAACAGGCGCAAACAGCGCGAAGAGCTTTACAACGGCGGCAACATCGATTTTGCCTGCACCTTCGTTGATTGCACCGAGGAAGGTGAACTTGGGCAGGGAAATGAAGCTGCCGAAAGTTACGGTTTCAAAATTGTTTGCCAAGGGGGAATAATCAACGATTTTAAGGTAATCAATGCCGCATTTGTTGCCGATAACGGTGAATACGGATGCAGCGACATACCCTGCGGCAATGCCGATGATGAAGGGAATCAGCTTCATCGTTTTTGTGCCCTTAACGGATGCAAGCACCGTTGCAAAGAATGTGATGATGCCGATAAGAATGCACACAAGGTTATAACCGTCGGGAGAGGCGGCGGTGTTGTTGACATTGTTGATTGCGGAACCGCAAAGGCTGAGGCCGATAAGCGCAACTACCGGGCCGATGACAACGGGGGGAAGGAGCTTGTCAACCCAGTTGGTGCCGGCAAAATGAACGATAAGAGCGATGATGACGTAAACAATACCTGCAATAAATGCACCGATAAGAATGCCGAAATAGCCGAATGAACATGCGCCGATCAACGGGCTGATGAATGCAAAGGAGCTGCCCAGGAAAACAGGGCTCTTTTTCTTTGTGAAAAGAATGTAGACAAGGGTGCCTGCGCCTGCGCCGAACAATGCTGCACCCTGGTCAAGGATTGCTTCACCGAATGCGCTGTTTACAAGGGTCGGAACAAGCAGCGTTGCCGCTATGATAGCAAGCAGCTGCTGGAATGCGAAAACAAGATTCGCACGGAACTTGGGTTTGTCGTTGACGTCATAAATAAGTTTCATCGTCGTTTTCTCCCTGAAAGTATTTCGGACGGAAGGATAAATTCGAAACGGAAGAGTGCAGAAGAGCAAAATAAAAGCTTTGCCGCACAGCAAAGCATACAGAAAAACAAAAAGCAACAGCCGATTCGGGCATAATGCCCGGGACACGGCTCCAATTTATTCATAAGTCCGTAAATCTTGCCGGCATCTCCGTACCGCTCTTAAAGATCCATCTTGAATAAGATAACACTTTTGGCAGTGTATGTCAACAATTTGTGACAATATATTGCTGAAAACTATTAAAATCATGTCAAAAAAACATGAAATACAGCATCTGTCAAAACCTGTAAAAAAGCTTGTTTTGTGGTATAATTCAATAATGCTCGGCAAACTTCGGGCGATTCAAAGCCGATCTGATATATACATAAGGAGGTGCGGCAATGAGTAAATACGAACCGCTGTGGAATTACGTTATGCAGCATGAACCGGGGCAATTCAGCCTAACCTTCGATGAAATCGAGAATGTGCTCGGCTTTCAAATCGATCATTCTTTTCTGAAATACAAAAAAGAGCTTGCAGAGCGCGGAGCAGAGGTTCTCCGCATTTCGCTGAAAAACAAAACGGTATTTTTTATGCTGTCGAAATAAAAACTGCGCATACAGGCTGCGCGGATAAGAGCAGCGGAATTCAATTGTTGATGAGCTTTTGAAATAACTTTGAACAGACTGTCACAAAAACGCTTGTGCGTTAGATGGGTGTTCATAAAACAGCCAACGGAGCGTATCGATACAGATACGCTCCATTTTTCATGTCAACATACTATGTAATGGGGTGTAGCCCCTTGGCTCTCCCTTTGGGAGAGCTGTCACCGCAGGTGACTGAGAGGGTCTTGCAGCCTTTTTCGAATGATAAGATCAATTTGTGTGCACACACCACGAAAATTCCTGTCGATATCCCGGTTGGAGAATCGCAGAATCTCCAACCCAAGAGACATCAGGAATTGAGAACGTTCCGCATCATAAGCAAGCCCCTGAGGTTCATAATGCTGAGAGCCATCCAATTCAATGACCAGTCTGGCCGAAGCACAGTAAAAGTCCACGATGAATCTGCCGATAATCCGCTGTTTATAAATTTTTACTGGATATTTGCGGAGAAAAAGGTACCAGAGCTTACGCTCATGGGGTGTCATCTCCCTGCGAAGTCGCCGGGCATTTTCTAATTGGGTGTTGTCTTTTGGTATAGTCATTGGTTGCCCTCTCCGTCCTCGCTATGCT
>OGQJ01003153.1_pt1 | contig 11535 bp, 8 predicted proteins | sample 1553161 | NCBI WGS metagenome assembly OGQJ01 (sample SAMEA2579923, study PRJEB22360) | human gut metagenome | biome: human gut; feature: human-associated habitat; material: faeces | place: Denmark | collected 2008/2010 | reverse complement strand
GGCGCTGAGCAAGCCGAGCCCAACAACCATCAGCCCGAACCCTGCCAGCAACAGCGGCTCGTTGAGCATACCGTCGCCGAGGTTTTTACCCAGCGCGACAAACGACAGGTCGCCAGACTGCGCATACACCAGCGCCATACCGAACAGCAGGAAAGAAGACGCTGCGGCAGAGAGAATGGTGTATTTGATACTGGCTTCCAGCGAACGTTTCTGGCGGAAAGCGTAACCGACCAGGCCAAACAACGGCAAAGAGATCAGTTCGATACCGAGGAACAGAGACGCCAGATGGTTGGCATTCGCCAGCAGGATCCCGCCCAGGGCGGCAATTAACACCAACAGGTAGAACTCGTCCTTGTTGTCGTTATAGCCTTCAAGCCACGGGTAGGCGAAAGTACAGGTGGCGAGGCTCGCCAACAATACCAGCCCGGTGTAAAGCATGGCGAAACCATCAACGCGCATCAGTGGCGTAACGTCCATAGCGCCCGCCTGGCCGACAAACCAGAGCGAAACCAGCGCCGCGTTAAGCCCAATAACCGAGAGCGTAGCGTTGAGGAAATGATTGCGTCGCCACGCAATGGAGAGCATCACCACCACCACCGTCAAGCCGACGATCAGCAACGGTAGCAGTGCGATCAGGTTTTGTGGAGTTATTGTCATGGCGATTTACGGCCTTGTAGTAGTAACGGAATTAACAAACCACTGCTGGATATTGCCAATCGCGGAGTGCGAGGTATCCAGAATCGGCTGCGGATAGAAGCCCAGCAGTACCAGCAGCACCACCAGCAACAGGATCATAAACAGCTCACGCAGCGACATCCCTGGCAGTTCCTGGCTGGCAATCTGGCTTTTCGCTTTACCGAAGTAAGCGCGATGCAACATCGCCAGCGAATAAACAGATGCAAAGACCAGCCCAAAGGTAGAGATAACGGTAATCACCGGGACAACCTGGAAGCTGCCGAACAGAATCATAAATTCGCCGACGAAGTTACCGGTGCCTGGCATCCCAAGCGTTGCCACCGCAAAGAACAGCGACAGTGCTGGCAGCCATTTCATCTTGCTCCACAGACCGCCCATCATGCGCATGTCGCGGGTATGGATACGTTCATAAAGCTGACCGCAGAGAATAAACAGACCCGCCGCCGACAAGCCGTGCGCAATCATCTGGATTACCGCGCCCTGGTAGGCCAACTGGCTGCCAGTGTAGATAGCAATCAGCACGAAGCCCATGTGGGAAACCGAGGTGTAGGCGATCAGACGTTTGATATCGGTCTGGGCGAAGGCCATCCACGCACCGTAGAAGATGCCGATAACCCCCAGCCACATGGCGATTGGCGCGAACTCTGCCGACGCGTTCGGGAACAGCGGCAGGGGGAAACGCAGCAGACCGTAAGCGGCGGTTTTCAGCAAGATCCCCGCGAGGTCCACGGAACCAGCGGTCGGAGCCTGTGAGTGCGCATCCGGCAGCCAGCCATGCAGCGGAACCACCGGCATTTTCACCGCAAACGCGATGAAGAAGCCCAGCATCAACAGATATTCCACACCACTGGACATTGGCGTATTCAGCAGCTCTTCATAGTTGAAGGTCCAGACGCCGGTCGCATTATAGTGAACAAAAACCAGCGCCAGGATGGCGATCAACATCACCAGACCACTCGCCTGGGTGTAAATGAAGAACTTGGTTGCCGCCGTGATACGCGTTTTACCGTCAGAGGCTTTATGCCCCCACAGTGCGATCAGGAAGTACATCGGCACCAGCATCATTTCCCAGAAGAAGAAGAACAGGAACATGTCGATGGCAAGGAACACGCCGATAACGCCGCCCAGGATCCACATCAGGTTGAGGTGGAAGAAGCCCTGATATTTTTCGATCTCTTTCCACGAACAGAGTACCGCCAGCACACCGAGCAGACCAGTCAGCACGACCATCAGCAGCGATAGCCCGTCAATGGCGAGATGAATAGAGATACCAAAACGCGGGATCCACGGCATGTCGAATTCAGACTGCCACTGCGGAATTCCGGCGGATTGCGTCAGTGAATAACCGCCCTGCAACCACAGTTGCAGCGACAGCGCCAGCGTCAATCCCATGGTGATCAGCGCGATCCAGCGCGGCACCTTGACGCCAAAGCGTTCGGTCTGCCAGCACAGGAAGCCGCCGATAAAGGGAATTAATATTAGCCAGGGTAGTAACATGGCGATCTTTATTCCTTGTAAAAGTCCCGTCAGGACCGGATTTTCAACGAATTCTCACGACAGAAAATTCTCTTCGGATTGTGGTTGTAGTGTCGGATGCGCCGCGAAGGCGGCTTATCCGACCTACGTTCTTATATGCCCAGGGGCAAGCCCACAATCCTTAACTCAACGCAGTACCATCAACAGTGCCAGCACCACGACCGCACCGATGCTCATGGATGCCACATACCAGCGCAGATAACCGTTCTCGCTTAACAGCAGACCTTTACCTGCAAAGCGGGAAAGGACAGCCGGGATGTTCATCATTGAGTTCAGCGGATCGCGTTTCAGCAACCAGGCAATACCCAGGAACGGCTTGACGAACACTTTGTCGTACAGCCAGTCAAAGCCCCAGGCGTTGTACCACCAGGTGCCCAGCAGACGGCCCGGCGCACTGTTGGCGATGGAGGTCACCAGAGTACGTTTACCCAGCCACAGCCAGGCAGCCAGCAGAATGCCGACCACCGCGACCACGCCAGAGGTAATTTCCAGGGTCAACATGCTGCCGTGCGCCAGCTCCGTCGTTTGCGGAAGCACGCCCTGCAGCGGCGGTACAATCAGTGCGCCAACGAAGGTGGAAAGGATCAGCAGCACAATCAGCGGCAGGCTGTGAGTTACCCCTTTCACGGCGTGAGCGTGAATTTGTTCTTTTCCGTGGAAGACGATGAAAATCATACGGAAGGTGTAGAGCGAGGTCATAAACGCACCGACCAGACCAGCCACCATCAGATTGATATGACCATTCGCCATCGCACCCGCGAGGATCTCGTCCTTACTGAAGAAGCCCGCAGTGACCAGCGGCAGTGCCGACAGTGCTGCGCCGCCCACCAGGAAGCAGAGATAAACCAGCGGAATAGATTTACGCAGACCGCCCATCTTGAAGATGTTCTGTTCGTGATGGCAGGCCAGAATGACGGAACCGGATGCCAGGAACAGCAGCGCTTTAAAGAACGCGTGAGTCATCAAGTGGAAAATCGCCGCATCCCATGCCTGCACGCCAAGCGCGAGGAACATGTAGCCAATCTGGCTCATGGTAGAGTAAGCGAGAACACGTTTGATATCGGTCTGTACCAGCGCGGCAAAACCGGCCAGCAGCAGCGTAACCGCCCCAACAATGCCCACCAGATGCAGAACTTCCGGCGTCATCAGGAACAGGCCGTGGGTACGGGCGATCAGGTAGACACCCGCGGTTACCATCGTTGCGGCGTGGATCAGCGCGGAGACAGGCGTCGGGCCCGCCATCGCGTCGGCAAGCCATGTCTGCAACGGCAACTGCGCAGATTTACCGACCGCACCGCCCAGCAGCATCAGCGTCGCCCACATCAGCATGTTATTGCCATCAGCAAAGTGCGCTGGTGCCAGTTCCACCATTTCGCGGAAGTTCAGGGTGCCCAGTTCGTTGTAGAGAATGAACAGCGCGAAAGCGAGGAACACGTCACCCACACGGGTCACGACGAACGCTTTCATTGCCGCTGCGCCATTCTTCGGATCGGTGTAATAGAAACCGATCAGCAGATAGGAGCACAGGCCCACGCCTTCCCAGCCGAGGTACATCAGCAGCAGGTTGTCGGCAAGCACCAGAACCACCATGCTGGCGATGAACAGGTTAGTGTAGGCGAAGAAGCGAGAGTAGCCCTCTTCACCGCGCATGTACCAGGAGGCGTACATGTGGATCAGGAAACCCACACCTGTGACCACCGAGAGCATAGTCAGCGACAGGCCGTCCAGCACCAGGTTAAAACCGATGTTAAAGTCGCCTACCGACATCCACGTCCACAGCGGCTGGCTGTATGCCTGCTCGCCGTTAGCGAAGAAGTCGACGCCAATAAAGGCAGTTACCAGCGCCGCCAGGCCTACAGAGCCAACGCCCACGATCGCCGAGACGTTTTCAGACCAGCGCCCACGGGAGAACGCCAGCAGGACGAAGCCAATCAATGGCAAAATAATGGTTAAGGCAAGCATGTTCATCCGCGCATCTCACTTACTGAATCGATGTTCAGGTTCTGGCGACGACGGTGAAGTTGCAGCAGCAGCGCAAGGCCGATACTCGCTTCTGCCGCCGCGAGGCTGATAGCGAGAATGTACATCACCTGACCGTCGGTCTGGCCCCAGTAGCTTCCGGCGACCACAAAGGCCAGCGCGGAGGCGTTAATCATGATTTCCAGACCAATCAGCATAAACAGCAGATTGCGACGGATAACCAGACCGGTTAAGCCAAGAACGAATAAGATTGCCGCGAGGATCAGTCCATGTTGTAAGGGGATCATGCGTGCTCCTCCGTTTTTCTTTTCGCGCTGTCGTCTTTACGATTGCTCAGCACTTCACCCGCACGCTCTTCACGACCAACGTGGAAGGCCACAACCAGACCCGCGAGCAGCAGCATAGAAGCCAGTTCCACCGCCAGTACGTAAGGCCCGAACAGCGTAATACCCACTGCTTTAGCACTGATTGGCGTACCGTCGATACCCTGATCATTAACACCAAGGATGGCGTAAACAATCACCACCAGCATGATGGCCGACAAAATTGCCGGACCAATCCACACCTGCGGTTTCAGCCACTGGCGTTCCTGTTCGATTTCTGAACCGCCCAGGTTGAGCATCATCACCACGAACACGAACAGCACCATAATGGCACCCGCGTAGACGATAATTTCCAGCGCACCGGCGAAGTAAGCGCCCAGTGAGAAGAACACCCCAGAAATCGCCAGCAGCGAAATAATCAGGTACAGCAGTGCGTGTACCGGATTGGTATGGGTGATCACTCGCAAGGTCGCAAGTATGGCTATCAGGCCACAGATATAAAAAGCGAACTCCATTGCCCCTCTCCTTACGGTAACAGGCTCTTGACGTCGATAGGCTTGGCTTCGTTCTCTGCTTCACCCTTATCTTTGCCGTCGATTGCCATACCTGCCATCCGGTAGAAGTTATATTCCGGGTATTTGCCCGGACCGGAGATCAGCAGATCCTCTTTCTCGTAAACCAGATCCTGGCGCTTGTATTCCCCCATTTCGAAATCCGGGGTTAACTGAATCGCCGTGGTCGGACAGGCTTCTTCGCACAGACCACAGAAAATGCAGCGTGAGAAGTTGATGCGGAAAAATTCCGGATACCAGCGACCGTCTTTGGTTTCTGCTTTTTGCAGCGAGATACAGCCGACCGGGCAGGCTACCGCGCAGAGGTTACAGGCTACGCAACGCTCTTCGCCGTCCGGATCGCGGGTCAGAACGATACGACCACGATAACGGGGCGGCAGATAGACCGGCTCTTCCGGGTACATTCGCGTTTCGCGTTTGGCGAACGCGTGCAGGCCGATCATCCAGATACTACGAACCTGGGTGCCGAAACCTACTAACAATTCTTTTAAGGTCATGGTCTTATTGCCCCTTATTGCGCCTGCCAGAGAATGACAGCCGCCGTTACCAGCAAGTTGATCAGCGTCAGCGGCAGGCAGATTTTCCAGCCGAAGGACATTACCTGGTCATAACGCGGACGCGGTAACGACGCACGAATCAAAATGAACATCATCATAAAGAACGCGGTTTTCAGCGCGAACCAGATGAATGGCGGTAACAACGGGCCTTGCCAGCCACCGAAGAACAGCGTCACCATCAATGCAGAGATGGTCACAATCCCGATGTACTCACCCACGAAGAACAGACCGAACTTCATGCCGGAATATTCAATGTGGTAACCATCCGCCAGTTCCTGCTCGGCTTCCGGCTGGTCAAACGGGTGACGGTGACACACCGCCACGCCCGCGATGGCAAAGGTAATAAAACCAAAGAATTGCGGGATGACGTTCCACACATGCGCCTGGCTGTTGACGATGTCGGTCATGTTGAATGAACCGGCCTGCGCCACCACGCCCATCAGGGAAAGCCCGAGGAACACTTCGTAGCTCAGAGTCTGCGCAGAAGCACGCATCGCCCCCAGCAACGAGTATTTGTTGTTACTTGACCAGCCCGCAAACAGCACCGCGTAAACCGCCAGACCTGCCATCATCAGGAAGAACAAAATCCCGATGTTCAGGTCGGCAACCACCCAACCCGGACTGACTGGCACAATCGCAAAGGCCAGCAGCAGCGAGGTAAAGGCAATCATCGGTGCCAGGGTAAAGATGACGCGATCCGAGAATTTCGGGATCCAGTCTTCTTTAAAGAACATTTTGATCATGTCCGCAACCAGCTGGAGCGAACCGCCCCAGCCAACACGGTTAGGTCCGTAACGGTTCTGGAACAGCCCCAGCAGGCGACGTTCGCCAAAGCTCATGAATGCCCCACAGGTGACAACCACCAGCAGGATAACCACCGCTTTGAGGATGGTCAGCAGGATCTCAATCAGTTCCGGTGTTATCCAACTCATTGTTGTGCCTCCTTGAGATCCTCAAGATGCGCGCCAGCCAGCACCGGAGCAATGCCGGACATACCCATCGGCAAGCCCACCTGCCCTGCCGTCAGCCCTTCGGCGATTTCAACCGGCAGCGTGACCGTGTTGCCATCGTAACTAAAGGAGACGCGTGTACCTGCGTTCACACCCAACTTCGCGGCATCCGCTGGGTTGAGTTTAATGTACGGCTGCGGCATACGGCTCTGGAAGACCGGAGCACGCTGTGACAATTCATCGCTGCCAAACAGGTGGTAGTACGGCGCGATACGCCATTTCCCGTCCTGCGGCTGGAAGCGTGCCGGTACGCTGGTGAAGTAATCCAGACCATTTTCGCTGGTTTCAAACAGACGCACGCCCGGATCGCCAAAGCGCAGTTTGCCGCCCACTTCGTCCTGGAATTTGTTCCACGCCTGCGGGGAGTTCCAGCCCGGTGCCCAGGCAAACGGCACTTGCGAACGGTGCGCGGTCGGCTGGTTGTTACCTTCCATCGAGAAGGTGAACATGGTGTCAATATCCTGCGGCTGACGCGGCTCATGAACGCTGATATTGGCGCGCATGGCGGTACGACCGCTGTAACGGTGCGGCTCACGGGCCAGTTTCTGCCCACGAATACGGAATGTCGCATCCGGCGCAGCATCTTTGATACCCGCCAGTTCCGGGATTTTCGCCACAACAGCGTCAATCACATGGTCGAGCTGCGTCCAGTCCACTTCACGGCTCAGCAGGGTGCTGTGCAGCGAGTGTAACCAACGCCAGCTTTCCAGCATGACAGTTTTGCTGTCGTAATAAGCCGGATCGTAAACCTGGAAGAAACGTTGGGCACGGCCTTCGTTGTTAATCACCGTACCGTCGCTTTCAGCAAAGCTGGCAGCAGAAAGTACCAGATGGGCGTTTTCCATAATCGCTGTGCGTTGATGGTCAACCACCATCACCAGCGGCGCTTTAGCCAGCGCAGCATTCACGCGGGTAGCAGAAGCGTGACGATGCAGATCGTTTTCCAACACCACCACCGCGTCGGCGCGTCCGGTTTCCAGTTCGGTTAACGCTTCTTCAAGCGAACCGCCACCCATAATGCCCAGCCCCATGCTGTTGACGGAACGGGCAATCATGGTGATACCAACGTCAGCGCCGCGACCTTTCAGGGCTTTCGCGACGTTAGCCGCCGCCTGAATCACTTCAGCGCTACCAGCGTTCGTCCCGGAGATAATCAACGGTTTCTTCGCACCAGCCAGTGCCTGCACGATGACGTCGATTTTGCTTTGCAGCTCAGGTTCGATACCGTCAACCGCTGGCGCGGAGTTATCCAGCGCATGGGCGATGGCAAAACCTAAACGCGCCTGATCTTCAACCGGTGCGCGGTAAGTCCACGCCGCGATATCATCCAGACGGGTGTCATCAACGTTGGTAACAAACAGCGGATGCTTCGCACGTTGACCGATGTTGAGGATTGCCGCAATCTGCCAGTCAGCCACTTTCTGTGCTGCCGCCATTTCGCGTGCTTTACCTTTCACCGCCTGACGAACTGCCAGCGCGACGCGCGCGCCGGTCTGGGTAACGTCTTCGCCCAGCACCAGTACCGCATCGTAAGATTCAATTTCGCGTAAGGCCGGAGTATAAATGCCGCCTTCGCGCAGAACTTTTAGCGCCAGTTGCAGACGTTCCTGCTCACCGTGAGCGATACCGGTATAGAAGTTTTCTTCGCCCACCAGCTCACGCAGCGCAAAGTTGCTTTCCACGCTGGCACGCGGAGAACCGATGCCGATGACTTTCTTCGACTGACGCAGAATATCTGCCGCGCCCTGCATTGCCTGTTCGGCATTGAGGGTAATGAAATCATCGCCACGACGCTGTACTGGCTGACGCGGACGATCTTTCAGGTTGACGTAACCGTAACCGAAACGACCACGGTCGCAGAGGAAGTAGTGGTTTACTGTACCGTTGTAACGGTTTTCGATTCGACGCAGTTCGCCATAACGCTCGCCGGGGCTGATGTTACAGCCGATGGAACATTGCTGGCAGATGCTCGGTGCAAACTGCATATCCCATTTACGGTTGTAACGCTCGGAGTGCGTTTTGTCGGTGAATACGCCGGTCGGGCAAATTTCGACCAGGTTACCGGAAAATTCGCTTTCCAGCGTGCCATCTTCCGGGCGACCGAAGTAGACGTTGTCGTGCGCACCGTAAACGCCCAGGTCCGTGCCGTCAGCGTAATCTTTGTAGTAACGCACGCAGCGGTAGCAGGCGATGCAGCGGTTCATTTCGTGAGAGATGAACGGCCCCAAATCCTGATTACGGTGGGTACGTTTGGTGAAACGGTAGCGACGGAAGCTGTGTCCGGTCATCACGGTCATATCCTGAAGATGGCAGTTACCGCCTTCTTCACATACCGGACAGTCGTGCGGATGGTTGGTCATCAACCACTCGACCACACTTTCACGGAACTGTTTCGCTTCTTCGTCGTCAATGGAAATAAAGGTGCCATCGGAAGCCGGTGTCATACAGGACATCACCAGGCGACCACGCGTGTCTTCCGCGTTTTGGTATTGCTTCACCGCACACTGGCGGCAAGCACCGACGCTTCCCAGCGCCGGATGCCAGCAAAAGTAAGGAATATCAAGGCCCAGAGACAGACAAGCTTCCAGCAAGTTGTCCGCTCCGTTAACCTCGTATTCTTTGCCGTCTACATGAATTGTAGCCATTAGCATGCTTCCAGTTTTCTCAGTCAGAGACTGAGCGTTAATCGAAATTCGGTTACCAGCGCTCTTTCAGCAGGTTCGGCTGAATCCCATTAATCAAATGGGTATTGCTGAACGGCTGTTTAATTCCCGCCTCAAATTCTTCGCGGAAATATTTGATGGCGCTCTGTAACGGCTCCACTGCACCAGGTGCGTGGGCACAGAAAGTTTTACCCGGACCTAAGAATCGACACAGTTGCTCAAGTGTTTCGATATCGCCCGGCTGACCTTCGCCACGCTCCAGCGCACGCAGAATTTTCACGCTCCACGGCAGACCGTCGCGGCACGGCGTACACCAGCCGCAGGACTCACGGGCGAAAAACTCTTCCAGGTTACGCACCAGCGACACCATGTTGATCTCATGGTCAACCGCCATCGCCAGCGCCGTACCCAGACGGCTTCCCGCTTTACCGATACTTTCGAATTCCATCGGCAGGTCAAGGTGCGCTTCAGTCAGGAAGTCAGTACCAGCACCGCCTGGCTGCCAGGCTTTGAATTTCAGACCGTCACGCATACCACCGGCGTAATCTTCGAGGATCTCGCGTGCGGTGGTGCCGAACGGCAGTTCCCACAGGCCCGGATTTTTCACCCGACCGGAGAAGCCCATCAGCTTGGTGCCAGCATCTTTACTTTTCGAGATGTTCTGATACCACTCCACACCGTTAGCAAGGATCGCCGGAACGTTACACAGGGTTTCGACGTTATTGACACAGGTCGGTTTGCCCCATGCACCGGAGGTTGCCGGGAAGGGGGGCTTCGAGCGCGGGTTAGCGCGACGCCCTTCCAGGGAATTGATTAACGCTGTTTCTTCGCCGCAGATGTAGCGCCCTGCCCCGGTATGGACGAACAGTTCGAAATCGAAACCTGTTCCCATAATGTTTTTGCCAAGCAAGCCCGCTTCAGTCGCTTCGGCAATGGCGCGGCGCAGATTCACTGCCGCTTCGATATACTCGCCACGCAGGAAGATGTAGCCACGGTACGCTTTCAGGGCAAACGCGGAGATGAGCATACCTTCCACCAGCAGGTGCGGCAGTTGCTCCATCAACAGACGGTCTTTATAGGTGCCCGGCTCCATTTCATCGGCGTTACACAGCAGGTAACGGATGTTCATGGATTCGTCTTTCGGCATCAGGCTCCACTTCAGACCAGTCGAAAAGCCCGCGCCGCCGCGCCCTTTCAGACCAGCGTCTTTTACCTGATTAACGATTTCGTCCGGAGACAGCCCGGTCAGCGCCTTACGCGCGCCTTCGTAACCGTTTTTGCTGCGATATTCGTCCAGCCACACTGGCTGTTTGTCATCGCGCAGACGCCAGGTCAGCGGATGCGTTTCGGGAGTACGGATAATGTTTTTCATTTATACCGCTCCAGCAGTTCAGGGATCGCTTCCGGGGTCAGATGTGCGTGAGTATCCTCATCGATCATCATGTTTGGCCCTTTATCACAGTTCCCCAGGCAGCAAGTTGGCAGCAGCGTAAAGCGACCGTCAAATGTCGTTTGTCCTGGTTTGATGTTCAGCTTTTTCTCGAGCGCCGCCTGGATGCCCTGGTAACCGTTGATATGACAGACCACGCTGTCGCAATAACGGATCACATGGCGGCCAACCGGCTGGCGGAAGATCTGGCTATAAAACGTTGCCACACCTTCGACGTCGCTCGCCGGAATACCCAGCACATCGGCGATCGCGTGGATCGCGCCATCCGGCACCCAGCCACGCTGCTTCTGAACGATTTTCAGAGCTTCAATGGACGCCGCACGCGGGTCTTCGTAGTGGTGCATCTCGTGCTCAATCGCTTCACGCTCTGCCGCACTCAGCTCAAAAGCCTCGGTTTGTGGTTGTTGATTCTCGTGCATAATTAGCGGTCCACATCTGACATAACAAAATCGATACTGCCCAGATAAACAATCAGGTCAGACACCAGGCTGCCGCGGATCGCCGCCGGAATTTGCTGCAAATGCGCATAACTCGGCGTACGGATACGGGTGCGATAACTCATGGTGCTACCGTCGCTGGTCAGGTAGTAACTGTTGATCCCCTTGGTCGCCTCAATCATCTGGAAGGATTCATTGGCAGGCATCACCGGCCCCCACGACACTTGCAGGAAGTGGGTGATCAGGGTTTCGATATGTTGCAGCGTGCGCTCTTTCGGTGGCGGCGTGGTCAGCGGGTGATCTGCTTTGAA
>OGQJ01003149.1_pt1 | contig 11543 bp, 14 predicted proteins | sample 1553161 | NCBI WGS metagenome assembly OGQJ01 (sample SAMEA2579923, study PRJEB22360) | human gut metagenome | biome: human gut; feature: human-associated habitat; material: faeces | place: Denmark | collected 2008/2010 | reverse complement strand
TAGAGGGTGTCAAGGAATACTACAGGACAGGCTATGACGCAATTAATCAATTAACAGGCGGTAAGCTCGGCGAGGTTGTCAATGCAGTCGGTGAAAAGATGGAAGTCGTAAAAGGTAAATTCAGCGAAGCGTTTGGCAATGTGAAAAACACCGTAATGACTATTTTTGAAAACATTAAAAATGGTATTACTGAAAAAATCAGTGCGGCGGTGAACAAAGTCAAGGAGATATTCGGCAGTATTGCCGACAAGGTATCGGAAGTTTGGGGTAAGATTAAAGGAATTATCAAAGCGCCTAAGATTGTACAAAAAGGTACGGTAAGTATAGCCGGTGTCAGTACACCGATTCCGAAACTTGGACTTGAATGGAATGCAAAAGGCGGTATTATGACACGTCCGACAGCGTTCGGATATGCAAACGGAAAAGTTCAAATGGGCGGAGAGGCAGGAGCAGAGGCGATACTTCCGCTTAGAGCATTTTGGAACAATTTAAGTCAATACATAGCCGAAAGCAACAAAGGCGGCAATACTATAACGAATGAAATTAAGATAGTTATAAACGCCGACAACAAAACCACCGATGAAATCGCCGACGACGTTATAAACGTAATAGTTCCTAAAATTCAAAAATGTATGGCAAATATGTAGGAGGCAAAATGTTAGATTTCTATTTAAGTATAAACAACAGTGAAGAAGTTATACATATTCCTGTCACGCCGTCCGAATTTACCGTATCAAGTTCACAAGGTACGGAAACTTTTGAAACGGCAAATTACGGTTGGATAAAAATTATCGGAAATCCCGAACTTAAAACTGTATCGTGGAGCAGTTTCTTACCGATGACCGACTATCCGTATTTAAGGGACAGAAGTATGAAAGGACAGGAATATGCGGACAAAATCGAAAACTGGCGTAAGCGTAAACTTCCGATACGGCTTGTCATTACGTCTTCGGGTATCTGCAATGTAGATATAAATATAGCGGCGGCAATAGATAAGTTTGATTACAGTGTCGGCACAGGCGGCGACTTAAATTATTCAATCGAACTCGGCGAGGTTAATCTTTTAAACGATGAACAGGAGGGACTGACAGTGGCACAGTATGATGAAATAATGGCAAGAATTGATAATATAGAAGAAAGGCTTAGCAGTGTTGAAAACACAATGATATATAACTATATGGACGATAATATGCCGTCTTGGGCTAAACCGACTATTCAAAAGCTGATGGACAGAGGTATTATAAGCGGTACAGACGATAATGAACTCGGTCTTACAATGGATATTATTCGTACACTTGTTATTATTGACAAAACAGACGGATTTGAAAATTATACGGTTGACAATATGCCGTCATGGGCAGAGGCGACTATTGAAAAGGTAAAAAGAAAAGGCTATCTAAACGGTGACGGCGAGGACGGATACGGTTTGACAAAGAGTATGATACGTTTGCTTGTTATTATGGATAATGCCGGTTGTTTCGGTGATTAAAAAACTATTGAAATATTTTCCTTTTGTGATATAATAAAACAAAAGGGAGGTTATGAATATGAAGAAATATATAGCAGGTATTGCAACAGGTGTGATTTTATCATGCTCGGTAGCTTTGGCAGTAAATTATACTGCGACAGAGAATACGTTTCCTATTCAATTAAACGGCGAAAACGTTAATGTAGAGGGATATAATATTGACGGCAGTACATATTTTAAACTTCGTGATATAGCTGATACGGTAGGCGGTTTCAATGTTGATTTTAACAACAATACTATTCAGCTTTCAAAAGACGGATATGTATATGAAACAAAACCGAGTAAAAATGATTTTGTTTTAGACGATAATGCAAAATCGTTTCTTGCGAAGCAAGGTTATGTGATACCGTATTTTACTCAGAACGATTTAAAAAGTGAAGATTTTGTAAAGAGCTTTATCTTCTATTATTACACAGAGGGTTATGGCGCGGATATGTCCACTCAATATAAAAACGGATATTTTGAATGGTCTGAAAATTCCGTAAGAGATACTTATAAATCGCTTTTCGGAGTAGATATGCCTGAATATCATCCGACCGATAACAGCAGTGTTTTATATGAAAACGGTAATTATAAAATCAGTGTTTCAAATCGTGGAGATGGCAGATATGAATTTATAAGTGCCGAGAATGTCAATGACGGAATGAATGTAATGTTTAAAGAAACCGATTCAACAGGAACAGACTTCGGAACAGTTACATTCCACCTTGTTCCGGCAGATAACTCAAACGGATATATAATAACCCAAAAAACAAATTAATTTTAACTATGGCTTAAAAAGTACATCGGATACGGTGTACTTTTTTTGTACGCAAAAATGGAGGTATATATGGGTGTAATTGATAATGCAGTTCAATGGGCGACAGATATTGCAAATGACGACAGTCATTGGTACAGTCAAGACGTGAGATGGGGACCGCATTATGATTGTTCTTCTTTTGTTATAACGGCATATCAAAATGCGGGAGTGCCTGTAAAAGATAATGGTGCTACATATACGGGGGATATGTATAACGTTTTTATTTCGTGTGGATTTAAAGACGTAACATCGTCCTGTAATCTGTCAAACGGAGCAGGTATGTTAAAAGGTGATGTGCTTTTAAATAAAGCAGACCATACCGCTTTGGTACAGGCAGACGGCGGAACAACCGTTGAGGCAAGAGGAACATCATTCGGTATTGTTACCAACGTGCCTTACAGAAATTATCCGTGGGATTGTGTACTCAGATATACCAAAGACGGAGGCGGTTATATTGCAAACTGGGTTGAGAGAGAAATACCGAACATCGGAAAGTCGCTCGCAACTAAATCATATATGGCATATCAAACATATACGAACAGTCAAGCAAGCGGATATAAATACTTGTGGGGCAGTGACAGCAGTACGTCAAACGGCGGATTGCGAAAGTACAAAGATTTTATTTGTATGGCACTCGGTTCGTATTACGGACCGGACGGCACGTTTGTTAAGATTGAATTTGACGATGGTAAAGTGATATACGCAGTCAAAGGTGACGAAAAGAAAGACAGCGAAACCGACAGCCGACATATGTATCACACAGGCAGTGATGCAAATATGACGGAGTTTATCATTGACGGAAATGTTGTAACAGGCAATGAAAAATTCACATCTGCATTAGAGTCGGAGGGGATTAACCGCTCTGCCCGTGTTGTGAGAATTTGGACAAGCGATACAGAGCCGACATACGGAAGTACAGGAAGTACATCGGGTGAAAAAGAATATCATTTTGCGGATACCAACGAAAAAATACCTATCCACAATTCGATTTTCAAACAAGCACCTATGCAGTTAGACGGTGCTTTGAAAGTAGTGGTAAATGATACAGACGTATCAAAGCATATAGGAGATATATCGTGGACAAATACAAAAAATACACTTGCGACAACGATGTCTTTCAGCACTCCGAAACCTAAAGAAATGAAGTATATGAATATATACATACCCAAAATGGGTGATATTATGAGGTACAGCGGAGGAGATAAAGAAGATTTCAGAGGTGTAATAATCGAGGTTGACGACGGAGCAATGTATGAAAACAAATACACCGCCGTTGATGTAGGGTGGTATCTGAACAAAACCACCGACACATATCAGTTTACATCTATGAGAGCCGACGACTGTATAAAGAAAATATGCAACGATTTATACATTCCGATTGTGCTTATTCCCGAATTGAGTACGCTTATAACGCAAATATATATCGATAAGCCTGTATCTGACGTTATCAAGGATATTCTTGAAAAGTGCGGAAGTGGGTATAACTTTGACTTTGTACCCGACGGTATGCGTATATATTTGTGCAGTGATATGTCGGTCGAGCCGAAGTTTAGAATATCGCCGAATACCGAACTCAAAAACTCAGTACAGTATATGGGTAATATTGAGCATAAAGGCAGTATTGAGAATATGAAGAACAGTGTTAAGGTGATAACAGATACGGACGTTATGACTACTCTGAAAGCCGAGGAGAGTATATCAAAATACGGCTTTCTGCAAGAAGTGGTAAAAATGAATGACGGAGATAATGCGTCGGACTTGGCAAAGAAAAATCTTGGCGAGCTGAATAAGGAAGATGAAACGTATTCCGGTGAAATAATAGAGGAGCTGACAAGCTATACACGAGCCGGAAGTACGATAGAAAAAGACGGTGTTAAATATGTGATTACAAGCAGTCAGCACAGTATAAAAAACGGTGTTCACTACAATAAAATTGATATGGAGAGATTAGTATGAAAAACGGAGTCGAAACACTTGCAAAGATGTTTAAGGACCGTGAAAACGCAACGAGTGATTTTGTCGTATTCGGTAAAATAATTGAGCTACCGAACCTTAAAATACAATTCACCTCTAAAATAATTCTGACTAAGGACCATATAAAAAGTCTTATTGATTTATACAAACAGGATATTGACGGACGATATGTTTATAAAGGCAGAGAAGTTGCAATGATTCCGTACAGAGGCAATAACAGATATTTGGTGTTGGGGGTGACGGAGAATGGCTGATTACACAAAAACAGAACCTGCATTTGATTTTCAAAAGGGCGATTTTATTATTATAAACGGTCGTCCGAAAATGACGGTCGGCAGGGAACGTATAAAAAATTGGGTGCAAAAAATACTCAATACGCAAAAGGGCAGATATAAAATTTATAACGGTACAGGATACGGTATAAATATAGAAGATACTTTTGTCGGAAAGAATTACAATCGTGACTACATCCGTTCGGAAGTCAAGCGTGAGATAACCGAAATGCTTACCGCAAATGAAGATATAGTGAGTATTGATAACTTTAATATGGAAGTAGACGGCTCACTGCTTACAGTATCTTTTACCGTAAACAGCGTGTACGGCGATATAAATGACGTTAAGGGGGCGATATAATGGCTGAAACTATTGATACAATACTTGAACGTATGCTTTTGCAGATACCGTCAAGATATGATACGTCATCGGGAACTTATACATACGATATAGAAAAATCAACGGCAACGGAGTTTGAGAATGTTTATGATATTATATCATCTCTTGACTCCTATTTTTATGCGTCAACCGCTACGGGTAAGTATCTTGATATGCGTGTAGGTGAGTTTGGATTGGAACGCAAAGAGGCAAGCTATGCAACAGGCTGTGTGACTGTAAGCGGTAACGTCGGAGCAAAAGTGTCTGTCGGTGAAAAGGTGGCGGCAGGTAATGTTATATTTAATATAACCGAAAATGCGATTATACCAAACGACGGAAGTGTAACGGTACGAATTGTGTGTGACAGCGCCGGAGTAAAAGGCAATGTTGAAAAAGGGAAAATAAACAGATTTCCGGTTACGATTCAAGGACTTATATCCGTAACAAATGAAATTTCAACCACAGGAGGCAGTGACAAAGAAAGTGATGTTGAACTGCGAAAGCGTTTTACCGAATATGTTTCGCATCCTATAACAAGCGGAAATAAGTGGCAGTATATCTCTTGGGCAAAATCAGTTGACGGAGTGGGTGACGCAAAATGCTTGCCGTTGTGGAACGGAGCAGGAACGGTTAAAGTGATAATCGTTGACAGTGAAAAACAACTTGCCGGAAGTGAGCTTATAAATAAGGTACAGAGTTATATAGATGAACAATGTCCGATAGGTGCAGATGTGACCGTTACCACTGCAACGGCAGTAAGTATAAATGTTACGTTTTCGGCAGATGTGGACGAAAGTACAATTGAAAGTATTAAAGCGAATATCAGAAATTATTTGCGTGATGTGTCTTTTGCAAACGGATATGTGTCGTATGCAAAAATAGGTCAAACCATATTGAATACAGACGGTGTTGACGATTATTCAAATTTGAAAATCAATTCAAAAACAGAAAATATCGCAATATCCGAAACTGAAATCGCTGTCCTTGGGGGTGTTACCGTTGGCTGATGTAGGACAGAATTTACCGTCGTACTATAAAAAGTCACGGTATATAAAAGCATTAAATACACCCGTCAATGCGGAATTTGAACGTTTGTATGAGTTGATAGAAATGTTTATGAAAAACAGATTTATTGACAGTGCCGATGAAGATGCCGTAAGAGAATATGAAAAAAGTTTGGGTATATCAGAAATCGGCAATACCCTTGAGGCACGAAAGAGCCTTATTAAAATAAGAATGAGAGGGTCGCAAACCTCAACAAAGGCGAATTTGCGGGCGGTAATTGAGAGTTACGGTGTATTGGTTGATATAACCGAAGATATTAAGAATTACAGTTTTACGGTGATTTTTCATCAACCGAATGTGCCGGAAAGTGTGATTAAGAATATTATCGAGGATCTGAAACCGGCACATTTGTCGGTATTATATGCGTATGAATATAGCGGAACATTTGAATTTGCCGACCACGAAAATGACTATAACATTGAAACAGGATTTGCCGATGGCAATGGTCATGGCGGATATTTGGGAAATATTTAAGGAGGGAATTGTATGAATTTTAATAATAAATTGCCCGAGTGGAAGAATAGCGGTACAGAACCGAGTGACAGTCTAAAAAACGACGGATTTAAAGCCGGATATAAACCGTCGGCAAATGTTTTTAATTGGTTTTGGAGTTTGGTAAGTAAGTGCATTACTGAAATTCAGTCAAAACTGTCAAACGAAGAAACCGCAAGAACAGAGGCGGATAAGAATTTGCAACAACCGACATTTACAGAGGCAAGCACACGAGTTAATATAACTTCCGGTGAAACGCTGAGTACATTGTTCGGCAAAATAAAAAAGTTTTTCACTGACCTAAAAACGGTAGCGTTTACAGGTTCATATTCTGACCTATCCAACAAACCAACGTCAATGCAAAATCCGAATTCATTGACACTGACAATGAACGGCTCAGCAACGAACTATAACGGTGCATCGTCAGCGAGTAAGTCGTGGTATGCTCCAACGAGTGCGGGAACGGCAGGGTATAATTTGATTAGTAATGGTAGTGGTGCTCTTGTATGGCAACAACCACCTTATGCGGTATGCAATACAAGTGGAAGTACAGTAGCAAAAACAGTTTCCATAACGAATTTTAAACTTGTTACAGGTGTGCGTGTGTTTATCAAATTTACATATGCACACGACTCAACAACAAAAGCCACTCTAAATGTGAATAATACAGGTGCTAAAAGTATCAGATACAAGGGGTACGGTGTCTTTAAAGGTTATAATGGTGGTGGTAGCAACTCCACAGACAAACAATACCCAAATACTTGGGAAGCAGGTGAAATTGTTGAATTTATATATGACGGTACAGAATGGGTAAGTATCCTCGAAAAAAGAAAAATCGACCACAGCAATATAGTAGTAGGTACAATTAATGTTGACGGTTTCAGAAAACCTCCTTCAATAAATGATGTCGATTTTATGTGCGGAATTGACGGAAAGTCTGATGTTGAGGTAATACAAGAGGCTATAAATGCTTCGAGAAATGGTTCGAGGATAATTTTAAAAAAAGGTAACTATTCAATAGACGCTCCCATTTATATGTACGGAGGTAATCACGCTAATAAGCTGTTTGGTGAGCAAGCAACTGATGTACCTAAATTAAAATTTAGTAATAAAGGTATCATAACTTCACGAAGCAGTTCTTCTGACTCAAAATTGTACTATTCATTATATTTTGAGAATATTTCAATGGAGCTAACGCCACAATTATGTATCGAGGGTGCTTCTATATATTTCGATAATGTGTATTCAAGATTAGATGTTACCACAGCACAGAATTTGGGAAGTACACCTATTAAGTCATCTGATTTGTTTAAAGTGAAAAATGGAAGTGATATTGACTTTTGGATTAGAAGTAGCTCAAGTTATATATGCTATTGTGGTATTGATTGTACCACAATAGAGGTAGATGACAGCTCCATATCATTGCAGAATGAGTGTTCGTCAACGCAAGGTGCAGGTGGTGATGATTTAAACTTTATTTATAACACTAACGCAAAAGGATATATACGAAATAGTAAACTAACAGGACAAGGTAATGGTAGAACAAATTTTATAAATGGGCAAGTGACTATTGATGAGTGTGATATTACTCTGGAAAATAGCAACCATTCATTATGTCACTACACCACAAACGCAGAGCGAAAGTTATGTTCATTAAGAGATTGTACTATCAATTATACGGCAAGTACATATTTGACTTTTGGTAAAATTGAAGGTTGTTTTTTCATAAATAAGGTTACTGTTGCGAGTTCGTCCGAGAATTACAAGCTTCAAATACTTTGTCCAACTCAAATGATAGGAAATACTTTTATTGGACGTTCTGAAATGAATTTTAATTCAAATAAAGTACAGTTTATAGGCAATGCAATGCAGTATTCACAATCCTATACATCATTTCCGACAGGGAGTGTTAATACAGGAACGATGATTACGGGATAAGGAGGACATAATGGATATAATTGATAATTTTTCGATAATAAATAATCAAATATGTTTAAATAGCTATAAATTAGTTATACGTCACTACAAAGATATTGACAAAAAAGAGTTTGTAGATAAAGACTATTATGTAAATGATGATAGGTTAATTGAATTAGAAACTCAAATTATACCAAAACATCAACTTTTGGAACTTATATCAAAGGTAAAGCTTGATAATGAACAGTATTCCTATATGAGTGGTCTTGAAGTAAAAACGCAAGATTTTAACAAAGAAATTAATGAAATTGCTTCATACGGCAGTAAAGAAGCATATGAAGCGTCTTTGCCTGAATACACAGATGAGTTTATGCTTGACGTAGATGTAAGGGTAGCAATGTTGGAAATGGGAATAACAGAGTAGGAGGTGCTAAATATGAATCACGGACGTTCATACGGATTGTGTAAGAAGATTGTAGCTGTTGGAAAGATGGGCAAAGAACAAATGCTTGAAAAATTTGATGTGCTTGTCTTATCTGGTGGATTAACAGAAGATGATTACACAGAGTTGGTTGCAGAAATCAATAAAAATTAGGAGGACATTATAGTGGAAACAGAAAATGAAAAAGAGTTATGGGAGAGACTGACTGCGGTAGAACAGTCCACAAAGTCGGCGCACCACCGTTTAGACAGCTTGGACAAGCTGACTGAAAGCGTCCACATCATAGCTACGGAAACTAAAGCAATGCGTGGGGACGTAAATGATATAACCGAACGTGTGGACGAAATAGAAAAACGTCCTACAAAGCGATACGAAACAGTCGTTACCGCCATTATTACGGCAATAGTGGGCGGTTTGATAGGTTATTTTGTTAAAATGTTAGGATTTTAGTATTTTAGGAGGTACATAAAAATGAAAGAATGGTTTAAAGCGGCAGGAATAAGAGCAATCAAGACGATTGCACAGACAGCGATTGCGACAATCGGTACGGCCGCCGTACTGGGTGACGTCAACTGGGTAATGGTTGCGTCAGCGGCGGCATTAGCAGGCGTACTGTCGTTGCTGACCTCGGTTGCCGGTTTGCCGGAAATTAAGAATTGAGGTATAAACAATGGATATTCAAATCAAACAAGGTCCGCAGTGCCACACGTCTAATTGCTACACATACAGGAATGGCGATATTAAATATATCGTCATTCATTTTACGTCAAATAACGGCGATACGGCATTGAACAACTGCAATTATTTCAGCGGCGCAAATCGTGGTGCGTCTGCACATTATTTTATCGGTGATGACGGAATATATCAATCTGTACCCGATAAATGGGCGGCGTGGGCTGTCGGTGGTACAAAAATTTACAAACACCCGTATTGCAGGAATATGAACAGTATTTCGATTGAAATGTGCAGTCGTATTGGTGCGGACGGTAAATACTATATTCGTGACGGGATTGTGGAACAGACGATTAAATTGACAAGATATTTAATGAATAAATACAATGTTCCGGTAGAAAACGTATTGCGCCATTATGATGTGTGGGATAAAAAGTGTCCTGAGCCGTTTGTACGTCAGCCGGAGCTATGGGAAGATTTTAAAAGACGATTAACAGGAAGTGAGGATTTAACTATGTCACAATATACAGAATTGAAAGATTTAATTAACGCACAAGCGGCAAAAATCGCTGATTTACAAGATGTCAACAGACAGTTGGTCGCTGTAGTACAAACAACAATGATTTACGATTATGTGGACGACAATATGCCCGATTGGGCAAGAAAAGCCGTGCAAGCGGCTATGGATTATGGTGCGGTACAAGGTGATGAAAACGGTCGTCTTGGACTGTCGTATAAAGACTTAAGGGCAATCTGTAGGGAATACCGCTGCGGATTGTATGAAAAATTATTAGAGTAGAATACTATATACAGTGAATGATTCTAAAATATATTATGGTTTACTCGTGGGTAAAGAATATTGACAAAAGTAATAAAATGTGCTACAATATAATTGACCTATGAGGTAAACAGGGGGTGTCATCACTGGGAATTAACTATAGGACAAAAAAGTTGGAAAAAACATGTGAAAATTACAAAACAGCTGTGTGTAGTTACGGAAGAGATATGGCAAGTAAGATTGCGCAAAGAATTGGCGAAATTAGAGCAATAGATGCAGTAGAATACCTTGTAAAATGTGAAATAGGAAGATGCCATCCATTAAACGGAAATAGACAAGGTGAGTATGCTATGGATTTAGTTCATCCATATAGGTTGATTTTTACTGTAGAAAATGGAACTGTACAAATTGCAACAATAATGGAAATCAAAGATTATCATTAGCAAGGTGTAATAAAAGGAGGTAGTAACATGATTTGTAGTAAAAATTTTATAGCTATTCCCCCAGGTGAAACCATACGTGAGCAATTAGAAAATAGAGGAATGACACAAAAAGAATTTGCTCAAAGAATGGATATGTCTGAAAAGCACATTAGCAATTTAATTAATGGTAAAGTAGAACTTACCATAGAAATGGCTTTAAGGTTAGAAGATGTTTTTGGTATCCCAGCAAGTTTTTGGAGTAATTTAGAAAGAATCTATCGCGAAAAATTAGTAAGAGTTGAACATGAATTGGCTTTAGAAAACGACGAAGAAATAACGAAGAAATTTCCATATTCTAAGATGGCGCAGTTGGAATGGGTACCAAAGGCTCGAACAATAGAAGAAAAAACAAAAGCTTTGAGAAATTTTTTTGAGGTCGCAAAGCTAAATATATTAGATGATTTATCTATACCAGGAATAGCTTATAGGACTAATGGGGAAAATTCAACAAGTGATTATGCTTTGGCAGCTTGGTCACAAAAAGCAAAAATAGAAGCAAGAAAGATAGAAACAGACTCTATAAATATAAAAAAATTAGAAAAAGCATTGGAAGAAATAAAAAAATGTGAACAGTTTCTGCAGGTGACTCCTACATTAAGGGGGCTGCTTGCGTATGAAGGGGAGAATGAAGGCGAATGAAAGGAAGGATCACAAAAGCAGGAATACTGGCGGGAATCTTTATCATTGCGATCGTGATCAGCAGCCTGGTAATAAACAGGGGCACGGATGATAAGATCGCGGAT
>OGQJ01003146.1_pt1 | contig 11558 bp, 6 predicted proteins | sample 1553161 | NCBI WGS metagenome assembly OGQJ01 (sample SAMEA2579923, study PRJEB22360) | human gut metagenome | biome: human gut; feature: human-associated habitat; material: faeces | place: Denmark | collected 2008/2010 | reverse complement strand
GTTATTTAGAAATTTTCGTATTTCGCTTATTTCTGATAAAGAAGCGCCAGCTAATTATAGAATTTATTCTTCCCAGAAAGTTCATCAGTTGATAAACGAGATTAGAGATTCTGTTTCAGATGGAATAGGTGGTATGGAAGAAGATATACAGAATCTTATTAAAGATAAAGTATCTCATAAAGAATTAGATATAGCTATAGCTGAGATTGATAAAAAGAAACTCGATAAAGTTGATTTAAATCCAGTTATACAAGAATTAGAAAATACTAGAAAGAAATCTGTACCTATCACTGGTCAAGATCTAGCATATGGTAACGAAGATGAAAAGATTCATCTTAAACATTTAGGAGCAGATATATTAGATGCTATGACTGGAAAAACTCCTATTACACCTCCTTCAGTTCCTACTGGAGGTTGGAGAGGAGATGATTTGGCAGATGGATCTATATCTGCAAGAAAACTAACCAAAGATTATACTTATAGAGGAAGTTACCCTGAAGGTAACTTAAATCGTTTGGTTGAATCTGGTATATATGAGGTAGCAGCTACTGTAGAAGGTGTTCCTCATTATGGCAAAGATATGAACGAAACAAGACTTCTTGAAGTTATACGATATGGTGCTGATGGTAAGTACATAATTCAGAGAGTATATTATAAAGAATATACTGATGAAGTGAGACCGTATTTTGAAAGAAAAGGATTGTTCCAAAAATTATCAATACTTGATTTTGTTGCACACTTTGAAATTTCCGAAGTAAATAAAGTAGAATCTGATTTGCTTGGAGATAGATATAATAATAGAGGTAAGCTTGAAGATGGAGATTTATTTGTAGATACAAAAGCAGATGGAAATTACTTGTGCGAATCTACAGTAAAGAACCTTCCAACGAAAGATAAATATATCGTTAATATAAGGACGTTTGATAACAGAAAAGAATACGAAGCTAAAAGAGCCGATATTAATGGTTGCATTACATATTCATGCTATGAATATTATGATAGCAATCATGCTCTTATTAGAACTGATTGGTTCAATAGCACAAACGTATCAAAATCAAAATTTGATGGTAAAGCTATTCATATTTTTGGAGACGGAATTAGTTATGGTTTAGGATCTACAGATATCTTAAACACTGCATATCCTTCTATCTTAAATAAGAAATATGGATACAGAATATTTAACCATGCACTATCTGATGCTACTGTTGGAAATTATGGAGACGATATCTTCAGACAAAGTAGCTTACTTACTCAGATAGATACAGCTACAGGGTTAACTGTAGACGATGAAATATATGTATTGATTTTCATTGGAGCTGAAGATTATAGAAGCGGAATGGCTCCTATAGGAAATGACGATCATGAAAATGATACTACTTTTAAAGGATCTCTTAATTTAGCAATTAAGAAATTACTTAATAAAGCACCTGCTGCTAAAATCATGCTTGTATCTCCAATCTTTAGATCTAGTACAGAACCTGGAGATGATTTAGATTGTGATACTAATTTAGTAAACGATAAATATCTGAAAGATTTTGCAAAAGCAATGTCGGATATAGGAAAAGTAAATCACGTTCCTTGTTTAGATTTATTCGATGAATGTATGATTAATAAATATAATTCTAAAATTTATCTCAATAATGATGGCGTATATCCTTCAGATAAAGGACATGCTATGATTGCAGAGAAAATACATGATGGAATGTGCAAATTCTATTAGAAAGGAGATTTAGAATGGATACTGTAAAAATACGAGAACTGCCTCAAAAATCTGGTAGCATATCTTTAACTGATTTGATTATAGTTGAAGATAACGATGGTACAAAGACAACAGAGGTAGGTGAATTCAGATCTCTATTACAGCAAAGTATCTTCTTTAATACAATAGAAGATATGAAAAATGCAACTTTTAAAGAGGGAGATGTAGTTCAAACTCTTGGATATAGAGAAATAAATGATGGTGGTGGGGCTATATATAAAATAGTATACGCTCCTACAGATTTAAACGATGGTATGCTTACGCATTATTTGCATACTAGCGATACATTGAGAGCTCATTTAATTCATAATGGAACTCTTAATATATTACAATGCGGTGCTTTTGGGGATGGGGTGAATGATGATTTTACTTTTATAACCAAAGCATTAACAAAAGGGTTTCCTTTATTTTTTCCAAAAAGAACTTATAAAATTTCTGGACCTTTAGAATTCCCTTCAAATTCAATAGTAGATTTGAATGGCTCTACGTTATTTTGCTCAACTTCATCTTGTATCTGTTTAGGTTTAGATGAAGATATGAGCAATATTATAATCAAAAATGGTACATTTATAGGCAAATATGGGATTGAAATTTATCCATATTCTACAAATGTAACTATAACTGATTGCCTGTTTGATGCTCCTTCCAAAGGACGCATGGAAAAAGCTATAAGTATTAATGGATCTTCTGATATTGTAGTGCAGAATTGTATGATTGGAAAATCTAATAGAGAAGTAGCATATGGTGTTATTATAAGTTCAGGATTGAAAAAATCTACTAGCTATGGTAATAGAAATATTCTTATATCTTCAAACAGAATCATTGCTTCAAAATATTGTATTAATACTACAAGCACTGTTAAAGATAGAGGAATTATTATTTCTGATAATATCTGCGAGGGTTATGGTTCTAATAGGGCTACTATCACTACAGTCGGAGTTCAAATTTCATCTAACTCGGACTCCATTCAAATAGCATCTTGTGGATTTAATAAACTTCATACTGGTATCGTTGTAACAGGTGTAGTCGATGTGACTTTAGGATGTAGCGATATTATATGTGATGATGTGAGGATTATGTATAGTATATTGTCAGATGCGGCTAAAGTTACATTATCAGGAATGCAGAAGTTTAATGGAGCTTCGGCTGAAGGAGTTAAGGCAGGAGAGCCTGTTAGTAATGTAAGTTACATTTTTGATAGAATGACAGGTAGATTGTATCTTAATACTATTATTGATGTGTCTACATTAGCTTCAGGTGCATCTGTATCGCAAGCTCTGACATCTTTAGCTGGAGATCTTATCGATTCTATAGACCCTATATGTAGAGAAAAGGTTATTTTAACAAATGCTTCTGATTTAAATGAGAATTTGAATAATAAAGTTCCTGGATATATGAATATAGCACTGGATTTCTCATATTTTGGAAATATTACAGATCTAATATTCCCTTCATTGGATGGTCAATTAGTGGCTTTATATTCATCAGCAGGAGCGGTATTAAAAGCTAATAACGATATACGAATGGCTGGAGATGTAACTCTAAATCAGTATACTCCAGTAATATTGAGACATCTCAATGGTCAGTGGTTTAGAGTAGCATAGGAGGTGAAAGCATGGCAAGTATATCTATAGAAAATGGTAAAAGAATTGAAGAACTCTTAGAAGTATCTCAAATCCATACAGATTCATATTTTCTTGTAAGCGAAACAGATTTAACAAGAAAAATTACACTGCAGAATCTTCGCAATGCTTTTAATGGAGATACTGCTACAGAGAATTTGAATAATGTATATTATTCAGTAGAAAAAATCAATGAACTTCTTGATCATATTTATGACGATATTGATAAGATCAATACAAAAATAGATAATATGCAGGATAGAATTGATAATATCTATAATGATATTGGAGCAGATTTATCTGAATTTAAGAAATATGTAGAGCAGATTTACGAAGAACTTAAATTAGCAGATAAGAATCTTGATACAAAAATAGAACACACGAAAATAGAACTCGATCAGAAAATTGAAAACACTAAGACTGAGTTGAATAATACTATAAATAATGTAAGAGAAGAATTGACGAATAAAATTACAGACGTCAATAATAAATTAGATGCTAGATTAAAAGTGGTGGAAAATAAATTAAGAAACGTAACCGATATAAGAATTGGTAATAGCGTCCCAGACACATTACCATCAGGAGTAATATACCTACAATATTTTTAAAGGAGGAGACTGTTAATGTCTACATATCAAATACATGGCGCAGGATTACCATCCTATACAGAGGCTCCTAATATGTATGCTGATATAAATATAGGAAAAGTTCTAAGACCTAACTCTGGTGATGATATATCTGTAGTTATAAACGGGTCTTTATTAGGATTAGGTGGTTATGATTTTTTTGGGTATGATTTGGAAGTATATGTATCTCTGGACTCTAGTCAAAAACAGAAAATAATTAGCAAACCTTACAATGACTCTACATGGGGTGATTATAACTATGGTTTGGGGGATGTTACACTAACATCAACAAATACAACAACTTCGTGCAAACTATATGTATGGGTAAAATCAAATTGTCCTTGCCATCCAGATGGGCATGGTGGTAATGAAGTGCGAGTAGTTCAAACTATTTCTCTTACAGCTCCACAGGCTGGTAATAAACCTGCAACCCCTACTATTACAAATAATAATAAATATAATAATAATGCTGCAATCTCTGCTAGTATCAATTCTCTAACAATAGGAGTATCTTCTACAGACTGGGGTAAACCAGATCCTGGTAAAATTGTATGGAGTTGTAGTAATGGATCTGGCGGTGAGTTATCAAAAACATCTCAGTTTACTATAACTGGATTAAGTCCAGGAACTACATATACTGTAACGGTTTACTTAAAAAATACTAAAGGCAATTCTGGGTCAGCTAAGATAATTATACGAACTAGGCACAATCCTCCGGTATTAGGGTTGTCTATAGATAGTGTAGATTTAGAAAAATTTAATTTGAGTTGGACTTCCGATAAAGACTTGGCTGATGTCAAGTACAGAATAGATGGGGGGACTTGGCAAAAACTTGCTCAGACTGGAAAATCAGGATCATTCGTCGCTCAATGGTTCGAACCAAAAACTACTCACACTATTTCTTTTTGGGGTAAATCTACAGTTGCATATGACAGTTTGAGTTCATATGCAATTGACGAGCAAGGTACAACCTTAGATCGTGCACATATTACCTTTATAGGGGATTGTATATTTGGACTTACAATAGAAATAGATATTGCAAGTGAATCGACAAAATCTCTTAAGTTAGAAATATGGACTGAAGGAAATAATTTATCTCCAAAATTTACATTTGATGTATCTAAAGGAACTTTTGTATTTAATCCTACCCAAGATCAATTGGATAAAATGTATAAATGCTACCCAAAATCGAATGAAATTCCGATAAAATTTCTTTTGACTACTGAAGGAGATTGGAAAGATTGGCCAGATACACAGCACGATAAAACACTTCAACTTACAGGAATAGCCAAAACAGGTCATATTGGAGTAAATAATTCAGATAGACGTTGTCAAGTGTGGTGGGGTGATCAAAACAATACTCCTAGAAGATGCGTTGCTTGGATTGGAGACGATAGTGGTATTACTAGAAGAACAATATAAAATATAGTGAAGAGGGTTTTCCTCTTCACTATTTAATAGTTTTTAAAAGAAAGGAATGTAATTTATGGGAACTTATTATAATTATCTTATTTTGACCAGATTATTTGAATAGCAGAACTATATAATAAATCTAAAAGAAAGGGTGGAAATGCATGGCTGAACAAATTACTGGTACTTTTGAGACCAAACAGATACATGAATTAAATCCACTTGCAAAGTTAAGTGGTAAAGAAGAATTACTTATCGACGATGGTAATGGTACTTTGCGAGTTACAGTCGATACAATGTTAGGGTATATTCGTGACAAAATAAATGCTTCTGGTGGTAGTAGTCAACCTGCTCCTGCAGAATCATCTGTTATACATGTTATTCAGAAGGATGAACCTGATATACCTATAGAATCAAGACCAGAAGGTCATTATTATATTAAAGTAGTAGATGCTATAGAAGCTCAGTTATCCACTGGACTTCCTAGAGTTATTAGGGTTAGTCCTAATATGGGACTTAGATTAATTACAGATTAGAAGGAGGTGAATATAAATGGCTCTTGAAAAAGCTAGGGTTCAGTTATTGGACCCTAATACTGGTGCAGTTATAGCTGAAGTTGATGTCCTTACATCTGCTCCTGTAGTTGCATATGTAAATAATAATACAACTGTAAGGGATTTTAGAGGGATACCTGCAGGAACTTCATTTACAGAAGAATCAGAAACTTCAGTACAAGATGTATTGGATGACATATTGTTTCCTCATACAGCCCCAGAAATTAGTTTTATTACTGACCACGAAGGGACAAAAGTTATTTCTGATAAAACAATATATATCGAAAGATTTAAAGAAGTAAGACCGTTCTTTATTAATGCTAGTATTATAGCTGGGGATAAAACAGATCTTACTATAACTTTAAAGACGTATAATAAACAAACTGGAACAGCTACTTCACAAGATACTAAGGTTAAAGTTACTCCTGGATCTACTTATAAGTATCAACAAAAAGTAGAAAAGTTTAGTTTTGATACTAAACTCCAGATTGTTGTTTCTGATGGAAAATCATCAGTAAAATCTGCTCTCATATCTTATGATTTTATCTATCCAGTATTTGTGGGATATTGTGATCTTGAAGAAATATTAAGTCAAGATGGAGTTATTATTGATGATGCTAAAGCAAGTAATTATTTCAATACTCTTATTAGAAACAATTCTCCTCTTATAGAAAAGAGATTATGTCCTATACAAAATATTATAGGTATGAATGTAGATAATGTATTGTATGAAAATACAAAACTTCATCCGTGTATTGTATACCCTAATACATGGAATAAAGTATTGTCTATAACAGATGCAAATGAAGATGATATTACCGGATCATTTATGTACAATGGAATGGTTCCTATTAAACCAGATCCTACAGTTACATCTAATGTGCAGTATTCGGTATTTGCAAATAGAAATGAATATTTAGTTCAATTAGCTGCAGTAGGAGAGATATCATATAATTTTGAATCTGGAAGAGGATCTCTTGATCATATTGAAGAGGGAGTTCCAAGTCTTACTGGGTTTGATGTATTGTGTAAACTTCCTGTAGATTTAAGAACTATTGTAGATTCTTTTGATGATTTGTATAAAATCAAATACCCGTATGAAAGTCTTATTGTATTTGTAAAAGAAGAGAAAACTTTCTTTAAATATCTTGGAGATGATGCTGAAATCAAATGGGAACCTACAAATCAGCAAGTCTTTTTAACTGTTACAGGAGAAGCTCCTGATATTAAAACCGGACAATGGAATGATATTGTAATAGATATCAAATCTGGTATTTTCTACAGAAAATATAAGAACGTAAGATGGGAAGAAATTGGAAGGTTTACTGCAGGAGGAGGATATGTAGATAAATGGAAACCTGGGACATATCGGCCTGGAACTATAGTATATCATAATAATAAATACTATAAAGCTAAGGTAGAAACGAGTTCTGAACCTGGAACTGATGATACTTGGGAAGAAACTACTGTAGGCGGAGGAGTTCCTGGACCAGCTGGACCTCCAGGAGATGCAGCTACTGTAGTTGTGGTTGATACTGTTACAGGAGAACCTGGAACAGAAGCTATAGTAGAGAACTTAGGAGACCAGCATAATGCTAGGCTAAAGTTTACTATACCTAGAGGAGATAAAGGTGACCAAGGTGAAGTTCTCGATGTTGACCATACATTAAGTGTAGAAGGAGCTCCTGCTTGTGCTGGACATGTCGGTAAAGCTTTGGATAAAAAAGTTAATTTACCTATTGGTCAAGATGGACAAGTTATAGTTCCTAAAAAAGGTCAAATATTATATGCTAATGGAGATGGTACTTATTCTTGGGTATCCTTAGAGAGCAAGATAAATGAAATGATCAATAAGCTTATCAATATTGGTAATCAAATGGAATAACGTACTAATAAAATATATAGAAAGGTAGGTTAAACTATATGAGTATTAAACTTACATTAGTTGATAGCACTGAGATTATTGCTGATGATGAATATGGTTTGGTAGATGATACATATGAATTTAATTCATCAGTATCAGACTATGATAAACTGAAAGAGTTATCAGCAAAATTAACTTGTGAGAATATGAAAAAAGTAGTTCTTACAGATAAAGATAATAACGAATCAATTTATAAGAATATGTGTTCTTCTAATCCTAAATTATATATTGTAGAAGAACACGCTTCGAGAATCGATATTGTTATTAGATTGAAACAGATGACAGAACAAGAGCAACATATAGATATAGTAAAAGATGCAGTTCAGTCATTTGATGATGAAACAGCTCTTTCTGTAAAATCATTATATCCTGAATGGGAAGATCTTATTGGAGAAACAGTTAAACTTGGAACTAAGTTCAATTACTGGGGATTCCTGTACAAAACAGCTCAGGATAACCTTCTCATTCAAGAACAATACAAACCTGGAGCTGACGGAACAGAGTCATTATATACTTATATCGATGAAACTCACGAAGGTACGCATGATGATCCTATTCCATACTACGGAAATCAGATTCTTGAGAAAGGTAAATTCTATACTCAGGATGACGTTCTTTACATTTGTACAAATGGATCTGGTACAGCAGTATTTGATAGACTTGAAGATCTTCACGCTTTTGTTGCCCAGTATGTTGAAGCTGAAGGTACATTAGAAGATCCAATTCCTTGGTACACCGGACAAATCTTATATAAAGGAAAATATTATACAGAAAATGGAATTGTCTATATCTGTAATAGAGATTCAGAAATTTCTGTACATGGAGCTCTTAAAGATCTCGCAGCGTATGTATCTGTTTATGTTCCTGAACTTCCTCCAGAACTTGGAACTCCTGAAAATCCTATTATGTACGAAAAAGGAATTATGCTGGAAGAAGGAAAATACTACGTAGAAGAAGGAATCATCTACAAATGTATTAAATCTGCTTCAGAAACTTTAGAAGGAAAACTTGCAGATCTTAATGAATATGTAGAGGTATATAATCCTGGCGGAGAAGGACCTGAACCTCCAGTAGGAGAAGAAGGAACTATTCAAAACCCTATCAATTTTGAACATGGTACGATTCTTTATAATGGTAAATATTATAAAGAAAATGGTATTATTTATCATTGCTTCAGAGATAGCGGAAATGCAATCTATAATGACCTGAAAGATCTTGAAAATATCTATGTAAAACGTGCAACTACAATATAAAAATAATCCCCATACCAACTGAATGGTATGGGGATTTGACCTCTAAATTTAAACATTCTTATAAATAGCTTATGCTATAATATACCTATAAGGAGGTTATACACTATGGCTTATCATTATAAACCGAATAATTACAATATTTATGATGAGAATTTATCTTTTGAAGAAAATGTAAGAGCCGGCGCAGTGTTCACAAAAGAGCATTTAGATATTTTGGAAGCTGCGGTAAAAAGAGCAAGTGCTGATTTCGCAATAGGAGAAATTGCTATTGTAGATACTGAAGAAGAAGCTCATGCTGAAGTTGAATTTGATAAAGCTTCAGGAACTAATTTTATTCATATCGCCATTCCAAGAGGACCTAAAGGAGCGAAAGGTGATCAAGGTGCCCAGGGTGTTCAAGGTCTGCAAGGAGATCAAGGTGAAAAAGGTGAGAAGGGTACTAGAGGAGCTGGATTATATGTATATGAAGGTATTGCTGTACCTGGAGCAGAAAATGTAAAATCTAAAATTAAAAATGAAGATTATGTAGTTAGCGATTATGTTGTAGATGCTAATGGCAGAGTTCTTCAAATCAATAAAATTAATGAAGATTCTATTTTGCTTGGAGACATTATTTTCACTCTTAAAGGTGAAGTTGGTGCTAAAGGTGAAAAAGGTGATCAGGGTGAAAAAGGTGAAATAGGACCTCAAGGTGAACAGGGTGTTCAAGGTATCCAGGGTATCCAAGGACCTCAAGGTGAACAGGGTAAAGCTGCAACTGTAACCATAGGTGAAGTTAAAGCGGGGAAAGATCCTTATGTAGAAAATAAAGGAACTCCTACAGATGCTGTATTAGATATCACTCTTCCTATTGGACCTAAAGGAGATAAAGGTGAGCAAGGTGAAGTAGGACCTGCTGGCGAACAAGGTATTCAGGGTGAACAAGGTATTCAGGGTGAACAAGGACCTGTAGGACCTAAAGGAGATAAAGGTGATGCAGCTACAATTACTATTGGTAATGTAACTGTAGGAGAAGCTCCTTCTGTTAAAAATACAGGAGATGAGCACAATGCTGTATTAGATATCACTCTTCCTATCGGACCTAAAGGAGATAAAGGTGAGCAAGGTGCTGTGGGACCTGCTGGTGAGAGAGGACCAATTGGACCTCAAGGTGCTCAAGGTGAAAAAGGAGATAAAGGTGAGCAAGGACCTGTAGGACAACGTGGTGCTGTGGGACCTGCTGGACCTAAAGGTGAAAAAGGTGTAAAAGGTGACCAAGGTGAAATGGGACCTAGAGGACTTCAAGGTGCTCAGGGTGAGCAAGGACCTGTAGGACCAAAGGGTGAAAAAGGTGATCCTGGTCAAACTGGACCTAGAGGACTTCAGGGTGAAAAAGGAGATGCTGGTAAAGCTGCTACGATTACTCTTAATGAAGTTAAAGCTGGAGAAGTAGCAGAAGTAGTAAATATCGGAGATGAATACAATGCAATATTTAATATTACATTGCCTCGAGGAAAACAGGGTGTCCAAGGTGAACAGGGTATCCAAGGTGAGCAAGGACCTGTAGGACCAAAAGGTGAAAAAGGTGATTCATTCTCATTTGCTAAGGTATTTACTTCTGTACAACAGATGAACGATGGATTTGCTACAGATGGTCTCGAGGAAGGTTCAATTGTTATCGTAAATACTGACGATGTAGAAGACCCTGACAATGCAAAAGTATTTGTAAAAGGAGCGGATAAATATAATTTCTTAACCGATTTGTCAGGGGCAACTGGTATTCAGGGTCCTAAAGGTGAACAGGGTGAACAAGGACCTAAAGGTGAAAGAGGAGATCAAGGACTTCAAGGACCTGAAGGTTTAAAAGGTGACGCTGGTGCTGCTGGACCTATCGGACCTAAAGGCGAGCAAGGTGTTGCTGGAAAAATTACTGTTGGTCAAGTAACATACGGAGACGAATTATCGATCGTTAATGTAGGTACTGCAGAAAATGCAATTCTTGATTTCACTATACCGAGAGGAGAAAAAGGTGAACAAGGTCTCCAGGGTATCGCTGGGCCTCAAGGGCCTGCTGGAGAAAAAGGAGAGCAAGGACTTCAAGGACCGGCTGGTGAGCAAGGTATCCAAGGTAAACAAGGACCTGCTGGAGAAAAAGGAGAGCAAGGTCTTCAGGGACCTGCTGGACCGAAAGGTGATAAAGGTGATCCAGGTGAAGTAGGACCTGCTGGACCGGCTGGTAAAGATGGAGCTAAAGGTGAACAGGGCGAACAAGGTCTTCAGGGACCTGCTGGACCGAAAGGTGATAAAGGTGATCCAGGTGAAGTAGGACCTGCTGGACCGGCTGGTAAAGATGGAGCTAAAGGTGAACAGGGCGAACAAGGTCTTCAGGGACCTGCTGGACCGAAAGGTGATAAAGGTGATCCAGGTGAAG
>OGQJ01003144.1_pt1 | contig 11565 bp, 10 predicted proteins | sample 1553161 | NCBI WGS metagenome assembly OGQJ01 (sample SAMEA2579923, study PRJEB22360) | human gut metagenome | biome: human gut; feature: human-associated habitat; material: faeces | place: Denmark | collected 2008/2010 | reverse complement strand
CATCATGCCCCAGCGGAAGCCGAAAATGAAGATGGGGTCCAGAATGATGTTCAGCACCGCACCCGCAAGGGTGGAGATCATGGCAAACCGGGGGCTGCCATCCGCGCGGATGATAGGGTTCATGGCCTGCCCGAACATATAAAAGGGCACGCCCAGCGTGATATAGAAGAAATATTCCTGCGAGTGGTGATAGGTCTCAGCGTTCACCGTTCCGCCGAACATGGCCAGAATGGCGTCCGCAAAAACCAGATAGAGCACTGCCAGCACGATGCTGCTGACCAGACACATGACCACCGCATTGCCGACGCTCCGCTTTGCCTTGGGAACTTCGTTCTGTCCAAGGCTGATGCTGACGAAGGCGCAGCAGCCGTCACCGATCATCACGGCAATAGCCAGAGCCACCACCGTCAGGGGGAAAACGACCGTATTGGCGGCGTTGCCATAAGAGCCGAGATAGCTGGCGTTGGCAATAAAGATCTGGTCCACGATGTTGTACAGCGCACCCACCAGCAGCGAAATAATGCACGGGATCGCATACTTTTGCATCAGCTTGCCGATGCGTTCCGTGCCGAGAAATTGATTGGAACTTTCCATGGGATTCACCTTACCTTTCCATTTTGAGGACAAAAAACAACGGGCAGCCCTCATGCAACCGGTTTTACGCATGAGTGCTACTCGTTGTACGAAATCATTATAGCCTGCCTGTCTGGAATTTGCAAAGGCAGTTTTGCACAAGAATTGTACTGGGCATTCTGCGCAGATTGCACGAGGCAAACTTTGTGGAAGATGCCCTTTGAAGCCCGCCAACCTACCGTGGTACAATAAAACAAAGAGTAAAATTACGCTGGAAAGTCTGTTTTTGCAGCCTTTCCATACAAGGGAAAGAGGCAATACCATGTCACGGTTTCAAGCGGGATCGCTGGTAGTCTACGGAAATCTGGGAGTGCACGAGGTGGAAGGGGTCGGGCTGCGGCACTTTTGTGATGCGCCCGCCAGAGAGTATTACACCCTCCGGCCTTATTTTTCGGATTCCCACGACCGCAGCTATATTCCGACTGCAAAAGAAGATGCCCTGCGCCCGGTGGTCTCGGCGCAGCAGGCGGCAGCCGACCTTGCACGCATCAAAACGGAGAAGCTGCCCATCCCGGCGGGGGTACAGACAGCGCTGGCAGAACACTATCAGGCGCTGCTGCACACCAATGATTTTTACCAGTACCTGACCCTGTTCAAGGAGCTGGGGCAAAAGCAGACCCAGCAGCAAAGCCGCGGCCGAAAGATCAACGCCATGGATACCTACTTCTACCAGATGGTAGAACGTGTCCTGCGGGAGGAGCTGGCGGTGGCGTTTGGGGAATCGCAGCAGGAAGCCGGCAGGCGGCTGCAGAGCGTTCTGAACTGAAGCTGCATGGTGATTTTGACCAATAAATGCCAAGGCTCTTTTTGTGTAGAATCGCCTTTGCATTTATTTTTTGCATTTTTTATAATAAAAACAGGACGCTGCAATGTTGTATTTGCGGCAATAAGACTTCTTTTGGATTGGAGAGAAGAACATGAAACGAGTAAAATCTGCCTGCATCTGCCAGACCCTGCACTTTACGCTGAAGGACGGTCTGGATCACATTTATGCCGTCAAACAGGTCAAGGATGAGGTCGAGACCTACAAGAAAAACATGGAACGCAACCACACAAAGTATAAAATCGTGGAGCAGACCGAGCAGCCGGACGGCTCTATCATCGTAAAGATCATCAAGCAGTACAACACTGCACCTGTGGGCGATTATCTCAACTGATTTCCGCAACGAAAAGACCGCTTCCGTTCAAAAAACGGAAGCGGTCTTTTGCATCCGGCAGATCTACCACTGGTCAAAAGGATCGAGAAATGCTTAAATTATTCTATCATCGTATATTTTGGAGTGTGCATGTAATTCGGAGCAACTTTGTAGGAATCAACAAAGAAGGACGGTTTGCTATGTAAAACCTTCGTGAGAGTTTGCCACTTGAAACCCATCGATGCCTTATGATATAATCCCTTCAGCAGAACGCGCTGTGTGTGAACACGTAAGACCAGTTTCTTCACACGCAGGCGTTCTCTTTTTATTTTCAAAAAGTTAGTTTGCACTAATCTTGAGGAGGGCTTTTCATTCGTAATCATCGTTCCACCGTTTTTCTCGGCGTTCTGCTGATGATTCTTTCGGTTTGTTCTTTGTTTGTCGGAGTGCTGGACATCCGGCCTTCTGACCTGCTTACAGGCAGCGTGGAAACATGGGAGATCTTTCTGATCTCCCGCCTGCCGCGTCTGCTTGCCATCCTCTGCACAGGCATCGGCATGAGCGTGGCGGGGCTTATCATGCAGCAGCTCTGCATGAACAAGTTTGTTTCGCCCACCACAGGCGCGACGATCTCTTCTGCGCAGTTTGGCATTCTGCTGGCTTTGCTGTTTGCACCGGGTTCTACCCTGTGGGGACGTGCTGCCTTTTCCTTCGTTTGTGCTGTTCTGGGCACATGGGTCTTTGTCTGGTTCATCCAGCGCATCCAGTTCAAGGATGTTGTCATGGTCCCGCTGGTCGGCATCATGTTCTCCAACATCGTAATGGGCGTGACCAATTATCTCGCCTACAAATATGAAATGACACAGGCTCTTTCCAGCTGGCTGGTCGGTCATTTTTCCACCGTCATTCGTGGGCGGTATGAGCTTGTCTGGCTGACGGTACCGCTGGTGGTTCTGGCATTTGTGTTTGCCAATCATTTCAATATCGTGGGCATGGGAAAAGATTTTTCTCAGAACCTCGGCGTTCCGTATGATCTGGTGCTGTTTATGGGTCTGACCATCGCTGCCATGATCACGGCATCCGTTGTTGTCGTGGTCGGCTCGATCTCCTACATCGGCCTCATCGTGCCCAATATCGTAGCAATGTTCAAGGGTGACCAGATCCGCGGAACGCTGGTGGATACCGCTCTGTTTGGTGCAGTGTTCGTGCTGGTCTGCGATATGATCGGACGGGTTGTGATCTATCCCTACGAGCTGCCCATCGAGTTGATCGTTGGCGTCATCGGCAGTATCCTGTTTGTCGGGCTGCTGCTGTATCGGCTGCGGCATGGGCGCAAGGCAGTCCGGCTGGGCAAAGCTGCCAAGAAAACCGGAGGTGCAGCATGAAAACGCACAAAAACCATCTGCGCCTGCTGATCCTTCTGCTTCTTGTTCTGCTGGCCTGCGTAGGCTATATGACAGTGGGTGTCCATTTTGAAAACCAAAAATTATTTGCCTACGCCATGCGCATCCGCACGCCCAAGCTGATCGCCATGCTCATCACGGCATTTGCCATTGGAAGTGCCTCCATCGTGTTTCAGTCCATCATCAACAACACCATCGTCACGCCCTGCCTGCTGGGTATGGACCAGCTTTATTCGCTGATCCACACGGCGGTGTTCTTTGTGGCGGGTTCGGGCAGCTTTCTGGCGGTCAATGCCAACGCAGCCTTTGCGGTAGACCTCGCCATCATGGGGGCTGTTGCCACCGTAATTTACAGCTATCTGTTCCGGAAAACGAACCACAATGTTCTGTACGTCCTGCTCATCGGCACGGTGCTGACCTCGTTCTTTTCCAGCATCCAGACGACCTTGACCCGTGTGATGGACCCCAACGAGTACGACACGCTGCTGACGGATCTGGTCGCCAGCTTTTCCAATGTCAATTCGGCGATTCTGGTACTGTCCGTTGTGGTTCTTGCGCTGGTCGCCTTTGCCTTCCGGAAGGAGCTTGCGCTGCTGGACGTTCTGACACTGGGCAAAGATCAGGCCATCAATCTGGGCGTGGACTATGACCGCTGCATCCGCCGGCTGCTGCTGGGGGTCACACTGTACATTGCAACAGCCACCGCTATGGTCGGGCCGCTGGCATTTCTGGGGCTTATTATTGCCAACCTTTCCCGGCAGTTCCTGCGTACCTACCGGCACAGCCAGCTCATCACCGGCTCTGTTTTGTTCGGTATGATCGTTCTGATCGGCGGACAGCTTCTGGTGGAGCGGGTGTTCGTTTACTCGGTTCCGGTCAGCGTGTTCATCACCGTGGGCGGCGGCGTGTATTTCCTGTATCTGCTGCTCACCCAGAGAAAGGTATAACACCATGTTTGTAAAAGAGATCACCAAACGCTACGATGGCAAAGCCGTTGTCGATGGCGTGAGTTTTGAGATTCCGAAAGGCAAAGTCCTTTCCCTCATCGGCCCGAACGGCGCAGGAAAATCTACCGTGATGGGAATGCTGTCCCGCCTGATCGCACGGGACAGCGGTCTTGTGGATTTTGAGGGGACGGAGATCACGCGCTGGAAAAGCCGGGAGTTGAGCAAGCGGCTCGCCATCCTGACCCAAGCCAACAATGTCCAGATGAAACTGACTGTCCGGGAACTGGTTGCGTTTGGCCGCTTTCCGTACTCCGGCGGACGGCTGACCCAAGAGGACAACGAGATCATTGACCGCGCTATCGCCTACATGGAACTGGGCGATTTTGAGGAGCAGTTCATCGATGAATTGTCCGGCGGTCAGCGGCAGCGTGCCTATATTGCCATGGTCATTGCGCAGGACACCGAGTATATCCTGCTGGATGAACCGACCAACAATCTGGATATTTACCATGCAACCAACCTTATGCGCATCGTCCGCCGCCTGTGCGATGAGCTGGGCAAAACGGTGATCCTTGTTCTGCACGAGATCAACTATGCTGCGTTTTATTCCGACTACATCTGTGCCTTTGTGGATGGAAAAATCGCAAAGTTTGGCACCGTGCAGGAAGTGATCACCAAAGAAAACCTGTCCGATATCTACAAGGTAGACTTTGAGATCATGCAGATCGAAGGCAAGCCTTTGTCGATATATTATTGATTTCAGTACTTTTTAAAAAGGAGCATTCTTATGAAGAAAATTTCTCGTCGTTCGTTTTTGACCGCTATGGCCGCTGTGAGTGCAGCGGGTGTTCTCGCCGCCTGCGGCGCTTCCTCCTCCACGGCAAGCTCCGTGGCATCCTCTGTGGCAGCATCCAGCGAAGCTACCACTTCCTCGGAAGCGGTGCCGGAGTCGGTGACTATCAAGGCGTTCAACGGTGCAAAGGAGTTAGTGGACGTGGAAGTGCCCTTTGACCCGCAGCGCATCGCCATCCTCGAACTTGCTTCTCTGGACATTCTGGATGAACTGGGCGTTGGCGACCGTGTGGTCGGCACGGCATCCACCTCTCTGGACTATCTTCAGAGCTATGTCACCGATGACAGCATTGCGAACCTTGGCAACATCAAGGAAGCCGATATGGAAGCAGTCATGGCTTGCGAGCCGGACATCATCTTTATCGGCGGACGCCTCTCCAAATCCTATGATGCCCTGTGCGAGATCGCACCCGTTGTTTTCCTTGCGACCGACGCCGAAAAAGGCGTTGTGGAAAGCACCCGTGAAAACGCCATGACCATCGCTTCTATCTTTGGTCTGGAAGACCACGTGGAAGCTTTGATGGCGGATTTTGACAGCCGCATTGACGCCCTGAAAGCCTTTGCAGAGGGCAAGACTGCCATCGTCGGCATGACCACCAGCGGCAGCTTCAATGTTCTGGGCAACGATGGCCGCTGCTCCATCATCGGCAAGGAGATCGGCTTTGAGAATATCGGTGTGGATGCCAATATCGACACCTCGACCCACGGCAACGAGGCTTCCTTCGAGTTCATTGTGGACAAGAACCCCGACTACATCTTCGCAATGGACCGCGATGCAGCCATTGGCACCGATGGCGCACAGATGGCACAGGAGATCCTGGAAAACGAGCTGGTCAAGAGCACGGATGCTTACAAGAACGGCCACGTCGTTTATCTGGCACACCCGAATGTCTGGTACACCGCAGAGGGCGGCATTCAGGCACTGAGCGAAATGCTGAGCGATCTGGAAAACGCACTGCTGTGATTTTCTCAAAATTCTTCTTGCAATTTTGAAAAAACTCCGGTATAATACCTTCCGTTAAGAATACAAAAAGCCGGCTTACAAAGCGTGAAATCCTGAGGGAAAGCTAACCCTCAACGATTTCACGCTTTTTTGTTTGCCCGAAAAGGAGGACCTATGAACCCGAAAAACAAACTGGCGGAAATGCCCGTCCGCCCCCTGCTGTACACCATGGCGGTACCGCTGATGCTGTCGCTGCTCATCCAATCGCTGTACAACATCGTGGATAGCATTTTTGTGGCGCATCTGTCCGAGAAGGCGCTGACCGCCGCTTCCCTTGTGTATGCCATCCAGTTTTTGATGATCGCCATCGGCGTGGGCACCGCCGTTGGTCTGAACGCCCTGCTCTCCCGCAAGCTGGGGCAGAAAAAGCCGGAGGAAGCCTGCCGTGCCGCCACCACCGGGCTGTTTCTGATGCTGGGCACTTCACTGGTGTTTACGCTGGTGGGGCTGCTGTTCTCGAACCAGATCGCCGTTGCCCTGACGGGCGACCCGGAACTGCAGCAGCTCTGTCGGGAATACCTCTCGGTGAATCTCGTGTTCTGCTGGGGCATCTTTTTACAGACCTACGGGCAGCGGCTTTTGCAGGCCGTGGGTGATACTGTGCTGTCCATGGTTTCCCTCATCATCGGCGCAGTGGTCAACATTATTCTCGACCCCATTATGATCTTTGGCCTGCTGGGCTGCCCGGCCATGGGAATCCGGGGCGCAGCCATTGCCACCGTCATCGGGCAGCTCATCGGTGCAGCGGCGGCGCTGTGGTTCAACCGGGTCAAAAACCCGGTCATCCACGTCCGGCTAAAGGGCTACCGTTTCCTCTGGCAGGATGTGGCCGACATCTACCGGGTGGGGCTGCCCACCATCGTGATGCAGGCCATCGGCAGCGTGATGACCTTTGCAGTCAACGGCATTCTACTGGGGGTGTCCTCCACGGCGGTGGCCTTCTTCGGCATCTACTACAAGCTGCAAAACTTCCTGATGATGCCGGTGAATGGTCTGGGACAGGCAGCCATCCCGGTGGTGGGCTTCAACTATGGCAGTGGGCAGTCCGACCGGGTAAAGCAGGCATGGAAGGTGCTGCTGCCCACCGGCGTGGTGTTTGCCCTCTGCGGTACGGCGGTTTTTATGCTGTTCCCGGCGCAGCTGCTGGGGCTGTTCTCTGCTAGTGACGAGATGCTGGCTTTCGGTGTGCCTGCCCTGCGCATCATTTCGGTAACTTTCCTGTTTGCGGTCATCACCATATTGTGCGGCTACTTTGCCTCCGGCCTTGGCAACGGCGTGGTCAATATGATCGGCGCTGCCTTGCGGCAACTGGTGGTGCTGGTGCCCTGCCTGTGGCTCCTTATCCGCACCATGGGCATCGAAAAAGCGTGGTTTGCGTTCTGGGTGTCGGAAGTAGTGGCCTGCGCTTACAGTCTGTGGGCAACGAAAAAAGAACTGCGGAATAAGGGAAAATAAGGCAAAACAAAAACAGGGTGCGCCACCCGGACGCCCCCTGCCAAAAGCCACAGACGATAGCGATATGTACAACAGGGCGTTCCCCGTCGGGAACGCTCTGTTTTTCTTTGCCGGGGATATGATGAGCCTGTTCCGCCTGCCAAGCTCGGTGGGATTTGCGATAAAGGCTATCACGGAATGCGGCGAGCGTCAAGATGGTTTTGCAAAGTTTATTACGGTAAAGCGATGATAGTAAGACTTATAGGATTTGGAGCATTGATTAGAGATATGGATGATAATAGCTGCTGATTGACTCAATAAATGCTTTCTGTGGTTTGGAAAGATAATTCCGACTGGAAGATACTACATCAAATTGACGAACGGCCAGCGGATGCGCTATTTTATAGTAGCGCATATCGTCGTGATCGTAGAGTACCATCCAATCGCTGATGAACGCCGCACCAAGGCCGGAACAGACCAGATGATACGCCGTCACAAGCTGTGACACCTGAAGCCGGACGATGGGGTCGATCTTGGCATCCTCAAACAACGCAATAGAGCGGCTGTACAGGTTGTTGCCCTTGGTCAATAGGATAAACGGCACATCCGCAAAGGGAGCAAGCGAGGAAATCGCCGGACAATCCGGCATGAGATTGCGGCGGAACATAATGTCTCTTGCGGTCAATGCGTAATTCTTCAGAGTTTTGTTGATGGGATAAGAGGTCGGGACGGCGACTAGAACATTGTCCTTGAAAATGGGTGTTCGCCGGAAATTGTCCTTCGGGTTTGGGATGCAGTTAAAGGTCAGGTCGATTTTATTTTCGCGTAGCATTTCGATAAGTTCGTTGGAACTGGCTTCCACCAACTCCAGATGGACGCCCGGATATTGTTTTTGAAAAGTCGTCAGCACAGGCGGCAGGATATAGGAGTTCAGATAATGGGTCCCGCCCAAAACGAGACTGCCGATGTTCAGGCTGGAAAGATCGCTCAGCTCTTTGGACAGCTCCGCTTCAAGGTGCAGGATCTCCTTGACCTTTTCGATGTAGACTTTTCCGGCATCGGTCAATTCCAACGGCTTTTTATCCCGAATGAACAGCGGCATCCCAATCTCCGCTTCGACTTTCTGAATGGCGATGCTCAGAGCGGGCTGCGTTAAATAGAGAGCCTGCGCTGCTTTGGAAAAGCTCCCGGATTGATAGACTTGGTAGATATACTGCATCTCCTGCTTCATAACGTTCACCCTGCCGTATCATAAAAAATACTTATAGCTTTATAAAATCTATAAAATTGATTATACTGCACATTGGTGGTATTGTAAAGTCACAAAGAGAGTACACCATGTCGAAAGGAGAATGAACATGGAAATCAACGCATTGCTCATGGACGAAAAAGACAATGTTGTGACTTGCGTGACAGAAGTTGCCGCCGGACAGGATGTTGTCTACCGCAAGGGGCAGGAGTTCTGCACCGTGAAAGCAGAGGAGAACATCCCTTATTGCCACAAGGTCGCATTGGTCGATCTGAAGAAGGGCGACGAGGTCATCAAGTACGGCGAGAGCCTTGGTGTGATGACTGAGGACGCTGCAAAGGGCCACTGGGTCTCCCACAACAATCTGGTCAGCGTGCCGCGTGACTATGACAGCGAAATGGTACAGGAATAAGGAGGAATCGGAGATGCAATTCTGGGGTTATAAACGCAAAGAAGGCCGTGCAGGTATCCGCAACCATGTCCTGATCCTTCCCACCTGCGCCTGCGGCAGTGAGAGCTGCCGGATCGTGGCAAGTCAGGTGCGCGGTGCAGTCAACATCGTGTTCAACACCGGCTGCTCCGATGTTGCTGCCAACACCGCGATGTCGCAGAAAGTCCTGACGGGCTTTGCCTGCAACCCGAACGTTTACGGCGTCGTTATCATCGGTCTGGGCTGTGAGACCGTTCCCCACGCAAAGCTGCGTGAAAAGATCCAGGCCATGACCAGCAAGCCGGTCGTTTCCTTTGGCATTCAGGAAGAGGGCGGTACCCTCAAGACTATTGAGAAAGCGGTTCGCGCCGCCAGCAAGATGGCAGCGGAAGCCGCCATGCAACCGAAAGAGCTGTGCGACATCTCCGAGCTGATGCTGGGCATCGAGTGCGGCGGTTCGGACGCCACTTCCGGCATTGCCAGCAACCCGGCAGTCGGCGAACTGAGCGATCTGCTGGTCGATCTGGGCGCAACTACCATGATGAGCGAGTCCATCGAATGGATCGGCGGCGAGCATCTGCTGGCAAAGCGTGCAGCTACCCCGGCCATCCACAACCAGATCATTCAGGTCTGCAAGGACTACGAAGCCCATCTGAAATCCGCTGGTCAGGACTGCCGCGCCGGTCAGCCCACCCCCGGCAACAAGGCAGGCGGCCTGTCCACTCTGGACGAGAAGAGTCTTGGCTGCATCCGCAAGGGCGGCACCCGTCCCATCGTCGAGGTTCTGGAACAGGCTGTTCCTCCCACGAAGCGCGGTGCAGTCGTTATGGACACCGCTGGCTATGATATTTCCTCTGTCACCTCGATGGTCGCTGCAGGCTGCAACGCAGTCATCTTCACCACGGGCCGCGGCACCTGCACCGGCAACGCCATCGTCCCCGTCCTGAAGGTCACGGCAAATGCTCGTACTTATCAGCACATGGAGGACAACATGGACGTTGACCTCAGCCCCATCGTGCGCGGCGAAAAGACCTATCAGGAGATGGGCGCAGAGATGCTGAACAACATTCAGGATATCTGCAACGGTAAGATGACCAAGGCAGAAGCATTCGGCTTTTCGGATATTGCAGTCGATCACGTCTGCCGTTTCGTGTAATCAAACAGGAGGAATTGCGGTATGAACCTTTTGAAAAAATGGAATAAGCTTGGTTTGTTCAACAAAATCATGATCGGTTTCGTTCTGGGTATTCTGGCTGGTTTTGTGCTTGGCCCAAAGGCTTCTTCTCTGGCCTTTCTCGGTACGATTCTGACCCGTCTTCTGACGATGGTGGTCGCACCGTTGGTGCTGGGTCTTCTGATCTGTGCAGCGGCAGACGTGAAGGACTTCAAAACTCTGGGTAAGATCGGCGGTAAAACGCTGGCTATCTTCTTGGGCGGCACAGCTGTCGCTGTTGCCATTGGTCTGATACTTTGCAACTTCATGCAAATCGGTGCAGGCTTCGTGATGGAGACCACGGGGAGCTACGATGCAAGTGAAATTCCCAGTGTGGTCGATACGCTGATGGGCATTATCCCTACCAACCCGTTCAACTCCCTTAGTACCCAAAATCTGCTTCAGATCATTTTCTTCTCCCTGTTGCTGGGATTTTCTCTCATCAAGCTGGGCGATAAGGGTGCCCCCGTTCTGAACTTTTTCCGCGCATGGACTGAAGCATGGAAAGAAATCACCAACATCGTGCTGGAGTTCACCCCCTACGGTGTGTTCGGCCTGATGGCGGACATCGTGGGCAAGTACGGTATGGATGTCCTGCTGCCCTACCTCAAGACCATCATCGCATGTTACCTGACCTGCACTCTGTTCACCATCTTTGTGCAGGGTGGCCTGATGGCTGGTGTTTACGGCGGCATCAGCCCCATCAAGTTCTTCAGCACTATGAAGGAAGCCATGCTCTTTGTCTTTGCTACCTGCTCCAGTGTGGCGACCATCCCCCTGAACCTCAAGTGCACCAAAAAGCTGGGCGTCAGCGATAAGATCGCCGACTTTGTGATTCCCTTCGGTGCAGTTATGAACATGAACGGCACAGCCATTTACGAAGCTGTTGCAGTCGTCTTTGCATCCCAAGTGTTCGGCATCCACCTGACGGTTTCCCAGCAGGTGATGGTCATGGTCACGGCTGTTCTGGCATCCATCGGTACTGCTGGCATCCCTGGTTCCGGTCTGGTCATGCTGACCATCGTGCTGAATGCAGTCAATTTGCCGCTGGAGACCATCGGTTTGCTGGCCGGTATCGACCGTATCCTGAACATGGCTCGTGTTATTCCCAACATTGTGGGTGATGCTGCTACCGCCGTCGTTGTAGCCAAGAGCGAGGGCGAGCTGCATCCGGGGCTGGTCAAGGAAACTGCGAATGACTGATTGCCAGTTTATAGCAGTTTGCGTTTTTAATGCACAAGCAACATCCGCAAACTGCATATCGC
>OGQJ01003123.1_pt1 | contig 11638 bp, 11 predicted proteins | sample 1553161 | NCBI WGS metagenome assembly OGQJ01 (sample SAMEA2579923, study PRJEB22360) | human gut metagenome | biome: human gut; feature: human-associated habitat; material: faeces | place: Denmark | collected 2008/2010 | reverse complement strand
AGCCCCGCAGGTTGCGGCGCAGCACCCGGCAAACGACCGGGACGGGTTCGACGGCATGGACCCTGCCTGCGGTGCCGACGATTTCCGAGAGAGGACGGGCGTAATAGCCCAGATTGGCTCCGATGTCGATCGCCGTGTCGCCGGCTTTCGCCAGCCGGGGCAGGTGATAGACGTATTCGGTCGCCGCGCTGCGCCGTCCAAGCCCCAGCCGGTAGCTGATGAAAAAGAGGCGGGTCACCGCCCCCCGATAAACCTCGCGCGTGCCGGGCGGCTCACCGCCCGCAGATAACCTTCGAGCGGAAGCGTCCGGTAGAGGATTTTGTGGAGCAGCGCTTTCATAACGGACCCGGACGGAATTAGTTCTTGTAGTTCACCTCCTGGTTGAGGACTTCGGTGACGAAGGGATTGTAGAGCACTTCGTGGCCGATGGTGGTTTCAGGGCCGTGTCCGGGATAGACGCGCACTTCGTCGCCCAGCGGGAGCAGGTTGTCCAGGATCGAACGCATGATCCACGAATAGTCGCCGCCCGGCAGATCCGTGCGTCCGATGCTTTCGCGGAAGAGGGTATCGCCCGTGAAGAGGCTCTTCGATTCGGGTTCGTAGAGCGATACGTGGCCCGGCGTGTGGCCCGGCGTGCGGATGACGCGCAGGACGGTGTGGCCGAATTTCACTTCTTCTACCTTGTCCAGATCGATGTCGATGGTCGGCATGGCGTTGATTTTGACCCCGTAAACGGTCGATCCCACCGCATCGGTGTCCAGCATGAAGGCGTCCTTGCCCGAGAGGGCGAAGGGAATGCCGTAGGTCTTGCGCAGATGTTCGACGCCCAGCACGTGGTCGAAATGACCGTGCGTATTGACCGCCAGCACCGGTTTGAGCCCGTGTTCGGCGAGGAAACCGTCGAGTGCGGCATCTTCTTTGGGGGTGGAATTTCCGGCGTCGATGACCGCGCACTCCTTCGTGTCGTCCCAAACGACGTAGGTGTTCTCCTGTATCGGATTGAAAGTCAGGCAGGCGATTTTCATGATATGTGAAATTTATTTAAGGTACAAATATAGCGATATTTCGCGGATAATCGCTATTTTTGGAACCGGAGCGCCGGAAAGAAACGGCGCTGCCGGAGCGGGCGCAGAGGTCCTGGAACAGTAATTTGTTGAAAGTCAAAACAGAGAGAAGAATGAAGATACGTTTACTGAAAATTTTTGCGGCGGTCGCCGTGCTGCTGTCGTTCGGAAGCTGTTCGTTGCTCAAGGTGTCGGTCGATACGGGCAACCCGCCGCTTCCGGCTTCGGAGGCCAATACCCGGATGATGACCCGGGGATTTTATTACGACTTGGCGGACGAGATCGCCCGCACGGCCGATTCGGTCGCGGCCGCATCGTCGGAGATTCCGGTGCGGATCCGGGCGATCCGGTGGAAGATGCAGGCGACGCGGGCCGCCGTTACCGCCGTCATGCAGTCCAACCCCGACGTGGCGCTCATCGACACCTGGCTGCTCTGCGTCCGCATGGACAGCGCTTTCCGCCGCCTGCCCGATTCGCTGCTTTTCGCCGGGCAGACGCCGCTCGTGCGCAAGGTCGTGGCGCGTCTGGACAAGAAAGCCGAACACCTGGCTTCGACCCTGCTTGCGCCGGAGAAGTTCGCGTTGATGCAGGAGTTCGTGGGGAATTATATGCAGGCGAATCCCGTCACGGGGTCGCAGTTCACTCCGGTCAATACGACCCTGCCCTGGATCGAATTTCTCCAGTCGAAAGGCGTGGAAACGCAGTATAACGTAGGCTCCATCTCCGATGTGATCGCCGATCTGGGCGACCGTTTCGGCGGCCAGTCCGAGCAGATGGTCAATAGCATCGGCTGGTCGAAGGATATTTTCGAGTTGCAGATGCAGCAGGACAGCGTCCGCAACCGGCTGACGCGGCAGCTCGACAGCCTGGAGCGTAATTTCGACCGCATCGTGACGGTCATGGAGCACCTGCCGCAGATCGCCGATTATATGGGCAAAAGTCTGAATACCGAAGTCGCAGCGCTCATCGAAACGTTGAACGGTGCCGTGGACAACGCATTTGCCGACCTCGACCGCCAGCGTGCGGAGTTGCAGGGTTATATTTCGGCCGAGCGCAAAGCGCTGGTCGATCAGGCGCAGCAGGCGGTCGATGCGGCGGTACAAAATGCGATGGACCGGGTACCGGCTCTGGTGGCCAAGCTCCTCGCCTGGATCGTGCTTTTCGCCGTCATCATGCTGGGCGTGCCGTTCGGCATCGGTTTCTGGCTGGGACGGGTGCGCGAACGTGCCAAAACCAGGAAAACGGGCGGCGCATAGCGGAAAATTCGTACCTTTGCGTTCTAAATCCGAATGCGATATGGCTCGAAAGAAAGCGAATTATCCCCTGATTGAGGGGCTTGAGATAACGACGCTGGCCGCCGAAGGCAAGGCGATGGGGCGTTACAATGACGTGGTGGTCTTTGTGCCGATGACCGTGCCGGGCGACGTGGTCGATGTGCAGATCCGCTCCAAGCGCCGCCGGTATATGGAAGGTTTCGTCGTCAATTATGTGAAGCGCTCGCCGCTGCGCGAAGAGCCGTTCTGCGCCCATTTCGGGGTCTGCGGCGGCTGCAAGTGGCAGAATCTGCCCTACGCCGAACAACTGCGTTTCAAGACCGAGCAGGTGCGCGACCAGCTTGCCCGCATCGGTAAGGTCGAGCTGCCCGAAATCGCGCCCTGCCTGCCCTCGGCCGAAACCCGTTTTTACCGCAACAAGCTGGAGTTCACCTTCGCCGAGCGGCGCTGGCTCACCTACGAGGAGATCGCCGAAAAGGGCGAGATCGCCGATGCCCCGGCGCTGGGATTCCACATCCCCGGTATGTTCGACAAAGTGCTGGACATCGAAAAATGCTGGTTGCAGCCCGATCCGTCGAATGCGATCCGGGAAGAAACCCGGCGTTTCTGCCTCGAACACGGCTATACGTTCCACAATCCGCGCGAGCACCGGGGGCTGATGCGCAACATGGTCGTCCGCACCGCCTCGACGGGCGAGGTGATGGTGATCGTGGTTTTCCATGCCGACGAGCGGGAGAAGATCGCGGCCCTGCTGGACCATCTGGCGGCCGCTTTCCCCGAAATCACGTCGCTGTTCTATGTAATCAACGAGAAGTTCAACGACTCCACCGGCGACCTGGAACCCGTCTGCTACCGGGGCAAGGATCACATCATCGAGCGGATGGAGGGGCTGCAGTTCAAGGTCGGACCCAAGTCGTTCTATCAGACCAATTCGGCGCAGGCGTACGAACTTTACAAGGTCGCGCGCGACTTCGCCGCCCTGACGGGAAAAGAGATTTTATACGACCTTTACACCGGCACGGGTACGATCGCCAACTTCTGTGCGGCGCGGTGCGCGAAGGTCGTGGGCGTGGAGTACGTGCCCGAGGCCATCGAGGACGCCCGCATCAATTCGACGCTGAACGGCATCGGGAATACGGTGTTCTATGCTGGCGATATGAAAGCCGTGCTGAGCGACGAGTTCATACGGCGCAACGGCCGTCCCGACGTCATCATCCTCGACCCGCCGCGTGCGGGCGTCGACGAACCGGTCATCGGGGTGATCCTGCGTGCCGCGCCCGAGCGGATCGTCTACGTGAGCTGCAACCCGGCTACGCAGGCGCGCGACCTGGCGCTGCTCGACGCCGATTATCGCGTCGAGGCTGTGCAGCCCGTGGACATGTTTCCCCATACGCACCATGTCGAGAACGTGGTAAAGCTGGTGAGGAGGTGACCCGGAAGCCGCTCCCGGGATCTTTTTCGTCCGGGCGGAGAAACCGAAATGGCAATAAAAGCAGGCGTGCGGCGTTTTTATCAATGCCGCGCAGGGAGCCGCGTCCGGAAAAACAGACCGGGGCGATGCAGTATCCTGCGGTTTTGGCGTTTTATTTGTAAGACAGTTACCTAAAAAACGGAAAACATGAAAAAACTGATTTTAATTGCGGCGGTGGCGCTGATGGCACTTCCCGCGGCGGCACAGGTGCAGGAGGCATTCCCCAGCTATATTCAGGTCAACGGGCGCGCCGAGAAGGAGATCACGCCCGACGAGTTCTACCTCTCGGTCATCATCAACGAACGCGACTCGAAAGGCAAGATTTCGGTCGAGAGCCAGCAGCGCGACATGATCGCGGCGCTCAAGCGGCTCGGCGTGAACGTCGAGAAGCAGCTCAAGGTGGCAAACCTGTCGAGCGAGTTCTTCAAGAAGAAGACTTCGGTGGCGACGGCCAAATACCAGTTGCAGCTGGGGTCGGCGGCCGAGGTCTCGAAGGTGTGGCAGGCGTTGGACAACCTGGGGATTTCGAACGTCTCGATCCTGAAGGTGTCGCATTCGAAGATCGACCAATACAAGGAACAGGTGCGCGTGGAGGCCATGCAGAACGCCAAGCAGAGCGCGCAGACGCTGGCCCAGGCCATCGGGCAGAATGTCGGCAAATGCTTCTACATCTACGATTCGAACAACAATGTGATGCCGGTCTTTTACGACAACATGGCCGTGATGCGCAGCGCCAAGGCGGCCGGTAGGGCCGAGGCCGCTGGGGCGGAGGAGCCGCTCGACTTCAAGACGATCAAGCTGCAGTACAACGTCCAGGCGAAATTCGTGCTGGAATAGCCGTCCGGCAGCGTATGTCGAAGAGGGTGTCCCCGAGGGGCATCCTCTTCGTCGTCCCCGGAGGTGCGCTTCGCGGCGGGAAAAACGCCCCGGTTGTTGGACGGTAGCGAAATTTATATTACCTTTGTTTACTTTGCCCCTAAAAACAGGAGGAGTTATGGAAAAGCAGTTCTGTTTCAACTATGAGCATTATGCGGCCCTCGAAGGGCTCCCGGATGCCGACCGCAAACTGGTCGCGGAGGCCCAGCGGGCCACGGCGAACGCCCACGCGCCCTATTCACATTTCCAGGTCGGGGCGGCGGCGCGCCTGCGCAGCGGGAAGATCCTCTACGGAAGCAATTTCGAGAGCGAGGTGTATCCGGCCGGACTTTGCGCCGAACGTTCGCTGATGTTCTACGCGCAGGCCAATTATGCCGACGACCCGATCGAGACGCTGGCCATCGCTTCGAATCCCTCCGCGCGCGAATGCTACCCCTGCGGCCAGTGCCGGCAGGTGATGGTCGATGTCGAACGCCGCCAGGGCTCGCCCATGCGGGTCATCATGAGCGGAAACGGTACGGCCACCGTCGTGGATACGGCGGCACGGCTGCTGCCCTTCACGTTCGTGCTGTGACCGGGAACCGTCAGACTCAATACCCCGAACATGTTTACACCGGAAGATATTCTCTACGAAGACAACCACCTGCTGGTGGTCAACAAACACTGCGGAGACTTGGTGCAGCCCGACCCGTCGGGCGGGAGTGCCCTCGAAGACCAGATCAAAGCCTTTATCAAACGCCGCGATGCGAAGCCCGGCGAGGTGTTCCTCGGCGTGGTGCATCGGATCGACCGTCCGGTGAGCGGCGCGGTGCTCTTCGCCAAGACCTCGAAGGCCCTCACGCGGCTCAACGAGATGATCCGCGAAGGACGCATCCGTAAGATATACTGGGCGCTGACCGAGCAGGCTCCCGATCCGCTGAGCGGCGAATTGTGCCACTACATCCTGCGTGACGGACGTGCCAACCGTTCGCGCGCCTGCGATGCGCCGAAGGCCGACGCCAAGCAGGCGCGGCTGCGCTATGCGACGCTGGGCGCGGGGACGCACTATACGCTCGTGGAGGTGGAGCTGCTGACGGGGCGCCACCACCAGATACGCGCCCAGCTGTCGAAGATCGGGTGCCCGATCCGCGGCGACTTGAAATACGGCGCGCGGCGTTCGCTGCCCGGGGGCGGCATCTCGCTCCACTCGCGGAGCGTCGAATTCGAGCATCCCGTGCGCCATGAGCCCGTGGCGGTCACGGCGCCCGTGCCTGCGGACGACAACCTGTGGGCCTATTTTGAAAACCGTTGATTGCCTGGGGGGATGCGCATACTGATACAACGTGTGAAGAGCGCTTCCGTCACGATCGGCGGCCAGCTGCGGTCGCAGATCGGGGCAGGGCTGCTGGTGCTGCTCGGCGTGGGCGCGGACGATACGGACGAGGACGTCGAATACCTGGCGGGCAAGCTCGTCCGCCTGCGGATCTTCGACGACGCACAGGGGGTGATGAACCTCGATGTGAGGCAGGTCGGCGGCCAGGTGCTGGTCGTGAGCCAGTTCACCCTGCTGGCCTCGACGCGCAAGGGCAACCGCCCGTCCTATATCAAGGCGGCGCCCGAGGCGGTTTCGCACCCGATGTACGGACGTTTCACGGCACGTGTGGCGGAGCTCCTGGGGCGGGAGGTGATGACGGGAGAATTCGGCGCCGACATGCAGGTGGCGCTGGTGAACGACGGCCCGGTGACCATCTGGGTCGATTCGAAAATGAGGGATTGTTAACCGAAAAATAGCATGAAGAGATTTTTAGTAGTCCTGTTTGCCGGGGCGGCGGCGGTTTTCGCCTCCTGCAACGACGAAGAGACAGGAAAGGAGAACAAATGGTTCTACGCACCCGAGGCCGGGGTTTCGGGGACGACCGTGGAGGTATCGTGCCGGACGAAATTCGGCGACGGCGTGCTTTCCTCGGCGCAGGCGGGATTCGCCTATGCGCCGATCCGCTCCGACGATACGGGGAGTTTCACGGAGACGACCGACGTGACGGTCGACGGGCAGGTGATGTCCTGCCGCCTGACGGGGCTCGATGCCGAGACGTCGTACCTGATCTACGCCTATGTGGACATGGGAAGCGGAGGCCGGATGCAGAGCAAGCCGGTCGTCGTCAAAACGGGGGAGAACCCGGTGCTGCCGGACGACCCGAGGTTCGGGGTGCCGGAGTGTTCGCAGGTGACGGCCTCTTCGGCGACTGTCTCCTGCACGTTCGAATATACGGGCGGCAAGGAGGTGTCCGAGGCTTATTTCCTCTACGGGACGACCTCGGACGACGGGCAGCGCGTGGCGGTCGCGACCGAACCCGGCGCCAAGAGCGCCCGGCTTACGGGCCTGAGCGCTTCGACGGAGTACAAATTCCGGCTGTGCGTCGTGGTCGGCGGAACGACCTTCGGAAGCACCGTCGGGACATTCGCCACATCCGCGGCCGGCGGCGGGGACGGCAGGACGAAATACGCGGGCTGGGCGGAGCTGCCGGTCGAGGCGGACAACGGCGATTATCATTACGCCTACCATATTTGCCCCGATTTTAAAGTCGACGGGCATGAGGCCCGGAACTTTACGGTATGTTACAGTGCCGAGCACCACAGTCCGGTATGGGTGGCGGCTCCTGTCCATAATTGTTATGTCGGCAGTTCGGGCAACCGCAATTACGGCCCCGATCCGGTTATCCCGTCCTCTATCCAGCCTTCGGGCTCGAAGGCTTCGATGGGCTCGCCCTACAACCGCGGGCATATGCTGGGCAACTACGAGCGTTCGCGGACGAGCGGCATGAACAAGCAGGTGTCGTATTACACCAATATCGCGGCGCAGCACGGCTCGACGTTCAACACCGGCGACGGTGCGTGGAACAACCTCGAGGACAAGATCGACGACTACTGGTGTGCCGATACGCTCTATGTGGTGGTCGGAGCTTATTATGACAAGTGGACGGATTCCTACGGGAACAGCGCCCCGCAGCGCAGCACGAGCTTCGGGAACATCACCACCGATGTGCCGACGATGTTCTATACGCTTTGCCTGCGCACCAAGAAGGGGAATACGAATAAATCCGTGCTGAACTGTGCCGCCGACGAATTGCAGTGTGCGGCTTTCGTGATGAGCCATGCCATGGGGAAAGGGCACGACCCGCAGGCCGGGGACATGCGATCGGTGAAGGAGATCGAAGAGCTTACCGGGTTTACCTTCTTCGCCAACGTGCCCAATGCGCCGAAGGATACCTATAACGCTTCCGACTGGGGGTTGTAGGCATGTATGCGTGGGGCGACCACAGGCGGTTCAACTCCTATTCGGGGTATTTCCGCCGCACGTTCGGCGGGCGGGTGCAGAAAATCTCGGTCGATGCCGGGTTCACGTGTCCCAACCGCGACGGGAAGATAAGCGAGGGAGGATGTACGTTCTGTAACAACGGGGCGTTCACTCCCTCGTACTGCATACCGGCCAAAAGCATCGGGCGGCAGATCGCCGAGGGGATCGAATTCCACGGCAGGCGCTACCGTGCGGCGTCGCGCTACCTGGTTTATTTCCAGTCTTTTTCGAATACCTACGCCCCGCTCGAAAGGCTCAGGGCGCTCTACGGCGAGGCCCTCGCATATCCCGGCGTGGCGGGTATCGTCATCGGGACGCGCCCCGACTGCGTGGACGCCGAGAAGCTCGATTATCTGGCGGAGATAGCGCGCGACCGTTACGTGGCGGTCGAATTCGGCATCGAATCGACCTGCGACGAGACGCTGCGCGCCGTGAACCGCGGCCACGATTTCGCCTGCGCGCGCCGGGCCGTGGAGATGGCCGCCGAAAGGGGGTTGCACGTGGGGGCGCATTTCATCCTCGGACTGCCGGGCGAGACCGACGAAATGCTGTTGGAACAGGTCGCAACGATCAATTCGCTGCCACTCACGACGGTGAAATTCCACCAGCTGCAGGTTTTCCGCGGCACGCCGATGGCCGCCCAGTACGATGCCGACCCCCGCAGGTTCCGTTTCTGGGAGGTCGGTCAGTACATCGACCTGTTCGTCGAGATACTGCGGCGGCTGAGGCCCGACCTGGTCGTCGAACGCTTTGCCAGCGAGGCGCCGCCCCGCTACCATTACGGCCGCAACTGGGGATTGATCCGCAACGAAACCCTGCTGGCGATGCTCGAAAAAAGATTGGAGGAGCGCGGTGCATACCAAGGCGAAATTTTTATACCTTTGTGCTCGAATCACTAATACCCGTCGCTATGAAACCCATCACTATGGAGCAGGTGCTGAAAACCTTCAAGGAGTACTTCCTGATGACGGTCGGCATGATGCTGTACTCTTTTGCATGGATCGGATGCATCATGCCCGCCGACGGTACCGGAGGCGGTGCCACGGGCCTTTCGCGCGTGCTGTGCCATGCCGTGGAACATTGGGCCGGCATAAGTATCCAGATCGGTACGATGGCTTTCCTGATCAACGGCGTGCTGCTGCTCGTGGCGGGGTTCATCATCGGATGGAACTTCGGCGTGAAGACCGTGTTCTGCGTCTGCGTCATATCGTTGGGGCTGAATTTCTGGCAGTCGGTGCTGCCCGAGGGGGATTTCCTCCATCTGGAACGGATCCTTTCGGTGATCCTGGGCGGCATCCTGGCGGGTATCGGCGTGGCGATATGCTTCATGCAGGGCGGCTCGACGGGCGGCACGGACATCGCCGCCATGATTATCAACAAGTACCGCACGATCAGCTACGGCAAGATCGTCATCTATTCGGACTTCGTGATCATCGGCTCCTCGATGCTCGTGGGGTTCCATATCGACACGGTGATCTACGGCTACGTGATGACCGCGGTCTTCGGCTATACGGTCGACATGATCATGGCCGGGAACCAGCAGTCGAGCCAGGTATTCATCGTCACGCACGACTATGAGAAGATGGCGCAGGCCATCGTCGACAATATCCACCGCGGCGTGACGCTCATCGACTCGCAGGGGTGGTACACCAAAAAGGAGTCGAAGATCGTGATGGTGGTCTGCCGCAAGCGCGAGACCACGATGATCCTCAAGTTCGTGAAGACGATCGATCCCGAAGCCTTCATGACCGTGGGATCGGTGATGGGCGTCTACGGCAAGGGGTTTCAAGCCATCAGTAAACCCTGATGCCCCTCTATGCCGATATAGTCCTGCCGCTGGCGCAGCCCGCCTACACGTTCGCAGTGCCCGAAGGGATGCATGTCGAGGCGGGGCAGGCCGTGGCCGTACAGTTCGGCGCCCGCAAATTCTACACGGGGATCGTGTGGCGCGTGCATGACCGCCGCCCCCCGTTCAAAACCGTCAAATCCATACAGCGCGTCCTGTACGGCGCACCCCTGCTCTCGGCGCAGCAAATGGCCTTCTGGGAGTGGGTCGCGGCGTACTACATGTGTACGCCGGGCGAGGTGATGCGCGTGGGGTTGCCGTCGCTGATGAAGCCTTCGGGCGACACGGAGGAGGAGTTTACCGAAGAGGAATTTCGCCCCCGTACGGAGTGCTACGTGGCCCTGGCGCCCGGGCTGCACGACGAAGGACGGCTGCACGAAGCTTTCGAGAAGCTCGAAAGGCGTGCGCCCAGGCAGTACGAAGCGCTCCTCGAACTGGCCTCGGCCGGGGACGGGGAGCGGATTCCGACGGGCGAGGTGGCACGGCGCCTGCTGCGGGCCGACTATGCCGTGCTGCATGCCCTCGAACGCAAGGGGTACATCGTCTCGGCGGAGCGCGAACGCACCGTCGAGCGCGGCGGATCGGCATTCCGCCTGCCGGAGCTGACCCCGGCGCAGCTCGCGGCGCTGGAGTCGCTGCGGGGGCAGTTCGCCCGGAAGCCCGCGGCGTTGCTGCACGGCATTACGGGGTCGGGCAAGACCGAGGTATACATCCACCTGATCGCCGAAGTGCTGGCGCGGGGCGGCGACGTGCTGCTGCTGGTGCCCGAGATCGCCCTCACGGCGCAGCTGATCGAACGCATGGAGCGCATTTTCGGCAGCCGTGTGACCCCTTACCACTCGAAACTTACGAACCGCCGCCGCACGGAGACCTACTTGCGCCTGAACCGCTCCCAGGGGGGCGAGTTCGTGGTCGGCGTGCGCTCGTCGATATTCCTGCCGCTCAAACGGCTGCAGCTGGTCGTCGTCGACGAGGAGCACTATGCCAGTTACAAGCAGGCCGACCCTGCGCCGCGTTACAACGCGCGCGACTGCGCCGTGGTGATGGCGCGGCTGTGGGGCGGGCGGACGCTGCTGGGAAGCGCCACGCCTTCGCTCGAGACATGGGTCAATGCCGGAAGCGGAAAGTACGGGCTCGCCTCCCTGACGGAGCGGTACGGGGATGCCCGGCCGCCCGAAATATTCGTTTCGGATACGATCCGCGCCGCCAAACGCGGCGAACGGCATGCGCATTTCAACAAGTTGTTGCTCGACAAGATGGAAGCGGCGCTCGGGCGGGGCGAGCAGGTGATGCTGTTCCAGAACCGCCGCGGGTTCGCGCCCTATGTCGAGTGTTCGGAGTGCGGGTGGACGGCACGCTGTCCGCACTGCAACGTGACGCTCACCTACCACAAGGGAGGCGGGAAGCTCGTCTGCCATTACTGCGGCTATACGGCCCCCGTGCCGGTGAAATGCCCGTCGTGCAAGGTGACGGACGTGGTTCCGCGCGGCTTCGGCACCGAAAAGGTCGAGGAGGAGATCGCACGGCTGTTCCCCGCGGCGCGCGTGGCGCGGCTCGACCGCGACAGCGTGACTTCGGAGCGGGCGTTCAACGCCATCATCGCCGACTTCGAGGCTCGCAAGACCGACATCCTGGTCGGAACGCAGATGATTACCAAGGGGTTCGATTTCGGCGGCGTGTCGCTCGTGGGTATCCTCAATGCCGACAATCTGCTGAACAACCCCGATTTCCGGGCCGCCGAACGGGCTTTCCAGCTGATGATGCAGGTGGCGG
>OGQJ01003120.1_pt1 | contig 11642 bp, 9 predicted proteins | sample 1553161 | NCBI WGS metagenome assembly OGQJ01 (sample SAMEA2579923, study PRJEB22360) | human gut metagenome | biome: human gut; feature: human-associated habitat; material: faeces | place: Denmark | collected 2008/2010 | reverse complement strand
AAATCCAAGTGGCAAAACCCAGATACCTTGCCACTTTGCCACTTCGCCACTTCAATCATAATCCCACAGCCCCATGTATGACCGCGTGGGGCTTTATCGTGGAAAAAAGAGCCTATGTTGCGTCAATAACTCAAAAAGGCACTTGACAAAACGCTTCATGGGGAAACCAGAAAGACATCGCACCTTTTATTGATCCAGTGTTTGAAAATAATATCCTTTTGACACAGACGGAACGGCTTACCATGAACAGCCGCCCGAAACAGCCTAAATATGCAAGAAACAAAAATGTAATCATTATCGGCGGTTCCGGTTCCGGTAAAACAAGGTTCTATGTAAAGCCGAATTTAATGCAGATGCCATCCAATGTTTCCTATGTTGTAACTGATCCGAAGGGGACGATTCTGGTGGAGTGCGGGAAAATGCTCCGCCGTGGTACACCGAAGATGAAAAACGGCAAGCCAGTCAGGGATAAACAGGGAAAGGTTATTTATGAACCATACCGGATTAAAGTGTTGAATACCATAAATTTCAAAAAAAGTATGCATTATAATCCCTTCCGCTATATCCGCAGTGAAAAAGACATCTTAAAGCTGGTCAATACCATCATTGCCAATACCAAAGGCGAAGGAGAAAAATCTTCCGAAGATTTTTGGGTAAAGGCCGAAAGGCTTCTGTATTGTGCCCTGATTGGGTACATCTATTATGAAGCACCGGAGGACGAACAGAATTTTGCCACACTGCTTGAATTTATCAATGCTTCTGAGGCAAGAGAGGATGATGAGGAATTTAAAAATGCGGTGGACGAGCTGTTTGAGGAATTGGAGGCAGAAAACCCGGAACACTTTGCTGTGCGACAGTACAAAAAATACAAACTGGCGGCAGGTAAGACAGCAAAAAGTATCCTGATTTCCTGTGGTGCGAGACTTGCGCCATTTGATATTGCGGAACTTCGGGAACTGACTTCTTATGATGAGATGGAACTGGATATGCTTGGAGACCAGAGGACGGCAATGTTTGTCATTATCTCTGATACGGATGATACCTTCAATTTTATTGTTGCGATTATGTACACGCAGCTTTTTAACCTGTTATGTGACAGGGCAGATGATGTACATGGAGGAAGATTACCTTACCATGTACGTTTGCTTTTAGACGAATTTGCAAACATCGGACAGATTCCAAAATTTGACAAGCTGATTGCAACCATCCGAAGCAGAGAAATTTCTGCCTCCATTATCTTGCAGTCCCAGAGCCAGTTAAAGACGATTTATAAGGATGCAGCCGAAACAATCAGCGGGAATTGCGACACGATGCTGTTTCTGGGAGGAAAGGAAAGTACAACTTTAAAGGAAATATCAGAGACACTTGGAAAGGAAACCATTGACCTTTATAACACATCTGACACACGTGGACAAAGCCGTTCCTATGGGCTTAATTATCAAAAAACAGGGAAGGAATTGATGAGCCGGGATGAACTATCGGTTATGGATGGAAATAAATGTATTTTGCAGCTTAGAGGGGTGCGTCCGTTTTTGAGTGACAAGTTTGACATTACGAAGCATAAGCGATACCGGGAGTTGTCCGATTATGACGAGAAGAATGCTTTTGATGTGGAAGCATATATGAAGCATCAGCTTAAAATCAGGAGACAGGAAGAATTTGACTTATATGAGGTGGATGGAAATGAAGCAGAAGAACATGAAACAGAAAAAACAGTAAATTAAGGAACTTTGCGACACCGTGTCGCAAAGTCCGGAAAGGGGAAAATGCAGTTTTACATAGAAACAGGTGGCAGATATGTTTACCCACCTATTCGTGCTGAACCGGAAATATGGAATACAGGCTCATTGCACAAATACAAAAATTAAAACAAAAAAATTGGAAAGGAGAAGAAACCAATATGGAAAGAGCTGACCGCCGGAAGAAACGGCGGTTTTTTAATGTGCAAAAACGGGACAAATAGAGAAAATCCTGTTTTCTATATTGGACTTTCAAGTGATTATATGGCGTTTTTTGCTTCAGCAATTAATATTTTACAGACCCTTGTGGTGGCAATCGGTGCCGGACTTGCCGTATGGGGAGTTATCAATCTTCTGGAAGGATACGGAAATGATAACCCAGGTGCAAAATCACAGGGAATTAAGCAGCTTATGGCCGGAGGAGGGGTTGTGTTAATCGGAACACAGCTTATCCCGCTTCTGGGAGGACTGTTTTAAGCATAGAGGAAAGGAGAACCACCCATGTTCGATGGCATTTTTGAAGCAATCGAGGAATGGATGAGGGAGCTTTTGACGGGGATGGTCACGTCCAACCTGACAACCATGTTTACCGATGTCAATGAAAAGACAGGAGAAATCGCTGCGCAGGTCGGACAAACCCCGCAAGGCTGGAATGGAAGTATTTTCAGTCTGATACAGAATCTTTCCAATTCGGTCATTGTGCCGATTGCAGGCGTGATTATTACATTTGTCCTGTGTTATGAACTGATTACCATGCTGACAGAGAAAAATAATATGCACGAGATAGATACTTGGATGTTTTTCAAGTATTTTTTCAAGATGTGGGTGGCAGTTTATCTTGTCAGCAATACCTTCACGATTGCGATGGCAGTCTTTGATGTGGGACAGCATGTAGTAAATGCCGCAGGCGGCTCTATCAATTCGCAAACAGCTATTAACGTAGATTCCATGATTGAAGCCATGAATACGGCAATGGAGTCTATGGAAATAGGGGAATTGGTCACACTGGCACTGGAGACGATGGTGGTCAGCCTGTGCATGAAGGTGATGTCTGTACTGATTACCGTCATCCTGTTTGGAAGGATGATAGAAATTTACCTCTATACTTCGATTGCACCGATTCCGTTTGCAACCATGTCCAACCGGGAATGGGGGCAGGTAGGAACAAATTATTTCCGGGGGCTTCTGGCACTCGGATTTCAGGGATTTTTTATGATGGTGTGTGTAGGCATTTATGCGGTGCTTGTATCCACTATCCAGATTTCAGACAATATGCATTCAGCATTGTTTGGAGTGGCGGCATATACGGTCATTCTCTGCTTTAGTCTGATGAAAACCGGAAACCTGTCACGCTCTATTTTCAATGCACACTAAGGAAACAATGGAGAAAAAATATAACATTATTTATGCTGATCCGCCCTGGAGATATGACATGAACCGGGGACAGGGGGCGGCAGAAAACCACTATCCAACTATGAGTATTCAGGAAATATGCAGACTTCCTGTTGCAGAACTTGCAGCAAAGGACTGTGCTTTGTTTTTATGGGTAACATTTCCGCAGCTTCAGGATGCAATGAAACTTTTTGAAGCATGGGGATTTACCTATAAGACACTTGGGTTTGCATGGGTAAAACAGAATAAATCCGGAAAAGGATTCTTTTTCGGGATGGGCTATTGGACACGTTCCAATGTGGAAATCTGTCTGCTTGGGATTAAGGGACATCCAAAGCGGATATCGAAAAGTATCTCTCAGCTTATCATAAGCCCATTGGAACAGCACAGTAAAAAGCCGGATGAAGTCCGGAAGAGGATTGTGGAATTATTTGGAGAACTGCCGAGAATTGAACTGTTTGCAAGGCAGAAAACATCCGGATGGGATGTGTGGGGAAATGAAGTTGAAGGTTCTGCATCGTCCCGGATTTTAGAAAATGCAGGGAAAGGAGATGGTAATCGTGGCATTTGTATCAGTACCCAAAGATTTGACAAAGGTAAAAAATAAGGTTGTTTTAAACCTCACGAAACGGCAGCTTATCTGTCTGGTGATTGCGGCGGCTGTGGGGCTTCCATTTTATTTTCTGACAAGGGAATGGATTGGAACAAGCAATGCGGCAACAGGTATGGTCATTCTTATGCTTCCGGCATTTATGTTTGCCATGTATGAAAAGGACGGCCTGCCTTTGGAAAAGATTCTCTTAAATGTCATTCATGTAAAACTGCGGTATCCTGCCATCCGCAGGTATGAGATTGAGAATCTGTACGAAATACAGGAAACAGTAACGACTGAGAAAAGAAAGAGAGGAGGAAGCGGACATGCAGAGAAAAAGAAAAGGAAATGATAGACAGGCGTACCAGTCTCATATCAAAAGGCAGGAAGCCTATGAAAGAGGCTGGCTGGATGATGCGGACGAGGAATATCCGGATTATGGAGAGGCAGAAGCCTATGATACAGAAAAAATGGCAGGCCTTGTAAGGGGACAGCCTGTGGTGTCCGGTTATGAAGCTCTGGAACGCAGAAGGGGCAGGAGAAAACCACCCAGAAAACTTACCAGGCGTGAAAAAAGGGCTATGAAAAAAGCAGAAAAAATGAATGAGAAGCTGCGCAGAGAGCAGGAAAAAGCAGAGAAAAAGGCAGCTAAAAAAGAAGCAAAGCTGGCAGCAAAAGAAGAAAGAGCCGCTTTAAAAAAGGAAAAAAAGAAAAAGCATAAAACGGTAAATTATTCTGCGGCATCCGAGAAACCGGGGAGAAAAAGAAAGGGACGAAATACAGTCGGATCACAGAAGATTGTGGAGAAGAAACCTTCAAAAGCAGAATTGAAAAAGGAAAAGGAGAAGCGTCTTTCGGCACAGAAATCCATACCATACCGGGAAATGGCAAAGGACGGTATCTGCCGGGTACAGGAGAAATATTATTCCAAAACCATCCGATTTTATGACATTAACTACCAGTTGGCACAGAACGAAGATAAGAATGCCATTTTTGAAAACTGGTGTGACTTCCTCAATTATTTTGACAGCAGTATCCATTTTCAGGTGTCCTTTATCAACCATCACAGCAGTATGAAAGAATTTGAATCCGCTATTCAGATCAGACCGCAGAATGACGCATTTGACGATGTGCGTATGGAGTATGCACAGATGTTAAAAAATCAGCTGGCAAAAGGAAATAATGGCCTGGTACGGACGAAATACATTACATTTGGAATTAAGGCGGAGAACATCCGGGAAGCAAAGCCGAAGCTGGAACGTATCGAAGCGGATATTTTAAATAACTTCAAGGTTCTCGGAGTGTCGGCTTATCCGCTGTCCGGGGAGGAACGGCTTCAGATTCTCTATGAAACCTTTAACCCGGAAGAAAAAGTGCCGTTCCAGTTCTCTTATGACAGGGTACTGCGAAGCGGAATGGGGACAAAAGACTTTATTGCACCTACCAGTTTTGTGTTCCGGGACGGAAAGACCTTTCAGATGGGAAATACCATCGGTGCAGCATCTTATTTACAGATACTTGCACCGGAGCTGACAGATAAGATGCTGGCAGAGTTTTTGGATATGGACAGAAATCTGATTGTAAATCTTCATATCCAGTCTCTGGATCAGATGAAAGCGATTAAGCTGGTAAAAAGTAAAGTGACGGATATTAACCGCATGAAGATAGAAGAACAGAAAAAAGCAGTACGTTCAGGGTACGATATGGACATCATTCCGTCAGATTTGAACACGTATGGCGGGGAAGCGAAGCGTCTTTTGGAAGATTTGCAGTCCAGAAATGAAAGGATGTTCCTTGTGACGGTATTGTTTTTAAATACGGCAAAGACAAAGCAGGAACTTGATAATGCGGTGTTCCAGACAGGAGGGATTGCACAGAAATATAATTGTTCATTAAGAAGATTGGACTATATGCAGGAGCAGGGATTGATGAGCAGTGTTCCGTTGGGATTGAATCTGATTCCGATTAAGAGAGCGCTGACAACTACATCCACTGCTATTTTTGTGCCATTTACCACACAGGAATTGTTCATGGCGGGAGAATCTTTGTATTACGGTTTGAACGCCCTTTCCAACAACATGATCATGGTGGACAGGAAGAAACTGAAAAATCCTAACGGACTGATTCTTGGTACGCCCGGTTCCGGAAAATCTTTTTCTGCCAAAAGGGAAATTACCAATGCTTTTTTTGTCACGCAGGATGACATTATTATCGGAGATCCGGAAGGAGAATACTATCCCCTTGTCAACGCACTTGGAGGGCAGGTTATCCATATCTCGCCTACCAGTCACGATTACATCAATCCAATGGACATCAACCTGGATTATTCTGATGATGATAACCCGCTGGGCTTTAAGAGTGATTTCATTCTGTCCTTGTGTGAGCTGATTATGGGTTCCAGAAATGGTATTGAAGCAGAAGAAAAGTCTGTCATTGACCGATGCTTGCCGATTGTATACCAGAAATATTTTGAAAACCCTGTGCCGGAGAATATGCCTGTATTGGGAGATTTGTACCAATGCCTGCGGGAACAGAAAGAGGTTCAGGCACAGAGGATTGCGACAGCATTGGAAATCTATGTCAACGGTTCCTTAAAGGTGTTCAACCACCGTACCAACGTGGAACTGAATAACCGGATTGTCTGTTTTGATATTAAGGATTTGGGAAAACAGCTTAAAAAGCTTGGGATGCTGATCGTGCAGGATCAGGTGTGGAACCGTGTGACGGTCAACCGGGCGCTGCATAAATCTACCAGATACTATATTGATGAGTTCCATCTGCTTCTGAAGGAGGAACAGACGGCGGCTTATTCCGTGGAGATTTGGAAGCGTTTCCGTAAATGGGGCGGTATCCCGACAGGAATCACGCAGAATATCAAGGATTTGCTTGCCAGCCGGGAAATCGAAAACATATTTGAAAACTCGGACTTCATCTATATGCTCAACCAGGCGGCAGGGGACAGGCAGATTTTGGCGAAGCAGTTGAACATTTCGCCCCACCAGCTTTCCTATGTGACCAACAGCGGCGAGGGAGAGGGATTGATTTTTTATGGCAGTACCATTATCCCGTTTAAGGATAAGTTTGATAAATCCCTGCGTCTGTATGCTTTGATGACAACCAAACCTTCGGATTTGGAAGGAACAGGAGAAAAGGCGGGAAAAGCAGAATGTTAAAAACGGATACGATTATCAATGGGGACTGTCTGGAGGTGCTAAAAGTCTGCCGGATGAAAGTATCCATTGTTGTGTGACTTCTCCGCCGTATTATGCTTTACGGGATTATGGAAAGGAAAACCAGATTGGCAGGGAAGGCGCACCGGAGGAATATATCGGACATTTGGTTTCTGTGTTTTGTGAATTAAAAAGAGTCCTGCGGTCAGATGGTACGTTCTGGCTTAATATAGCAGACTGCTACAGCCGGAAATCCTATCATGGGTTGTCCGGCTGCAAGCCAAAAGAATTGATGGGACTTCCGTGGCTGCTGGCACTTACCCTGAGAAAAGAGGGCTGGTTTCTTCGCAGTGATATTATCTGGCAGAAGGATAATCCCATGCCGGAGAGTGCAAAAGACCGACCGAGCCGATGTTATGAACATATCTTCCTGCTTACAAAGTCCGGGAAATATTTTTACGACAATCTTGCCGTTGCCGAGCCGATTGCTTTAAGTACCGCCATCCGTTACCGCTATGGGAGAAAGGAAAACACAAAATATGCGGACGGCATACCGGGGCAGATGTCCAGACAGCAGATCAACAATCCCTGCAGGTATGGAAAAACAGAAATCAACCCTTTAAGGAATAAGCGGGATGTGTGGAATATCAATACCGTTCCATATAAAGGGGCACATTTTGCAGCATTTCCGCCACGTTTGGCGGAAACCTGTATCCTTGCGGGATGCCCAAAACAGGGGATTGTCCTTGATCCGTTTATGGGAAGCGGGACAACCGGGGCTGTGGCAAAAGGGTTAAACCGACAGTATATCGGGATTGAATTGAACGAGGAATACTGCAGGCTGGCGGAAGAACGGATAAAAAAGGTGTCAGGAGACAAAAAAATCGGAGAAGGATGCGTATGAGAAAATGGGCAGCCTATCTGCTTTGTTTTCTGTCACTGGCATTATTGGGAATCAGCGGACACTTCCTCGCAGACTATGCAAAACAGGAAGAAAAAGCGGATATTTTACAGGAACAGTTAAAAGAAATTTATGAAAACCAAAAAGAAGAAACAAAAGAGAAGCCCCGACAGGATGAAGAAGAGCAGAACCTCATCCATGAGGGGCTTCTTGCCCTTCATGAAAAAAACAAGGATTGTATCGGCTGGCTGACGATACCGGATACGCTTATTGACTACCCCGTTATGTACCATCCGGAAGAAGTGAATTATTATCTGAAACGGGATTTTTTCAGAGAATACTCTGCAAATGGAAGCTTGTTTCTTTCAGAAAACTGTTCCCTGAAAGATTGCGACAATCTGATCATCTATGGACACCACATGAACAGCGGAAAGATGTTTGCCGCATTGGAAGGGTATCGTGAGAGGAAGTTCTTTAAAGAGCATCCTTTTATTTTTTTCAATACGCTGCAGGGGGAAGAAAAATATCAGGTGTTTGCAGTCTTTTCCACTCCGGTTTATACGGGAAGTGATTTTGCCTATTATACGTTCACGAAAGCGGAAAACAGAAAGTCATATGAAACATTTATAGAAGCTGTAAAGGAACGGTCATTTTATGATACCGGGATTACGGCAGATTATGGAGAGAAGCTGCTGACACTTTCCACTTGTGAATATTCGCAGGAAAACGGAAGGCTGGTTGTAGTGGCAAAGAAAATAGCAGAAAAGGAGATAACAAAATAATGGTTCACACCGTAAAAGTAAAAAGAGAAGATATACCAAAAGAATTGCAAATGCTTTTGGAGAATGGAAAAGACAGCAATGGAGAAGAGGTCTTTTCCCATATGCCGGAGGATTTGATTTATCTTGCGGCACTGGTGGACATGCAGAGTTCTATGCTGCATCTTCTGATGCTTCATGGAAATCCCCTGCCGCCGGAGGCATGGAAATTTGCTGCCTCCATTCCGAAAATGGCAGATGCGACACTGGAAAAATGGGAAGAGTATGCACAGCCATATATGTAAGGAGATGAGAAATCATGCAGGAGCATGAGTACAGGGCAAGAGACAAAACCGTAAAGAAAATGAGCCGGGATGGACTGAAGGAGGAAAATCTGCACAGCAGAAAATCCATCCGGGTAAGTAACCGGGAAACAGATGATTTTTTCTGCGCAACACAGGCAGAGGATATGGAAGATTTTTCAAAGCGGGGAGAAAGGGCGGAAGATACGAAGTCTGCGAAAAAGAAGCTGTATTCGGAAAAAGCAGGCAGAACAGAAGCTGCGGAAACAGTCGGGCAGGACATGGAGGAAAGTGGAAAAAAACGGGCGGCTTCCAGAAAAATGCGGATACCGGAATCGGAGAGTGCCAGATGGCAGGAAGAAATAGAGGAAGCAGACAGCAATACAGGGGAACGTTTGTCTGATTATTCTTCCCGTGTGGAAAGTATCAGGGGGCATCCGTCCGGGGCGAGGGAATATGCAGAAGCTGCTGCATGGACAAGCCATAGCCGAAAAAAACAGCAGGTGCAGTCCTATGTCCGAAGAGAAAGGGCAGAAAAAACGGCAGAAGAAAAACAGACGGCTCAGAAAGAAAAAGAATCTTCCCGTTTTCGTAAGAACCAGGAAACAGCGGAGCAGTCGATGGAAGGGTTCCGTGAGGAAATCAAGGGAAAGATAAAGCGGGAACAGCTCCATAAAGAACAGAAGAAACAGGCAGGAAGACTTTCTTTTGGGGATGAAAGCAGCGGGATGATACAGGGAGCCGGAATTGGGATGGCAAAGAAGGCTGTTTCAGCAGGTACTGTTGCTGCATCTGCTTATGTTCATGGGAAGAGTCACGAAGCAGAACAGGAAAATGCGGCAGTGGAAGGGGCACATAAAGCGGAACTGTTGGGAGAAAAGACTGTCCGATATGCCGTTTCCCGGTCAAGCCGCAGACTGCAGGAATCCCTGCACACGGAACGGCAGGCAGAAAAAACAGCGGAAGCGGGCCGCCTGCAGTTTGAGGCGATGAAAAAAAGCGGAAAAGAAGTGGGGAAACACGCTGCCGAGGTGGAACAGTCAAAGAAGAATGCTATTTTACGCTTCTGGCAGAAAAGGCGTTACAAACAGGCTTATGCTGCGGCGAAGGAAGGGAAAAAAGCAACGGAGGATACCATCCGGGTTACAGAAACCATTGCGGTCAAAGCAAAGAAGGTACTGCAGGAGATTCTTTGCAGGAACCGGGCAATTTTCGCAGGTATAGGTGTCTGCGTATTGTTGTTCGCAGTGATGGCAGCCTCACTCAGCAGCTGCAGCGCCAGCATTCAGGGCGGCAGTACCACAATTATTTCTACCACCTATGCCAGCGAGGATGAAGATATTTATGCGGCAGAAAATGCTTATGCACAGCTTGAAGCGGCATTGAATAATCAGATTAACAGCATGGAAGCCACACATCCAGAATATGAGGAATACCGCTATCAGGTAGACGAAATCAGCCATAATCCATACCACCTTATCTCCTACCTGACAGTTAAATACGGGGATTTTACATATGCACAGGTGGCTTCGGAGATTGAAGAAATCTTCCGGGAACAGTACAGCATACATACGGAGAGTGTGCGTGAAACAGTGACAGAAACACAGACGGTACGGGTTGGGGAATCACTGGGACAGGTAGTAACCAGTGGATATTGCAACTGTCCGATCTGCTGCGGCGTCTGGTCCGGCGGATCGACAGCCAGCGGAGCCATGCCGCAGGCAAACCACACGATTGCGGTAGACGCTTCCAATCCTTTTGTACCTCTGGGCACGAAGATTGTGATGAATGGTGTGGAGTATGTTGTAGAAGATACAGGCGCTTTTGACCAGTACGGGGTGCAGTTCGATGTTTATTATGGAGACCATGCAGCCGCTTCTGCACACGGACATCAGACATGGGAAGCATACATAGCAGATGACAATGGAAGTCAGGAAGTGGAAGTGACCAGTACCAGAGAGGTAAACAGGCTGGAAACAGTGCTGACAAACCATAATCTGGATACTGTGCTCAGAAACAGAATGAATGACGAGGAAGAACAGCGGTATGATTATTACAATCTGACATATGGGAACCGTGATTATCTGTTTGATGTAAATACGCTGCCCAGTGGCGGAGGTTCCGGTGGTTTTGGCTATGAAATTCCGGCAGAGGCATTGTCAGATGAAAAATTTGCAAACATGATCCATGAAGCAGAAAAATATCTGGGATACCCGTATGTGTGGGGCGGCGCTTCGCCCAGTACCAGTTTTGACTGTTCCGGATTTGTCAGTTGGGTAATCAATAACTGCGGAAACGGCTGGAATGTAGGAAGGCAGACGGCAGACGGGCTTCGTTCCTGCTGTGCATATGTATCGCCGTCCGAAGCAAAACCGGGAGATCTGATTTTCTTTCAGGGTACTTACAATACGCCGGGAGCCAGTCATGTGGGAATCTATGTAGGAGACAACATGATGATCCACTGCGGCAATCCCATCCAGTATGCGAATATCAGTTCTGCATATTGGCAGGAACATTTCATGGCGTTTGGAAGAATCCAGTAGGAGGTTAAGAAAGTGAATATGAAATTAAAAAAGGTTCTGGATGAAATCCAGAAAACAGAGGAAAGAATTACCGAGTGGCAGGAACATTTAAGGGAACTGAATATCCGAAAAAAGCAGTTGGAGGATGCGGAGATTATTAAAAGTATCCGTTCCATGAAATTAAACAGCCGGGAACTTCTGGTAGTATTGGTGATATGATACCTCTAAAGTAGACAGATTAAATATAAAAATCTGTTACTTTGGAG
>OGQJ01003115.1_pt1 | contig 11653 bp, 8 predicted proteins | sample 1553161 | NCBI WGS metagenome assembly OGQJ01 (sample SAMEA2579923, study PRJEB22360) | human gut metagenome | biome: human gut; feature: human-associated habitat; material: faeces | place: Denmark | collected 2008/2010 | reverse complement strand
CCTTGATTGGCAGGGCGTGCTGCTTTATTTATTGTACATAGCTTGCAGAACTCCGACACGCTTAGGGCAACGCCGCAATGGGGACACGGTTCCCTTACTTGCGGAAAGGAATCGAGCTTCCGGATTGTGACATATCCTCTCGCGAAGAAAATACTGTCAAATTACAGAGAAATTGAGGCGCCTTGTGTGAAAGGGTGGGGAATATTGCTTGTTACAGGGTATTGACGAATCCGGTAAAATACACTATACTAGTCTTAAAAGATATCACTGCTTTGGTAAAACTGCTCATTCCCGGCTTTCCCTTTCGCAGTTTTCAGTAGCTGACACTGCGGGTGAGCCTTTTCTCTTCTCTAAATCCGGGCATTTCCGATACGTCCTCCAGAATCTCCTGCGCAGAAGCGCACGGATGGCATGAATGCTTCGTCTTATTTCCGGAGTGGGGAAATAATTAACAAAAATAAAGCTGAAAATTCGTTAATTCTGACACACAATATTCGACGATCAATGGTTGCATTTACGTGTTAAACGTGATATCATCTGTATTAAGAGGTTGGAAACGATTCCAATTCCCGTATATCACCGGGAATCAGGTCTTTTAGCTACATTGTGGGAATGACGGGCAGGAAAATGACCGCTGCTTTTTTCTGCTTTCAGCCGTAAGCGCAGATTGGAGGGAAGTCGGATGACGGATAAGGAACTGAGACGGTTAAGCCGGAGCGAGCTGCTGGAAATGCTGATTGCGCAGACGGAAGAAAACCGTCAATTGAAAATCAGGCTGGAGCGTGCGGAGGCGCAGCTCCGGGATCGCAGAATAGCGGTTGAAAAAGCCGGTTCCCTTGCGGAGGCGGCGCTGCAGCTGAACCGTGTATTTGAGGCCGCGGACAAAGCCGCGCAGCAATATCTGGAAAACGTGCGTCTTATGTCGGAAAAGGGAAGCGGAGAGTTATGAAGTCGAAATCGTGGAAATCTCCCGAGCCCCCGACTCTGGAACAGCTGGAGGCGGAGCTTGGCAGAGAAAAATACAAACGGCGGTATAAACGCGTTCTTCGCAGCACCGTCTATACGCTTGTGGTTGTTGCGGCTGTAGCCGTGCTGGTGGCTACCATCTGGATGCCCGTGCTGCAGATCTACGGGTCTTCCATGACGCCCACGCTGAATGAGGGGGATATTGTCCTCTCCGTCAAGGGCTCGGGCTTTGAACCCGGCGACCTGGTGGCGTTCTACCTGGGGAACAAGATCCTGGTGAAGCGCTGTATTGCCGGCCCCGGCCAATGGGTGGACATCGACGAAAACGGAAATGTATCCGTGGACGGAAGGCTGCTGGAGGAACCGTACCTGACGGAAAAAGCGCTTGGAGAATGTGACATTACGCTGCCTTATCAGGTGCCGGATAACCGTTACTTCTGTGTGGGCGATCACCGTTCCACCTCGGTGGATTCCCGCAGTACCGCGGTCGGCTGCATTTCCGATGAGCAAATCGTCGGAAGGATCGTATTCCGGGTCTGGCCTCTGCCGGACTTCGGCGCATTGAGATAGGAAGGATGGTGAAGGGATATATGAAGTATGATGTTCTGCGGGGTGCGGAAAAATACACGAAGGTGCATAAAAGGAAGCGCCTCCGGCATCGGGTAGTGACCGTGCTTGCCGGTGTGGTGGTATTCTGTACCACCTATGCGCTGATTCTGCCGGCTATCACACTGGAAAAGCAATGTGACATCCCGGAGCACACCCACACGGACGCCTGCTATGCGCAGGTGACGTCGGTTGAGAAAAGGGTTCCCGTGTGCAGCGCGGAGACGCTGGAAATTCATCGGCACACGGCGGACTGCTATGATGCCGACGGAAATCCGACGTGCGGGTATGCCGATTTTGTGGTTCACAGCCATGATTCCCGCTGCTATGACGAAACCGGAAATCTCTGGTGTCCGCTTCCCGAGATTGAGGCACACCGGCACACTGCCGACTGCTATGCCCTGCCGGAAGAACATACCCACGCGGAGGGCTGCTATACGTCGGTGCGGGGCAATCTGGTCTGCGGGGAGCATGTCCATACGGATGCCTGCTACACAGAGACCGCCGTGCTTACCTGCGGCCTGGAAGAATCCGAGGAACACCAGCATGACGAGAACTGCTATGAGACGTCCCGGGAACGGACCTGCGGCATCGACAGCGACCATAGTCATACCGATGCCTGCTATGAATGGGAGCAGGTTCTGAGCTGCGACCTGCCCACGGATTCGGCGGAAGACGCTCAGCCGGTGCTGGTCTGCACGAAACCGGAGATCGTCCTCCACCGTCACACGCCCGACTGCTTTGACGCTGACGGCAATCTGATATGCGGACAGACCCAGATTCTGGAGCACCAGCACTCCGATGCCTGCTTTGAGACGGTGGCGGAGCCGGTGGACACCGGGACGCTGACCTGCACCGATACGGCGCACGTGCATACCGCCCGGTGCTACGGCACCTGGGAGCTGGTCTGCGGACAGGAAGAACACACCCACAGCGAGACTTGCACTCAGAATGAGCAGGAAGAAACGGTATTCTGCGGCAAGGACGCCCATACCCACGGGGAAGCCTGCCGGGACGAAAACGGGGAGCTGGTCTGCGGGACGGAGGAGCACACCCACAGTCTTGCCTGTTACGCGGACCCCGGCGCGGACGTGGAGACGGCGGAGCTATGGGAGAAGACCTTTGCGGGGGTGACGCTGACCGGGAATTGGCGGCAGGATACCCTTGCCATCGCCGAAACCCAGCTGGGCTATGCCGAGAGTACGAAAAACTACCTTGTCGCGGAGGACGGCGAAACGGTTAAGGGCTACACCCGCTATGGCGCGTGGTGCGGGGAGCCTTACGGCGACTGGAACGTCATGTTCCTGACCTTCTGCCTGCATTACGCCGGGGTGGAGGGCGTCCCGCCGGACAGAGACTGCGGCGGCTGGGTCACGTCCTGGGCGGACGCCTTTGAACCGGCACAGTCCCACACCCCGGCGGTTGGAGATCTGGTGCTCTTTGACCGGGACGGGGACGGCACAGCCGACCGGGCGGGTCTGGTGGCGCAGATCACGGATTCCGGCTTCGCCGCCATGGAAGGCGACGCGGAGGACGCGGTGCGTCTACTGACCTATGGGGCGGACGACCCCGGGATTCTGGGCTATATCAACCTGCCGGAGGGGCCGAAGGAGTTTACCCTGACGGCGCAGACCGAAAACGGCATCACCGTGACCATCACCGGCGAGAGTGCCTCCCTGCCCTATCCGGCAAGGGAAATCACGGTAACGGTGACCGAGGTGACGGACGGGGAGCGTCGGACGATTCGCGATCAGATTTTGGGCGAAGAACAGGCCGAGCCGGAGCGGAGCTACCTGCTGGACATCACCCTGTGGCACGGAGAGGATGAGATCGAGCCAACCGGCTCCGTGACCGTGACCTTCAGCGGCATTGACACGGAGGGGCTTTACCCCAAGGTCTACCATATTGATACGAATGCCCAGACCGCCACGGACATGGAAGCGAAAACCGGAGAGAACGGCGACGTGACGGTAGACACGAATCACTTCTCTTACTATGAAGTACAGCTTCTGTCCCTCCAAACTCTGTCCGGCTATATCGGGGACGCGTTCATCAACGGCGGCGAATTTCAGCTGACCGGCGATGCCTGGACGGCGGACAACGGCAGTAGCGCGAATTTGAGCATTACGCAGAACACTACCATCGATTTGAACGGGCATACCCTGACAATCAGCAAGGCCAATCAGTACTTTGATGTGCACGACGGTGCGAAGCTCACCATTGTGGACTCGCAAGCACCTTCGGAGACTGTGACCACGGGCGGCGGCAGCCTCTACGGCAATAAGGCGACACTGGAAAATGATACCCTGACGTATTACATCACAGAATCCACGGCCAATGGCACCGGCACCACGGAAACACTGGTAAAGCATACCGTCCCCCTCACCGGCGCAGGAAAGATTCTGGGTCAGGCGGCTTCTGAACAGGTGATTCTGGTCAAGGGTGCATTGGAACTACAGAGCGGTGTACTCCAAAACACCGGCGGCAAACATATATTCACCGTGGACCGCGGAACGCTGGACATAAATGGCGGCTATATTGTGGGCGGCGGCAGTGACGGCACGCCCGGCGGCGGTATTTACGTTGACAACGGAACGGTGAATATCCAGGGCGGTGTCATTGCGGCCAACCGTGGCAGTTCCGGCGGCGGTATCTTCTTTCAAAACGGAACGCTGAACATCTCCGGCGGCGCGGTGGCGGGCAACGAGGTCATCAACGGACATTCGGACAACGGCGGCGGCATCTACGTCAACAGCGGAACGCTGAACCTGTCCGGCGGCTATGTCACCAACAACTATAAAGAATGCGGCTGCAACGACTGCCGGAACGATGTCAACAACACCCACGGCGGCGGCGGCATCGCTCTGGCGAACAGTTCCGTTATGAACATGACCGGCGGCTATGTCACCGGCAACTATTCCGGTCTGGCAGGCGGCGGCATTTACGCAGGCTTCTTTGGCCACAATGTCGGCTTTACCATGAGCGGCGGAACCATTGCCGGCAACTGCGCCGAACTGGGCGAGGGCGGCGGTCTTCGTATCGCCGGCGGCACCAACGGCGTGATTCAGGCAACGAACAAGGTATACATTACCAATAACATAACGAATTCCAACAATGACTGGGGCGGCGGCGGCATTTTCGTTCAGGTAAAAGGCAACCTGTCGATCGTCAACTCCCTGATCACAAACAACAGTGCGGGCGGCTTTGGCGGCGGCGTGGGTGCCTGTCCTACGGGTGAAACCCTGATCGTCAATAAAGACGGTGCGGCTATTTATGGGAACGAGGCTTCCGGCACAAATATGTCCGGCGGCGGCAACAACAAAACCTATGATTCCACTTTGGCGCTAAATAGCACAGTTTTTATGAGCAAGGGCTATGCGGATTACTTCTGTGTCCGCAAAAAAGAGGGTGCAAACGCCCCTATTTCTCTTGTTACCGGCCTGATGGCTGGCGGCGGGGCGGCGAACTGGACGGGAAGCTGCGACGAGCAGCCCGTCAGTATCGGCCCGAGCGGCTACGCGGCCGCGAAATATCTGTTCGGATTGGATGCGCACCCGGATGGTGCCGCCAAGAGCCAGGCAGTCAATGCCGCGAAGGTCATTATCACCGGCAACCATTCCAACATCCACGGCGGCGGTATTATGACCAACGGCGGCCTGATTCTGGGTGACCCGGGTGGAAAGGTTGTAACGGCCACGCCGGAGCTGGACATTACCGGTACCAAGGCTCTGCTCAAGGACGGCGTAAAGCAGAACGAGGGACTGAACTTCCAGTTTAAGTTAACGGACAGTGAGGGGAAGGAAGTCGGAACGGCAACATCCGATGCTGCTACCGGACAATTTTCGATTTCGCCCGACGTGCAGTATTCCCAGACCGGAACCCATACCTACACGCTCAGCGAGGTCAAGGGCGATCGAGCCGGTGTCACCTATGATACGAATGTACATACGATTCAGGTGACAGTTTCGGAGAAAACCGTTTCCCTTTTGGGTGTGGACTTCAAAAGCTACTATGTGTCCTCCGTTACGTTGGACGGCAGTGAAAGCGGCGGTTCCTCCGGCTCTGGCTCCGGAACGGGTTCCGAGACGGGGACGTTCAGGGTTCACTTTAAGAACACGCAAGGCTGGGAGCACGTGTACATGCACGTATGGGCCGATTCGAGTAATCCGCTTACAAGTTGGCCGGGAATGCAGATGACACAGGGTTCGGACGGTTATTATGTTGCAGAGCTAAGTGTTTCCGGAACGGGTACCTACAATTATGTTTTCAACAATGGTTCTGGTAAGCAAACAAAGGACATTACAAATGTCCCCTATGCACCGGGCAAAGAGGTGCGGTTCGACTATGAAACCGTAATAGAAAACACCGCCACCGGCTCTTCGGGGTCGGGCGATGCGGTTGGGCATGGGAGCAATTCGGACGGGTCTTACACCCTGACCATCCCGGGAGACGCCTTTACCAACACCATGACTACCCAGCTGAATCTGCAAATCACGAAGACGGACAGCGCGGACGCTTCGAAGCTGCTGGAAGGCGCAAAGTTCACCCTGAAAGAACAGGGGACAGAGAACTCTATGGAGGTCACTACCGATAAAGACGGCATCGCGCTCTTTTCCGGCATCCGGCGCAATACCACCTACGATCTGCGTGAGACACAGGCGCCGTCAAATTACATGACGGCAGGACCCTGGATTCTGGAGGTCAGGGACGAAGACGCGACGCTTTACCCGGCCACGGAGAACCCGGACGGAACGTTGGAAAAGGCCAGCGACACCGACACCGGAACGGCTTTGACCGTTACCACCGGCACCGACTCCAAGGTGTTGGAGCTTACCATTCAGGACACCCTTTGGGGCTACAAGCTTCCCGACACCGGCGGAGCCGGAACAACCTCTTATACCGCAGGCGGCCTGGCGCTGATCTTCGGCGCGGCGACCCTGTTGTATAGCCATTGCAGGCGTCGAAAGGAGGATGAGGCATCTTCCTGATACGCGGAAAGCCACCATTCCAATTCAAAATTACGATGAAAGAAGGAGCACAAAAAATGAAATGCACAAGAAAACTCGCCAGTCTCCTGCTGGCACTGGTCATGGTCTTCGCCCTGGCCACCACAGCCTTTGCCTCTGAAACAGTAACCCCCCCCACCACCGGCACCATTACCGTTGCGAATCCCGTTGCAAATCAGGAGTACAAAGCCTACAAGATTTTTGATGTGGTCTATGATGCGGCTAAGGAACACTATTCTTACACCATTGACAGCACCAGCGAATGGTTCAACACTGTCAGTGCCTATGCTACAGGGGCGCATGGCCTGACGCTGACCCAGGTCAACGGTGGTGATACTTATGTCGTTACTACCGGCAACGGCTTCAGCGCGCCCGACTTTGCCGTGGCGTTGAAGGCGGCTGTCGATGGTATGACCGGACTGCAACTGTCCGGAGACGCTAACTCTGTCTCTGTTTCCAACCTCGACCTGGGCTACTACTTCGTCGCCAGTTCCACCGGCGCACTGTGCAACCTGACCACCACCAACCCGACTGTCACCATCCACGATAAGAACGACATGCCCTTTGAGAAGACCGATAATAAGGTTAGCGCCGATGTGGGCGAGACGGTCAACTACACCATTACCGGCAAGGTACCCGATACCATGGGATTTGAAACCTATACTTACGAAATCGCCGATACCATGAGCGAGGGATTGACCTTTAACCGGAACAGCCTTGCGGTAAAGGTTGGAAGTGCTGATGTGACCGCTGACACCGACAAGTGCACGATCGCCTATGATGCTGAAACCGCTCCTAATACGTTCAAGGTGACCATTCTTGTCAAGAATTGCACTGTTGGCGATGCCATCACAGTTACTTATACGGCTACCGTCAATGAAAAGGCAATTGCGGTGGTCTCGAAGAACGAGGCAAAATTGACCTACAGCAACGATCCTACCGATTCGACCCATACGACCACCACGCCCGCGCAGAAGCAAGAGGTCTACAGCTCCAAGATCGTTATCGACAAGTTTGAGTCCGGCAGCAAAACCACCAAGCTGCCTAACGCGAAGTTTGTCCTGTACAAGGAAGTAACCACTGATGCTGGAACCTCTCTCGTGTACTACAAGTGGAATACCGATAAGAAGGTCGAATGGGTTGCAGACAAGAATGCTGCCACTGTCATGACAACCAACGCTCAGGGCGAAGCCACCTTCGGCGGCCTTGCCGACGGCACCTACCACCTGGTAGAAACCGAGGCTCCCGCCGGCTACAATCCGCTGACTGCGCCTGTTGAAGTTAAGGTAGCGGGCAGCAGCACGGATACCACGAAGCTTTCTGTTACCGCTGAGGTCGAAAACAAAACCGGCACGACCCTGCCCTCCACCGGTGGTATGGGTACTACCGTCTTCTATGTACTGGGCGCTGTCCTGGTGCTGGGCGCGGTCGTTCTGCTGGTCACCAAGAAGCGCATGAGCGATGCCAATCGTTAATTCCTGAGGATTCACATCCCCTGATTCCGCTTTCTTAACCATAAGTTCTGTGCCGGGGAGCGCCCCTCCCCGGCACACAGCCACAAGGAGAACCCTGTATGCGAAAACATCTATCCACCATTGTTCTGGTGATCCTATTGCTCATAGGGCTGTCCCTGTTGCTGTACCCCACCGTCAGCGACTACTGGAACTCCTTCCACCAGACCCGCGCCATCGCCACCTACGCCGAAAACGTGGCCGCTCTCGACAACGCCAGCTATGACGCCATCTGGGACGCCGCCCGGCAGTATAACCGGAACCTGTGTAGTCGCAGCAACAGCTTCCTCCTCTCCGAGGAGCAGAAGGCCGAATACGAAAGCCTGCTGGACATATCCGGTCAGGGGGTCATGGGCTATATCGAGATTCCCGAAATTGACGTGAGCCTGCCCATCTACCACGGCACGGAGGATCCCGTCCTACAGGTGGCCGTGGGCCATCTGGAATGGTCCAGCCTGCCGGTAGGCGGGGAGAGCACCCACTGCGTCCTCTCCGGTCACCGGGGTCTGCCCAGCGCCAAGCTGTTCACCAACCTGGACAAGCTCCGGGAGGGGGATACCTTCCTCCTGCGGGTGCTGGATGAGATCCTGACCTATGAGGTGGATCAAATCCTCATTGTGGAGCCGCAGGATACCGCCGCACTGGAAATTGTAGAAGGCCAGGACTACTGCACCCTGGTGACCTGCACCCCCTACGGCATCAATACCCACCGGCTGCTGGTTCGCGGGCACCGCATCGACAATATCGAGGAAGTCAAAACCGTGCGGGTCACCGCCGACGCCGTCCAGATCGAGCCAATGCTGGTGGCGCCCGTCGTGGCGATCCCCATGCTGCTGATTCTGTTGATCCTTCTGCTGCTGCCCAGGCGCAGAAAGAAATAGGAGGTTTTTTCATGAGAAAGCATGTTATTTCCGGCCTGCTGGCGCTGCTTTTCCTGCTTGCTCTGCCCCTGTCCGCCGCCGCCCACGCGGTTCCGGATGAGAGCCGGAACGGCCATTGCAGCATCACCGTCTCCATGACCTACAAGGGAAAAGCCGTCCGCGGCGGCACGCTTGCCCTGTACAAGGTGGGCGACGTGGCGGAGGACGACGGCAACTACAGCTTCGTCCCCGTGGAAGAAATTCAGGCGGACATTCCCGAATTCGGCAACATCGAGTCCCCGGATCTGGCGGAGCGGCTGGCGGAGCTGAAAGGGAAGCTGACTCCCGTCACCTCCGATCCCGTGACCGTCGATAAAGACGGCAACGCGACCTTTTCCGACCTGACCTTCGGCCTGTATCTGGTGGTGCAGAAAACCGCCGCTCCCGGCTACGGGAAAACCGCTCCCTTCCTGGTGAGCGTGCCTTACCTCTACCGGGACGAATACCAATACGACGTGACCAGCCAGCCCAAGACCGATCTGGAACGGGAGGTCAAGCCCACCGCGCCTCCCTCCTCCGGCGGCGGGAAGAAGCTTCCCCAGACCGGGCAGCTGTGGTGGCCGGTGCCAGGTGATGTGCCCGTGGCCGGTGCCGGTGCTGGCCTGTGCGGGGCTTGGCTGCATCGCCGTGGGTCTGTTCCGCCGCCGGGAGGCCAGGGATGAAGGCTAACCGGGGAACCGTCTGGATCAATGCGGGGCTGCTGCTGATTGCGGCGGCCCTGTTCCTTTCGGCTTACAATGAACGGGAGTCCCACGAGGCCCGGGACTCCGCCCGGCAGGTCATTGCCCAGCTGTGCGACGCGCTCCCCACGGAAGCGGGCGATGACGAAGCCGAACCCACGACCCTTCCGGAATCCCTGCCGGATGTCCAGCGGGAGATGCCGGTGAAGACCATCAACGGCCGGGACTACATTGGCGTGCTGAGCATTCCGTCGCTGGAGCTGGAGCTGCCGGTGATCAGCCAGTGGGACTATCCCGCATTGAAGGTTGCCCCCTGCCGGTATTCAGGCTCCTTGTATCAGGACAACCTGATCATCTGCGCCCACAACTATGCGTCCCATTTCGGAAAGCTGAAGGAGCTCCAACCCGGGGACACCGTCCTGTTTACGGATATGGATGAGCATGTGGTGACCTTCCAGGTGGTGGAGCGGGAGACGCTGAACCCCATGGACACGGAGGGGATGGAAGCAGGGGACTGGGATCTGACACTGTTTACCTGCACCATCGGCGGACAGACCCGTGTGACGATCCGGCTTGAACGGGTGGAAGTATTCCGGAATCCCGAAACGGAAGAACCCGCCAAATCCGAAAAATAAACGCACAATCCGGCAAGAGACGGAGGTAGGAACCGTGAAAAGGGTGTTTGCATGGCTGACCGTCTGCCTGCTGGCCGGGTGTCTGGCCGGGTGCGGCGGGGAGAAGCGGGTCGTCACTTCGGACACGCTGTATGTTCCGAGGATTGAGGGCATGACCGAAGCCTTTATTTTGGGCATGGACGCCTCCATCGTGCCGTCGCTGGAGGCAGGCGGCGTCCGGTACTATGACTTTGACGGTAAGGAGAAGGACGTTTTTGAGATCCTTTCCGAAAACGGGATCAACTACATCCGGGTTCGGGTGTGGGTGGATCCTTACGACGGCTCCGGCCGGGGCTACGGCGGCGGAAACTGCGACATCGGCACCGCCCTCGCCATCGGCAAGCGAGCCACCCGGTATGGCATGAAGCTTCTTGTCGATTTTCACTATTCCGATTTCTGGGCCGATCCCGGTAAGCAGATGGTTCCCAAAGCGTGGGCCGGTATGGAAATCAACGAAAAGTCCGATGCCCTGAACCACTACACCACGGACTGCCTTCAGCAGCTGAAGGACGCCAAGGTGGACGTAGGCATGGTGCAGCTGGGCAATGAGACCAACGGCAGTCTCTGCGGGGAAACCACCTGGGGGAACATCTGCTATCTGATGGAGGCCGGCTCCCGAGCCGTCCGGGCAATTTTCCCGGAGGCACTGGTGGCCGTTCACTTCACGAATCCGGAGAACGCCGACGCCATGCGCTTCTACGCGAAAACGCTGGACGATTTCCGACTGGATTACGATGTATTCGCCACCTCCTACTACCCTTACTGGCATGGGACGCTGGAGAATCTCGCCGCCGTGCTCTCTCAGGTTGCCGAAGCCTACGGCAAGAAGGTCATGGTAGCGGAAACCTCCTACGCCTACACCCCGGAGGATACGGATTTCTTCGGCAATACCATCGGCGAGGGCGGCAGCTATGCCAAACCCTATCCCCTTACCGTACAGGGACAGGCCGATGCCGTGGCGGATGTTGTCCGTACAATGGCAGAGGACACGACAAACGGCATCGGTGTCTTCTACTGGGAGGGCGCATGGATCAGCGCCGGAGGCGGCAGTCGGGCGGAAAACAGCCGGAAATGGGAGCAGTACGGTTCCGGCTGGGCCAGCCCCTACGCCGCCTCTTACGACCCGGAGGACGCGGGCAAATACTACGGCGGCAGCGCCGTGGACAATCAGGCGTTTTTTGACAGCACGGGGCGCGCGCTGGAATCCCTGAAGGTATTCTCCCTCCTCCGGACGGGAACCCACTGATACTATTTCCTGATTAAAATCTTAATTTTAATCAGGAAGGCATC
>OGQJ01003112.1_pt1 | contig 11655 bp, 10 predicted proteins | sample 1553161 | NCBI WGS metagenome assembly OGQJ01 (sample SAMEA2579923, study PRJEB22360) | human gut metagenome | biome: human gut; feature: human-associated habitat; material: faeces | place: Denmark | collected 2008/2010 | reverse complement strand
CCGCTCACCATGCTGGAAACCTGCACGGTGAGCGGCTTTAATACTGCTTCTATTTATCCTTTGGCAACCTCCAGATAAACGCTATTCTCCATGCTCATTACTATTGAAGGAATATACGGGATCGCATTGTCATTATACCGTGTGGAAATAGTGGTCGATTTCATCTCTGTATGAGTTGCTAAATCATAAAGTGACCAGTTGCGTTCTTTACGGTGGGCGGTTATAGTATTCAGAATATTATCCGCCGCCGCTCCTCACTTTCGCACAATAAACTTTTGCTTATTATACTGTACTACGCAAAAAACATATGCCTTCTCGTCGCATAAAAAGTACGAAGTTCGGGAGTGTTAAAATCATGGATAGCCTGTCCGCATTTGACGATTTATACACTGCCATCGAAGCGTGCCTCATTTACCCTGATGAAGTCATCGATCGTTTGGCACGGGCATTCTACCCAGCCATCCTTGCCTGCTGGAACAGCGAGGAAGGCCAGCGTGAGTTTGCTGCATGGCAGGCGGAACAGGTTCATCTTGCTGGAAAAGAGAAGCAGGAAGTTCCCGCTGGGGAACTCCCTGCTGTACATATCATTCTTGTCTGTGGCTTTTGGCAGGGTACGTCCGGGTGGGCGCACCCTGTTTTTTTGTTTTTAATAAACAAGATGGAGCAAATCGGCCAGTACGATCATAGCAACAATTATAGCAAAAAGAAACACGGGCAATCAATCTCTGGGCTGTGATATGGGATTACCCGGCCAAATTGATTCTTTTCCGCAAGCTCCCGGCACTGCATTGCATCCAGATGCACCGGATACCGCAGGAAGAGCATCTGCCCGTTTTTCAGCATTTCTGCGCTCAGGCTGCCCGCATCCGGGGTGCCTGTCATGATGCCGTGTGCTCCGTGCGCCACCATTTCGCGGGCGCGCTGCCCGGCTTTTCCTGCCAGCTGCGGTCCGCTGAGAAAGACAACGCCTTTTTCCCGGCTGAGGAAAGCATCCGGCTGCACCCAGTCCGCAAAATGCGGCGGCACAGGCAACAGCCACGGTCCACCCAGCTGGATCTGCTGTAGCTGACGAAGGAAATGCGCATCGCCGTAAAATTTCAGATTCGGTGCAAAGCGTTTCAGCAACAGAAGGATCTCCGGCCCTCGGCCATATTTCGGCACCGGGAAGAACAGGAGCTGTGTCTGTTTCAGGCACTGCACGGTCTCCACACAGAGTTTTTTGACGCAAGTGTTCCAGTCTGCGTCCGTGCTGCCGTAAGCCGCATCCAGAACGGCCAGATCTGCCGTCTGGCTCCGCAGCGGGTCACAGGGGTAGAGCGGGCTGTGCTCTGCATAGTCGCCAGAAAAGAGAATGCTCTTTCCGTTCCATTCAAATCGCAGCCAGACGCTGCCTGCGCAGTGCCCGGAACGCCCCCATGTGACCTGCAGGCCGGGCAGTTCCGGCACAGAGCCGGAGCCTTTGCAAGGGCAGAGACTTTCCAGCGTTTGGATATGATTCAAGGAAAAGGGCAGTTGGGTCAGAGTAGGCAGCGTAGCATAGACCGGCCCCTGATACCCCTGCTGCGCCAGCCACGGCAGCGCCCCGGTGTGGTCTGCGTGGCTGTGGGTCAGAAAGACAGCCCGCAGTTTTTGAATCTGCTCTGCATTCAGCCGGGGCAGGTCGTCCTCTGCGCCAGCCAGCAGACCGCAATCCACCAGAAAAGCAGCACTATTCTGTTCCACATAAAAGCAGTTGCGGCCATGTTCGCCGCAGCCCCCGGCAATAAAAAGTTCCATCTCAATGCACCTTCCGATGATCGATCACCGTGTTCAAGATCAGCAGTGCCGTGGTCGAAAACAACACACACAGCACCGCCATCGCCATGCCAACCGAAACGCTGCCCTGCTCAAATTCCCGCACGATAAAGGTGGAGACCACCAGTGTGTTGGGCGGAGCGATCAGACTTGCCGTTACCAGTTCCCGGAAAGCGATGATGAAGGTCATCATCCAGCCGGTGGCGATGCCCTGCCGGATCAGCGGCAGGGTGATACGCCGCAGGATGTAAACCGGGCTTCCGCCGAACACCTGTCCTGCCGCCATCAGGCTGTCACTGATTTGGGTAAAGGACGAAGTGACGTACTGCACCGTATAGGGAAGAAACAGCACCACATAGGCCAGAACCATGATGCCCATAGTGTTGTACAGCGGCAGGATGTTGTAGATTTGGTTCCAGAATAGCATAATTCCAATGACCAATACAATACCCGGCAGCATTTCCGGCAGCAGACCAATGGCTTCTACCACCTTGCGCAGTTTGAAGTGCGACTTCCGCACCGCCAATACCAGCAGAGTGCCCAGCACTGCACAGATGGTAGCCGAAGTGACCGCAAGAAAAACGCTGTTCTTCAGAGCACTCAATCCCTTTTCGTTCTCGGTGAACAGTTCTACATAATGTGCGATGGTAAAGTTGCCCGGTGCCAGACCGTAGCCGCGGAGATTGATGAGAGATGTGGAAATGACCGAGAAGTACGGAACCCCAACTGCAATCAGCAGCACCAGAACGATATATGCCCACGCAGCGACGGTGGCTCCTTTGCCCATGGACTGCTCTACGCGGCGGGCACCCTTGCCGCTGACCAAATTGTAACTTTTGCGCGTGGTAATGTAATTTTGCAGCATCCACATACACAGACAGATGCCTACCAGCACGGAGGAGAGCGTGGCTGAACTGCCAAAGTCGATGGGGGCTACGGTGGCGTGGCGGTGGATCTCGGTGGTAAACACCTCAAACCCGATGCGCTTGCCCAGCGTAGAAGGCGTGCCGTATTCAGACAGCGTTTTCACAAACACCAGCAGCGCACCGATGGCGTAGTTGCCGGAGAGCAGCGGCAGAAAGATCTTGCGCATCCGGGCAGAGAATCCGGCCCCAAACACAGCACCTGCCTCTTCCAGACTGGAGGGGATATTCAGCATGGCGTTTTTGAGCATGGTGAGCATGAACGGAAAAACGTGCAGGCTCATCACCAGCACCAAACCGCCCAGAGTGAAGAAGATCTTTTCGCACCCGGCAGCTGCGGGGATCAGCTGCTGCAAAAGCCCCTTTTTCTGCATAAATAAGATCCAGCCCATGGAGGCAATGTAGGGCGGCGTCATGAACGGGATCATAAAGAGGATGTCAAAGACACGGTAGCGGGCAAACTTTGTCCGGGAGAACAGATAGGCCAGCGGTGCGGCAATCAGAGTAGACAGCAGCACCACCAGCACACCCAACAGCAGCGAATTGCCGATCATGTGGGCGTTTTCCGGGTTCAACAGCGTCTGCACAGCGGGAGAAAAGTCAAGGCGGCCATTCTGCATGACCGCCTTGGCAAAAATCATTCCCACAGGACAGACGATCAGAAAGATCAACACCACTGCCAGCAACAGCAGCGGAAGATCCGCCTTACGATTCGTCTGTTTCATGGAGCGTTACCCGTTGCTGGCACCGCAGATCTGGTTGATCTTTGCGGCATCATCGCTGGCTTCCGCCATCATCTTGTCCCAATCGGGCGTGATCTGAGGAATATCCTCCAGATTGCTGCGCTTGTCGCACTTGATGTCGGTGCGGCCGGGCAGCAGATAAGCATTTGCCACCAGCTGCTGTGCCTCATCGCTGAACAGATAATCAACAAATGCCTTGGCATTGTCCATGTTGGGAGCCGTTTTCAGGATCATTGCCGGGCGGGGGTTCACGATGGTGCCGCCTGCCGGGTAGTAGATGTCCAGCGGCTCGCCCTTATTCTTGGAAGAATAGGCGTTGTAGTCCACGCCGGCCACAAGGATGCCCACTTCGCCGGTGGTGACAGCTTCCAGTGCAGCCTTGTTTGCGCCGGGGACCGTCATACCGTTGTCGGCCATAGCCTGAAAATCATCCCAGCCATTCTTGACCACATAGCCTGCCACAAAGTCCTTGCAGGCACCGGACTTTTCCGGGTCGGGGATGGCCAGCTGATCCTTATACTCTGCGTTGCCAAGGTCTTTCCAGTCGGCATCAAGCGTGGAGAACACCGTGGTGTTATAAATAACGCCCACAGCGGATGCACTGTAACCAAACAGCACACTGTCGTCATCCAGCCAGCCGTCCACGATGAGGTCGGCGTTTTCCGGGGTGTAGCTTTCCAGCTTGTCATCTGCTTTCATGGACAGACCATCCGACCAGGAAGCCAGAATCACTACATCGGCCACAGGGTTTGCTGCTTCGGCTTCCAGACGAGCGAGGATCTCGCCGGTAGTGCCCTGAAACTGCTCTACCTCGATACCAGTCTTTGCCGTAAAGCCCTCGGCCAGCTTATCGGCCAGACCAGCCGGAGAAGGCATATAGACCGTCACTTTGCCGGTGCCGGATGCGGCAGCGGGAGTGCTATCGCTTGCCACGCTGGAAGAAGCTGTGCTGGAAGCAACCGTGCTGCTTGCGGAGCCGCCGCAGGCGGTCAAGGCGGCAGCGGCAGTGTGGCCGATGGGCGCCAGCGCCAGTCAGCGTACCCGCCACAGCAAGAAAATTACGACGGCTGATTTTATAATTACGCATAAGGATTCTCCTTTTTCATTTCCAATGATGTATCATCAAGCCGCACCTTGCGGCAGGAAGCTGATTCAGACGGCAACGATGGCACTACGGGGCAGATAAAGCGAGATCTTTTCGCCCACCGAGACCCGTCGGGGGCTGATATATGTCCAGTCCTGTCCGTTGTGGTTCAGCTGTAGCTGGTAGCTGCTGCCAAGGAACTGCACCGCCGTGACATCGGCATCGTATTTTTCGGCCTGCTCGGTGGGAACCGTCTGTGCCTGTTCCGGGCGGAACAGATGATTCTGGTCGAGCCAGTTGGAAGAGCCTACAAATCGTGCCACGAACTCCGTTGCCGGATGGGAATAGATTTTTTCCGGGGTATCATACTGCTCAATTTTTCCGGCGTGACAGACCGCAATTGCATCGCTCATGCTCATGGCCTCAATCTGGTCGTGGGTCACAAACACGCCGGTAATGCCCAACTTGGTGATCAGCGTCCGCAGTTCCGAGCGCATCTCTTCCCGCAGCAGTGCGTCCAGTGCGGAAAGCGGCTCGTCAAACAGGATGCAGGCCGGTTCAATGACGATCGCGCGGGCAAATGCCACACGCTGCTGCTGACCGCCGGACAGCTGATGAGGATACCGCTGGGCAAAATCATCCAGCTGTACAGCGTGGAGTGCATTTTTCACCTTTTCGTCCAATTTGTCCGTCTTGCCAGCCGCCCGCAGGCCAAAAGCCACATTTTCAAAGACAGTCATGTGCGGCCAGAGGGCAAAATCCTGAAACACAAAGCCAAGGCCGCGCTTTTCGGGCGGGATATTGATCTTCTTTTCCGAGGAGAACACACAGCGATTCTCAAACCAGATCTCACCGCTGTCCGGCGTTTCCAGTCCGGCGATCATCCGCAACAGGGTGGTCTTGCCGCAACCGGAAGGTCCCAGCAATGTGGTCAGGCTGCCGCTTTGAATGACAAAGCTGGTAGGCTGGATCACCTGCTTTGCGCCAAAGGATTTTGTAACATGAACGAGCTTGATCTCCATATTTTGCACTCCTACTTTTGATACCTGCTCTATGGTAGCACGAAGGATTTGTGCAAACTATCCCAGTGGCGTAAATCTCATGTAAAAGTTTGGCAACAAAAAGTCCCCGCTGAGCCTTAAGATCCAGCAGGGATTTCATGAAGATATAAATATCCGAAAATAAGCCCATCCAGAGGAAAGTCAGGCAAGATGGAACAGATCAATCAGCACCACCATTGCAAGGCCATAGTAAACGACAACCGCTACCAAATCGTTGATCGTCGTGATCAATGGTCCGGAAGCAACAGCCGGATCAATATGAATTTTATGGAACAGCATCGGAACCAATGTGCCCACCAGACTGGAAACGACCATGGCGACAACAAGTGATGCGCCTACACAGCCAGACAGCAGAAGTGCCGTATTCCAAGCGTAGCCTTTGAAAAAGTGGATATAACATCCCAGAAAACTCAGCGCCATTACGGCCAGAATCGTACCATTCAGCAATCCAACTCTGACTTCTTTCCAGAGCAGCTGAAATTTCTTGGATACCGTCAGATTTTCGTCTACCAGAACTCGAATCGTAACGGCCAATGACTGCGTGCCGACATTTCCCGCCATACCCAGCACCATAGACTGAAAACAGATCACAACCGGAAGCACTGCTACCACCGATTCAAATGCGCCAACGACCGAGGAAACCAGCATTCCAAGAAATAACAGAGCGGTCAGCCACGGAAGACGCTTTTTCACACTTTCAAAAACGCTTTCCCTCAAATCTTCCTCGCCGGTCAGACCACCCAGCTTTGCGTAATCATCGCTCATCTCATCGTCAACCAGTTCCACCACATCGGACGATGTTATGATACCCATCAATTTGCCTGCCTCATTCAGCACCGGCAGACTGCGCTCCGCATAGTCCACAATGCGCTCGATACAGTCGCTGATTTTTTCCCGATCTGTAACGTAGGGGTAAGACCCAACGATGAGTTCCGCAAGAGGATCTTCTGCACGTGCAATAATCAAATCTTTTAAGTCGATTGCACCATAGAAATGTTCATTTTCATCCACCACGTACAACACAGAGATGTTGTCATTCTCCCCGGCCTGCTTGACCAGCTCACTCATAGCCTGCCGGATGGTCATATCATTTTTGATGCGGATATAATTCGTCGTCATTTTGCTGCCGATCTCATCTTCGCTATAAGAAAGCAGCATCTTTACGTCTTCAATCGAATCTCTGTCCAGTTTGTTGACGATTTCACCCTTGTCTATCTCGTCAAGGTCTTCCAGCGCATCTGCCGCATCGTCCGAGTCCATGTTGGAAATAACTTTTGCAGCCTCATCTCTGGATAATTCTTTCAGATACGGCTCTGCATCGTCCAGATAGGCGAAGATCTCAGCCACTTCGTCTACTCCCAAAATGGGATAAAGCGACTTGCGTTCTGCAGGCATGAGCGCTTCCAAAGCATCCGCCAGATCTTTTTCATGGTAATCCGACAGTTTTTCGGCCAGTTCAGCCTGAGGTATATTGCCATGAATGATGTTCAAAATTTCCTGCACATAGTTTTTCTGCATGATCTGTCCTCTTGATTCTGTTATGTCAATCAAAAAATATCGTTTCACTTCAAAAATTCGAATTCTATCATAGCACGTCCGTCCTGTGACAGCCACCATTCCGGTGTAAACCCTTTGTAAAATCAGATATAAAAAATTCCCGTCAAAGCAGCAGACTTTGACGGGACGAAAGAAGAAAAGAAAGATACTCAATTGATGCACAGAGCCATTCAAGCTATAACCTGATCTCTTGCACAGAGCATACGTTGATGCCGCTCTGCCCTGTACCATGGCAGATAAAGAAGCAACAGGACTGCAGCAAGAACCGGCAGAAAGCCCAGTAGATAAAAACGTTCTCCAAAGCAGTGGGCGAAAAAGGCAGTAATCGCATTGCCCTGCGGATCATTGAGAAAGAAAAAGTTTGTTTTCAGCAGCCGATTCAGGAAAAAGATCGGCGTTGCGATTGCACACAGAAACGCCAGTACCCAGCGGATATGATGCACCTGCGGGCGAAATCCGCCAGCAAGCAGAAGGACCGGATAGAGGATCAGCAGAACGTGAATGCTATAGGAATGCAGATGCAGCAGGTTCCAGACCGGGAGCCGCTGCCATGAGGGGCTCAACATTGCGACCACTGCTCCCGGAATACAGAGCGCATAAAGGATTTCCTTGCTCCAACGGCTCTGGTGTATGGCATCGTACCAGCAGACAAAGATGTTGATGCTGCACAGGTGGAGAGGCAGATAGGTCACGTTCCATTGACCGGTGTACAGCAGGACGGCCTGCTTCATAAACTCATCGGCCAGCATCAGGACAAACACAGCGCGAAGGATCTGATGCCGGGTCACTTCCCTGCAGCGGTAGTAGATCACCGCACAGAGAAAAATGACCGCCGCTGCTCCCAGCAATTCTGCCCAATGCGTTGCACTGAACAAAGAGAAGGCGCGGTAATCCGCCCCGCGTTCTGCCTGTATCGTCTGCACGGATTTCCAGAAATCTTCCATAGGATTCTCCCTTTCTGCGATTTCATTCTACAATAAAATTGTATCATCGAAATCCAGTCGAAGAAACCGTGCTGCGGTCAAATCTGTGTGAAATCCGAGTGCATCTCACTTCAGACTGGAGTGCACGTTGGCCTGATAGGCTTCCTCGTAGAACTGTGCCTGACAATCCACGGCATCGGCACCGGGCATCCGGCGGACATAGCTGCCGTCCGGCTGCTGCACGCGGGCGTTGCAGTTGTCGGCCAGCATCGTGTCAAAGATGTGCTGCAAACGTGCCTTCAGAGCCGGAGCCGTGACCGGAGCCGCGATTTCCACGCGGCGGAGCGTAGAGCGGGTCATCCAGTCTGCCGAGCCGATGTAGTACCGGGCACGCTCTCCCTGTCCGAAAATGTAGATGCGGGAATGCTCCAGATAGCGGCCCACGATGCTGATGATATGGATATTCTCGGTCTCATCCGGGACACCGGCACGCAGGCAGCAGATGCCGCGCACCACCATATCGATGTAGACGCCCGCCTGACTTGCCTCGATGAGCTTGTTGATGAGCACTTTGTCGGTCAGGCTGTTGATCTTGATGCCGATGTAGCCGCCCTCGCCGCGGGCGGCAGCTTTGATCTCACCGTCTATCCGATTCAGCAGACGGTTCTGTAAGCAATGAGGCGCCACCAGCAGGTTCTTGACCGAATCCACCGTTTCGCCCTGATCCAGTGCGCGGAACACTTCGGTGGCTTCCAGACCGATTTCCTTGGATGCGGTCAGGAAAGAAAGGTCGGTGTACAGGCGGCTGGTCTTTTCGTTGTAGTTGCCGGTGCCGATCTGGGTGATGAAGGAAATACCCTCCTTCGTTTTGCGGGTGATCAGGCAGAGCTTGGAGTGGACTTTCAGCCCTTCAATGCCATACACCACATGACAGCCGGCACGTTCCAGCAGGCGGGACCACTCGATGTTGTTTTCCTCATCAAAGCGGGCTTTCAGCTCCACCAGAACATCCACCTGCTTGCCGTTTTCGGCGGCTTCCACCAGTGCATCCACCACCTTGCTGTGGTTGGCCAGACGATAAAGAGTCATCTTGATGGAGACCACGTCCGGGTCGCAGGCGGCCTCGTGCAGCAGCTGCAGGAAGGGACGGATGCTCTCATACGGATAGTGAATCAACTTGTCCTCTTCCAGGATCTGCGGAATGATGGGCTTGCGCTCGTCCAGTGCAGGGCTGGGCTGCGGGTGGCGGGGCGCAAAGAACAGGTCGGTGTGGCTGCGCAGCTGATCCTCGATCTGGAACAGGAAAGAGTGATCCAGCGGAGAATCGTATTCAAACACCCGCTTGGGGTCCAGTTTCAGGTTTTTGCACAGGGACTGGATAATTTCTTCGTCGATCTCACGGCTCAGTTCCAGACGGACAGGTGCCAGCTTTTTGCGCTTCTTGACCACTTCGGCCATGTGATCCCGGTAGTTCAGGTCTTCGTCATAGATCAGGTCGGCGTCAATATCCGCATTGCGGGTGATGCGGGCCAGCGTTTTGCTGGTGACCTTATAGCCCTTGTAGAGCAGTGGCAGGAAGTGCAGGATCAGTTCTTCCGACAGGATAAAGCAGCCAGTACGGCCCGGCACCGGCACCAGCCGGGGGAAGATCTCATTGCCGCAGGGCACAATGCCGATCTTCTTCTTTTCTGCCTTGGTGCTCAGCACCGCAACCGCATAGATGCCCTTGTTTTTCAGGAACGGAAATGCCTGCTTTTTGCTGATGATGAAACTGGACAGCAGCGGCAGGTAGTCCTGCCGGAACAGCTTTTCCAGTTCGGTACGGCTTTCTTCCTCCATATGGGCAAAGTCCAGCAGACGGATCCCCTGCTCTGCAAGCTGTTCCAGCAGACCATTATAAGCAGCGTCCCGGCGGGCTGTCAGCTTGTGGATAAAAGCCAGCGCTGCATCGATCTGTTCGCCGCTGGTCATATTCGTCTTATTTTCCCGTGCGTTTTTGTCCAGCAGCATCTGGTCTTGCAAGCTGCCGATGCGCACCATGAAAAATTCATCCAGATTGCTCTGGAAAATCGACAAAAAACTCAGCCGTTCACACAACGGCAGACGGGAATCCTCTGCCTCCTCCAGAACGCGTTCGTTGAACCGCAGCCACGAAAGCTCACGGTTTGCATAGCAATGATAGGTGTTTTCCATATTCCTCTTCCTTTTCTCTGACCGGAATGCTTCGGATTGCATGATACAAACGTTTTTATTGTACCGTGCAAATGTAAAATCAGAAATCAGGAATGTGTCTGGAATATGTAAAATCGCTTCTGCACACAGATTTTACCGCAATTTGATTGCAACCGCCTCGAAATCATCTTACAATAGTAGATACTTTCTTTTAATATATGAATCGGGGGCAGAGAACCATGACGTATAAAGACATCAAACACAATGAGGAAGTCAACGAACTGCTGAAAAAAGGCAACCAGAATCTAGGCCTGCTGGGCTACACCGAGCACTCACAAGCCCATTGTGTCCGGGTGGCAGAGACCGCCGCCCACATCCTGAAAAAATTCGGCTATCCGGAGCACGACATCGAGCTTGCCCGGATCGCAGGCTATATGCACGACATCGGAAACGCCATCAACCGCAGCCGTCACGCCGAATACGGCGGGCTACTGGCCAACGAGATTCTGAAGCAATATGACCTGAGCGTCCCGGACCGCATCACCATCGTGTCCGCCATTTCCAACCACGATGAATCCACCGGCGGGGCCGTGGATCCCATCTCGGCAGCACTCATCATCGGCGACAAGACTGATGTGCGCCGCAGCCGTGTGCGGGAAAAGCCCAAAGCATCCTTCGACATCCATGACCGGGTCAACTATGCGGTCACAGACCAGACCCTGAAGATCAACACCGAGAAAAAAGTCATCTCGCTGAATCTGCAAATCGACACCGATATTTGCAGCATGTACGAATATTTTGAGATTTTCCTGCAGCGGATGCTGATGTGCCGCGGGGCTGCCGATATGCTGGGAGCAACCTTCAAGTTGACGGCCAATGGGGCCAAAGTTCTTTAATGTGTGGCCATCTCCGCAAAGAACAGGAACTAGCCTTTATAATAAAAAACAAAAAGTCCCGCCTGAAAGTAAAGCCTTCACTTTCAGGCGGGATGTCTTTCAATATGACTGCTATGGCGGCATGCGTGACCATACCCTGTCAGATACAGCGTACTCCAGAGGTTATCTTCCGAGGCGTGCAGATAATCATAGGTCAGGTTTTCATCCACACGCTCAACGATGCAACCACCCGCCATCAGCGTTTCCAGTTTTTTTGTGATCGTACTGCCGGCATAGTCGATAAAGGAACGGATGATGGCATTTCTTCCTTGGTCAAAATGCGCTTGGTCACCCGCTCGGTGCGCTGCTTTTCTGCGGCAAGTTGCTCATCATAACGGCAGCAATAAGAGCGGGGCCTTGCAAAAGGCTCCACTCTTATCATAACGGACAGATTGTATGGGTGAAGCGCTGCGAAGAACTTGAATGCGGGGATATCGGGATATTCGTATATGATGACTGTGGA
>OGQJ01003110.1_pt1 | contig 11666 bp, 10 predicted proteins | sample 1553161 | NCBI WGS metagenome assembly OGQJ01 (sample SAMEA2579923, study PRJEB22360) | human gut metagenome | biome: human gut; feature: human-associated habitat; material: faeces | place: Denmark | collected 2008/2010 | reverse complement strand
GGATAGGGGTAGTGAGTTAGAAGTTTGTTTCAAAAACAGACTTTTTCTACAATCTGTGCTGTCCGGTATAAAAACCGGGCAGTTTTATTTGTTGTATTGTTACAATTGCCTAGTGTAAAATGCACAATTTTGATTTCAGCTTTATAACAAACATAATATAAATTGATTTAAACGGTTGATTTCAGAAACGAAATGTGGTATACTTTTATTTAAATAAGTATATCCGGAGGTCAGAAAACAAAAAGTCTGCGGATATAAAGGAGGGAGATTACTATGTTGAATATAAAGCACAGAACAGAGATAATTTCAGTGATAGCGGCTTTATGCATAGCGATCTTCGTGGTAATGGCGTCTTTGTTTATGGCAAATACCATATCTGCACTTGACGGAGAGGTCAACAATTATATAGACAGAGCGGCTTCTCAGAAATGTGACATAGTGGAAAGTGCAATAAGGAACGATGTCAATACGGTAAAGAATTTTGCCGCCTGTGCAAATAATTATAAGAATACCGATGAGAATCTTGTTATCAAGATGATAAAGGACCTTGAGAACAGCTGTTCAACGATAGACGCATTTATAATCGCCGATGAGAACGGCGATGTTATAACAAGCAAAAACATAAGCAAGAACATATCCGCCCGTGAATATTATAAACGGGCTATGAACGGCGAGGTGTATATTTCAAAGGCGATATACAGCGAGCCTGACGAAAAAATGGTAAATGCAATTGCTGCACCGATCTATGGCGATTACAAGCGTATTGTGGGCATGGTTGCGGGAATATGCGACACAAGGAGTTATAACAATCTGATTGATATGTCATTCGGCGGTAAAGAAAACGACAGTAACGGATATGTGCTTAATTCTGACGGTGAAGTGATAATGTCCGGTGAAAATGCGCTCGGTGACTATGTTCCTATGGGAGATTTGTTCTTCTCGTCCGATATTCTTGCAGGGGTGGAAGAAAGCGTAAGAAATGCCGTCAAGGATAACTTTGCAAAGGTCGGAGGAAGCGGTATTGTAAAAAGCGTCTGCAAGGGCGAAAAGTATGTAGCGTATTACAGCGGTATGTCGGGCTTTGATGATCTGCACTATCTGCTGATATTCAAAGAGAATGTTGTAGCGGCAGAGCAGAATCATTACGCAATGATAAACATATTGATGTACGCATTCTTTGTGCTGATACTGATTATTGTAATTACGGCATACATAGTGATAGTCAGAGTATCGTTCCGAAGGCTTACAAAAGCCAACGAGGAGGTCAGCAGAATAGCCTATACTGATAGCATAACCGGTTACGGTACATGGGATAAGTTTGTGCTTGACGCTAAAAGTCTGCTAAGTCACGAATACCGCAGATATGCGCTTGTCAGCTTCGATATTGACAAGTTCAAGGCTATCAACGATATGTACGGTCACGATGAGGGCAACAGGATACTTAAGCTGATTGCCGATACTGTAAACAGAAATCTTCAGGACGGCGAGACCTTCTCAAGAATAAACTCGGACAATTATTATATACTTATGCTTTATCGCAGTGACAGTGATACTGCAAGACGTATAGGCAGTCTGATACAGGCTATCGAATACGAAATAACCGAGTTTGTGCCTGTGCTTTCATTCGGTATTTACAGGATAACCGACAAGAGCGTGTCTATAAGACGTATGGGCGACCTTGCGGATATAGCAAAGCGTACCGTAAAATACGGTGACGACAGTGTATATACGTTCTACAGTGAGAGTATGCTTGAAAAGATGCGTGAGGAAAAGCGCATCGAAAACGAGATGCAGACAGCGCTTGATATGCATGAATTCAGCGTTTTCTATCAGCCTAAGGTTTCTCTTGACGGCAAGGTTAATCTTACGGGTGCGGAGGCTCTTGTAAGGTGGATAAAGGACGGCACGGTCATTTCTCCCGGAAAATTCATACCGCTCTTTGAAAAGAACAGATTTATTGTCAAGCTGGATTATTACATTATGGATCAGGTATGCCAGAAAATCAAGCAGTGGGAGAGCTATTATCCGCATCTGCTTATATCGGTCAATATGTCAAGAGCACATCTCAGAGATCCGCAGTTTGTCGAAAAGCTGAATGATATATGTTTATCTCACGGCGTTTCAACGTCAAGCATTGAAATTGAGATCACAGAGAGTGCGGCTTATGAGTCGCTCGATGTGCTTACGGCTGTGTTCAAGCAGCTCAAGGATTACGGATTCCATATTTCGATCGATGATTTCGGCTCGGGATATTCTTCGCTCAATATGCTGAAAGATCTTCCTGCCGATGTGCTGAAGATAGACAGAGCATTCCTTGCGGAATCAAACAGCAACAAGAGAGCCAACGATATACTGGGTTATGTTATCAGAATGGCAGGCTCGCTTGGTATGCATACAATATGCGAGGGTATCGAAACCGATGAGCAGGCAAAGCTGCTCGGCGGTCTTGGCTGTGAGATGGCACAGGGATTCTACTTTGCAAAGCCTATGCCGAGTGATTCATTTGAAGAAATTCTTAGGGGCAACAGCAAGACTATCAATATTCCGAGTAATGATCCTGAGGAGGATAAATGAGCATTTCAAATGAGTCCCTGCCGATAATAGCAGGCATTATTGCCAATACGGCAAGGTCAATGACTACGGTAATGCAGTATATCTATACTGTGTCGGACAGCGATTTTTACAACATAAATATCAAGGACGTTTTCAGAATTGCCCTTATGGACGTTACCGAAACATCACGGCTTGAAAATCTCGGAATAAGGATAAAAACGCCCGAAAATGACGCAATGTTTGAAACAACTGAGTTCGGCAGGGTACAGCATCTTATCATGTACAGCCTTGCGGCAAGACTTCCGCTTATTTCAAGGCAGATAGAGGATTTTCCGCTGTCGGATAAGCAGCTTAAGCAGGTGTACGAGCTGATGATAAAGAACGGTGCGGATAATTTCGGAGAGATTATCTATGAAAGCTATGAGGGCAATTTTAAAGTCAGAAAGCAGAAAAATCCTTTGCCGTCATATTCATCGGACTGGTTCAGACGTTATGTTTACACATATATGCCGAAGTTCGGTGAGATAAATAACCGTAACCTTTATTTCCTCGGCTGTGTTGAGGCTATGTTTCCGCTGTATTATTCGGCGATGACGGCACAGCTTAAAAAGGTCATGTTCCTGCTTGATAAGTGAATTCAAATCAAATCCCACAAACGTTTTAAGGCGGTTGTGGGATTTTGTTGATCGGAAATCAATTACCGGATTTTATTGCAGCAACTGCAACAATGCAAAGGAGGATAATATGAGAGAGATTGAAACAAAAAGGCTGTTACTCAGGAAACTGCGAAAAGATGACGCAGAGAGTATTTTCAGAAATTGGGCAAGTGACAGCGAGGTTGCAAAATATGTCACATGGAATGCTCATAAGGATATAAACGAAACCAAGGCGATTCTTGATATGTGGCTTGCGGAATATGATAATGACAATTGTTACCGTTACGGCATTGAGAATAAGGCTGACGGTGAGCTTATAGGAATGATAGATGTGGTCGGTTATCATCACGGAAATCCCGTGATAGGATATTGCTCTTGCCGCAGATACTGGGGCAACGGATATATGACCGAGGCTCTGGGCGCTGTTATGAAAGAGCTTGCGGAGGACGGATTTGATACATTTGTTATCGAAGCAGTTGAAGAAAATGTTGCAAGCAACAAGGTTATTTTAAAGAACGGATTTCAGCTTGTTGACAAAAGAGATGACAGAATATCGGAAATGAAACCGCAGGTCGTTACGATAAATTCGTACAGGTATTATGTTGAAAAATAGATACAACAACAGCCGCCCGAATGGGTGGCTGTTTTTTATCGGTGCGGTTTTATGAGATAATATCTATATTATACTCGATTTTCATGCGTTTTTCATTTAATTTTATCAGACACCCACCGTAGCTTTTCCACTGTGGGTGCGACTTTTGTATTCATTCATTATTTCACGGCGGACAATAACGCAATATAATCATCCTCACTGCCGTCATCTGCCTTATACGTTCTCTTTTCGGCATAAACAGGTATTATACTGCCGTCCTTTGTTTTTGCGTAAGTAAGTATCATATCGTTTTCAACTGTATACTCTGTTTTCAGAAGCTCATTGTGTGTCGGGCAATAATCATTATCCTCGCTGTCTTGTTGTACACCCGGCTGAACGGCGTAAACACCGTCGTTTGCCGCCATTTTCTTCTTGGCATCATCATACGGCAGGATATTTACCGTACCTGTTTTCTTGACATACGGTGCTATTCCTTCAACCGTTATATAAGTATCACAGCCGTTATAATCGATAGTGACGGTCTTGCAGAACATATCGTTATAATCGAGTATCTTCTCTTCTGTCGTTGAGGCCTTTTTCGTTTTTGCTGTATATCTTATAGTTGGATGGAATGCTTTATCTTCATTTATCTCATACGTTTCAAAAGAGCTTTCCTCATATCCTTCGCCGAAAACAGACGAGTGATTTTTGATATACTCCGCAAACTCACTCTTTATCTTTCCGAGCTGTTCATCGGTAACATAAAGCGAATCCGTCCGATTTTTACGGTGTTCAAGCGCCAATGCATACAGCGTTTCCGACGGATATATTCCGGCTATATCCGTCACGGAATTATCATCTGTGCTGAACGACTGTATACGCATAACAAGTTTGCCCTTGTCGTCTACCCATATGCAGATATCCGGAGATGAAAGCCCCCCGCCGTAAGCGACCTTATACAATTTATTTCTTATGTCATACCATACGCTCTCACCGTACAGATAATCAACATCGGGATAATCCTTGCATGTAAAGAATGCTTTATCGACCTGCTTTATTCCGTCCTCACTGTACAGCTCAATCTTACCGTTTTCGTCAAAGCTGTATGTATCAAGCTGAGTTACCGATGCAAGATTGTCTATCGTGTATCTGTTGCTCAAGTCCCCCGGTGAACCAAGACCGACAGAAAATTTATCATATTGAACCTTGATGAAATCTCTTGCGAACATTGTTTTTTCGTTAATTCCGTTTGAGGTTGAATAATCGCTGTGTGACGATGTGTTGCTGTTTCCGCTGAAAAATGCGCTGAGATATTCTGAACCTCCGAGCGCTATCATTGCGGCGGTCGCTACTGCGACAAGACAGAAGCAGGCGGCTGAAATGCCGAGAAAAGCGGAATTCAGATACCACTTGCTTTTGTGCTGCGTTTCGTCAAGTGCGTCGGAAATATATTTTTCATTTATGCCACCTAATGCAGTAAAAAGCGGGAATGCTTTATGCTCGTTCATGATTATTCTCCTTTCTGAATGTATACATCTTTATCCGAAAGATATTTTCGGAGTTTGGTTCGTGTGCGGTTTAAAATAGATGTTGTATTGGTTTCGGTAATTGCTAACCTTTCTGAAATATCGGCTATACTGTAGCAGGCAAAATAACGTAAGACGAAAATTTTGCGTGTACGCTCGTCAAGCTGAGCTAAAAATGTGTTGAGAACGGATTTAAGCTCATTGTTTTCTGCCGATTTTTCTGTGTTGTCCGTTGCCGGAATACATTCTTCAAGTTCTGACAGCAGTGCATCGGTTTCACCGCATCGTTTTGAACGGTTGTTGTATCTCAGCTTGTCAAGGGAAAGATTGCGAACGATTTTAGCCACATAAGCACAAAGACTGCGTGGTTTTTCCGGCGGTATTGTGTTCCATACTTTCATATATGTATCGTTTGTGACTTCTTCGCTGTCGCTTCTGTTGCCGAGGACATTGTATGAAATTGATGAACACAGTCCGCCGTATTTTTCGGACAGGAGTTTTAGTGCCTGTTCATTGCGGCTTTCAAGCAGGGTGGTGATATTCTTGTCGGATATATTCATATTCACTCTCCTTTTCTCTCTTTATATATTAAGACGATATTTTTCCGTAAATATCACAGGGTATTGCAAAAAAGCCGTCCGTGTGGGCGGCTTTTTTATAAGCGTTTGTTATTTCAAGCATCAGACCTGTCGGTAAAGCGGACAATTCATCAATTAATAAATGAATCCGCACTAACAAGTTGCTACCGCCGGTAGCGAATAATTCATCAATTAATAAATGAATTTGCACTAACAAGTTGCTACCGCCGATAACGTAACTTCCGCAAATCGCCAACAGTTAGAACGGCGAATTTGAGGCGGGTCACACCCGCAACGGCGAATTGGGAGTGGCGACTCGCCACACAGCCGCTTATTGTTGCTTTTTGCGAAGGAGGAAACCGAGAAGCGAGAAGATGAGGAACATTCCGAGGTTTGCAACTACTACGCTTGCGCCTGCAGGGAAATTGTCGGCATAGTAGGTTATCGCTATACCGATAATGTAGCTGACGCAGGAAACAACCGCAGAGCAGATCGTTACACTGCGGAAGCTCCTGAATACTCTCATTGAGGTCAGCGCAGGGAATATTATAAGGCTTGAAATAAGGAGCGCACCCATAATTCTCATTCCCACTACAATAGTAAGAGCAGTGAGGAGCGCAATTATCGTGTTGTATACACCCGACTTTACGCCTGTCGCCTTGGAGAAATTCTCGTCAAAGGTCACGGCGAAAATCTTGTTGTAGAATAAGACGAACATTACGATGACAATGACCGAGCAGATTATGCTGAGCACAAGATCGTCGTTGCTTATCGCCATAATACTGCCGAACATATAGCTGTTCATATCCGTTGCACTGTTAGTCTGCGATATGACGATAGCACCTATCGCAAGCGCACTGCTTGAAAGAAGGGCTATTGCGGCATCTCCTTTTATCTTGCCGTCAGAGTTTATTCTGAGCAGGATAAATGCGGCCACGATTACAACTGGGATAGATACCTGCAAAGGCGCTAAATTCAGTGCGGAGGCTATTGCAAGCGCACCGAAGCCGACGTGTGATAATCCGTCGCCTATCATAGAAAAACGTTTTAATACAAGGCTTACACCAAGAAGTGCGGCGCACAGCGAAACAAGAAGTCCGACTACAAGCGCACGCAGAAGAAATCCGTATTGAAAAATCTCAAGCATTTTAACGAGCCTCCTTTGAGCCTGTGTGATGGTCGCAGGTGCAATGACAGTCACAGGTACTCATTGCGTGGAATATATCGGTACTGCGGTACTCGGCAGTAGTTCCGAAGAAGTATGCGCCGCTTTCCATATGGAGTATCTTTGTACCGTATTTCAGTGCGCCCTGCAGATCGTGGGAGATCATTATTATCGTTATGCCCTGCTCACGATTCAGCCTGCTTATTATCTCATACATTTCGGCAGTAACCATAGGGTCAAGTCCGGAAACGGGCTCATCGAGGAGAAGAAGTTTTCCTGTCGCACAAAGCGCACGGGCAAGCAGTACACGCTGTTGCTGACCGCCCGACAGATTGCGGTAGCTGCGGCGGGCAATGCCGGTTATGCCGAGAAGCTCTATGTTATCATCGCAGAGCTTCTTGTCGGCTTTTGAATAAAAGGGGGAAAGCCCTTTCCTGCCAAGACAGCCCGAAAGCACTACCTCACGCACGGTAGCGGGGAAGTCCTTCTGTGCGGCGGTCTGCTGGGGAAGATAGCCTATCTCGGTCTGTTTAAGACCGTCACCGAAGATTATCTCTCCCGATAAAGCGGAGCGAAGTCCGAGAATGGTTTTCATAAGGGTGGATTTTCCGCTTCCGTTCTCGCCGACTATGCACAGATAGTCGCCTGCGGAAACATTGAAGCTGAGATCCTTTACAACAGGCATTCCCTCGTAGCCTGCGGTAAGATTTTTACATTCTATAAGATATGACATTATTAATCCTCCTGTCAGCCGTTAAGGGTCAATTTAAGATTTTCGAGATTCTGTTTCATAAGATCGACATAGCTTACGTTGTTTTCAATATCCTGCTTTGAAACGTTGTGGCAGGAGTGAAGCATCAGCTTTGTTGCTCCTGTTTCATCGCACAGGGTATCCGCTATTTTGGTACTGCTGAATTCGAGATAGTAAACTGCGGGAATGTTGTTTTCCTTTATCGTTTTTGTCAGCTTTATCATCGTAGAAACGCCCGGCTCGGATTCATCGGAGCAGGCGGCAAATGCGGCACTGAATTCAAGACCGTATTCGTGCGCAAGATACCTGAACGGGAATTTGTCAGCTAAAACTATCGTCTTGTTCTTTGCGTTGTCAACTGCCGACCTGTAAGCATCATCAAGGTCGGAAAGCTGTTTTGCGTAAGCGTCCTTGTTTTTTGTGTAGGTCTGTTTTTCCGACGGGTCAACCTTGCAGATTGCATCATATACCGCCGAAAGCATAAGCTGAGCGTTTTTGGGCGATGTCCATATATGCTCATCGGTTTCGTGTTCATGCTCATGCTCGTGGTCGTGATCATGGTCGTGGTCATGCTCGTCCTCGTCTTCCGAAAGGGTAGGAACATAATCAATCAGCTTTACTGCTGTGACATTTTCAGTATCGTTTGAATTTATCAGCTTTTCAGCCCATTGTTCGTTTTCGCCGCCGATGTAGAGGAATATGTCGCAGTTGCGTATTGCAATCATATCCTTGGCGGACGGCTCATAATTATGAATCTCGCTTCCCGGAGGGAGAAGAATGCTGATTTCGGCATTGTCGCCGGCTATCTGCCTTGCAAGGTCATACGGCGGAAATACGGTCGAGATGATTTTCAGCTTGCCGCTGTCACTGTTTGAATAACCGCTTTCTGACGAGCAGGCACACAGGCTGAGAACCGTTGCCGCCGCTGTAATCACGGCAAGCAGTTTTCTTTTTAACTTCATTATATATCACTCTTTTCTTTTGCTGTCGGGGTCTTTTTGGCACATTCTCCGCAAATACCGTAAAAAACGGTGCGTGAGCTGTCTATTGTAAAATCGTGCATTTTCGAAATATGCGCCGCAATGTCTTTCAGGTGGTCGCATTCAAGATGAAACAGCCTTCCGCATTTAAGACATTTCATATGAAAATGATCGTGACATTGCTGTTCATCGTTATATTGATAGCAGGCGCTTTTTCCCTCGCTGAGAATGAATTTCCTGACGATATTCTGTTCGCAGAGCTTTTCAAGATAGCGGTATACGGTGGTTTTGCCGACCTGCTCAGCTTTCAGCGCATCGGCTATATCGTCTGCGGTAAGATGCTTTTTTGCGTTCTTTTTAATATAATCAAGTATCAGTTCACGCTGACGGGTATTGTATGACATATTTATCCCTCCGCAGTAATTACGAATATTAAATTGAAAATGAAATTCATTTTCAAATCCTTTGATATTATACACTCATTAGCCGTGAATGTCAAGCGGCAACGCAAAGAATCTTGAAATTTCCATTTAAATATGATAAAATAAGCTATATAGCCTATAGCGAGGTGTTAATATGGATAAAATCCGCATAACCAAAGATGAGAACGGCGCTGTTATATTGCGTTTTGAAAAGCGTGAGGACTGCGAAAGGTACACGGTTTATTTCAGACGTGAGAACGGCAGATTCAAATTTCTTATAACAACAGAGAAAACGGCTGTCAGAGTGAACGCTGTCGAAGGGCTGTGTTATTTCAGGATAACAGGACAGACAAGCGGCGGAAGAACGGTGAATATAGGCACTGTGGATACTTCTTCGCTTATGAAGCGTACCGGCTTTATTACTATGGGCTCTTACAATGTACAGAAGATAGTCGAAAGAAGCCCTAAGTTCACAGCCGATAACAATGTAAGAAAAATATCTCCGCTTGCGGCGTTCTTCCCTGAAAAAATCGACAACAGCGATGCTCAGGGGGAGAGCAGGACGTTTGAATATATAAAGGAAAACCGCTCGGACTATTTTATTTTTGACTTTTACGGTACTGCGGTACACGGACTTGTCAAGACCGAAAATTCATTTCTGACGGGCGGTATTGACGGCAATGAAAAGCACGGCGAAAAACTGCCGAACATATTGCCCGAAGACGTTTATAAGCCGCTTGTCGATATTTTCGCAAAAGAGATATTAAAGCTGTATCCTGCGGACAGAATCATTCTTGTAAGGACGATTTCTCCCGAATTCTACGCAATAGGCAGACAGGTCAGAAAAAGCACGCCGAAGAACAAGCTGAACGCATTCCTTGAGGATATTGAGAATTATTTTATCAAAAAGGTACACCCTTTTATAATAGACCTTTCGGGAAGATATTTCGGTGATTTGTCGTTGACCGGTGACGGAAAAGAGGCGGTGTTCAACCGTTTCTATTTTGCGGACTGCGAAAAGGCGCTTGATGAGATCACATCGGGAGAACCCGGCAGAGTGTACAAGGAGCAGGATATTGATTCAAGGCTTGAACAGATTCTGTGCTATTATGACAATGCGTGTGCAAGGGGACTGCTTACCGTTCTGCTTGACAGAAAAGAGCCTGCAGACGCACTTATGTTCCATACTTCAAGAGAATTTATTGCGGAGAACAGGGCTGAAATAAAGGATATAATCGAACAGCATTATTCAAGCATAACCGATATTTACAGATATTACGATTTCGGCGACAATATCGAGATGAAGAATGCGGTGAAGGTTATTGCGGCACTGGAAAGCAATACGCTGCAGAATGTGACTCACGGCGAACTTATAAGACTTCTTGACAGGCAGTACAGGATAAAGCGTCCTATCGCAAACTTTGTTAGGGCTACGCTTGGCGGTGCACTGGGAAAAGAGGTAGATGTAAACGAGCAGAACCTGCGGTTTATGACAAGGGTCGCATACGAGCTGTGGAACGGCGGCGAACCTAAGGCAGTGCCTCAGAAGATAGATGAATATGAAAAGATACACAACTTCACATTGATAGATATGTGGGGTACGGGTGTTATAAAGAGAGCGCTTGCAAAGGCTACAACTATCAGAATGAATGTGGCGGTGAGCGGAGAGTCGTTTGTATGGGCATTTGACAAGCCTCATTCTGTAGAGGAAAAGAGGTTTGCCACTGCAGATAAGTCGGGCGCTAAGGCTTTGGAACAGCTTATGAGGACAACTGTGCAAAGGCTCACGGTAAGTCAGTCACGGTGGATAGCGATAGATATGGCGGACGTTATTGCGGATAACGCAAAATATAACGGCGAGGGATTTACTGTAGACAAGCAATATGCAAATTCCGACCTTGCCGTTATTCTCGGAAAGGCCGGACAACCGTTCACGCTTGACGCTCAAAAGGACAAGGAGCGTATTCTTGCCGCCTGTGATAAGCTGTCGCAGTTTGTAAAGCAGAAATACGGCAGTAATATAATTCTGTGCAAGGTGTCGCTCAATGACAAGGTGAGAGATTATGACGGAAAAATAAAGCCGCTTGTGACAGACAAGAAGAAATTCGCAAATGCAAAGGCATTGCTAAAGCTGTGCGAGGATAGATTTGCAGAAAATACGGATTGCTATATACTGGATAACTCAAAGAATTATGTTTCTGATGAGAATTTTGCATCGGGCGGTGCGGGTATAGCAAGATTCGAGGCGGATTTTTACTCGGCAACGGCAGAGTATGTGGATTATATCGTACAGTACAGCCCTGTGCAGAAGTATTTTGACAAGCTGTAAAACGGTAAAGAAAAAGAATTTAATACAAAACTGCCCCGTGAGTTTCCTCACAGGGCAGTGCAGACTGTCGATAAACCTCTTGATTATATAAAAATGGGGTCGCAGGGGCGTAGC
>OGQJ01003105.1_pt1 | contig 11671 bp, 11 predicted proteins | sample 1553161 | NCBI WGS metagenome assembly OGQJ01 (sample SAMEA2579923, study PRJEB22360) | human gut metagenome | biome: human gut; feature: human-associated habitat; material: faeces | place: Denmark | collected 2008/2010 | reverse complement strand
AGGCGCGGATCCACGGGATGAACTTGCCGCCCTTGGTGGCCTTGCGGGAGTCCACGATCGCACCGATGATGGGGTCGTTCACGGCATCCCAGATTTTGGTGACCAGCAGCAGGATACCCACATGGAAGGGGTTGACCTGCAGGATCAAGGTGTAGAAGATCGACAGATACATGGCGCGGTACTGCTCCGTGAAGCAGCAGCCCAGATCGCCCAGTGTATAGCCGATCTTGTCCTTCATGGAGAAGGGCCGAACGGTCTTTTTCTGGTCCATTTCGTTTTATCCTCCTTAAAAAACAGATGAAACCACGAGGCTTTTCACACAAGCCTCTTCTCTTCAATTGTATTATACGTTAATTTTGCGTCAAAGCATATCCAAAAAATGATTGAAAACTATCGCAAATTGATGTATTATGCAATTATGACAGTTGTACTTTTCAGTTGTGTACAACAAACTGTCGCATCTGACAGTTCCACGGAGGGAATTTTGGTGAATTATACAGCCAAACGTTATCTTTTTGAACAAAGCACTGTTCGGGAATTCTTTTCCGGCGCGTATTATGACCTGTTTCTGGTCATGCGGGGCAGCGGTGTGTTCCGGTGCAGCGAAGTGGTGCTGCCCGCCCAGCAGCAGAATCTGATCATCCTCAAGCCCGGGCAGGGTGGCAGACTGGAATATGCCGGAGCCTACGGCCCGCTGGAGATCATCCGGGTGCAGTTGTCTCCCCAGATGCTGGCGCAGTTGTCGGATGAGGACACTGACTTTGAAAAAAGCTTCAATGTGGTGCCCTTCCGGCAAGTGGCTGTCCGGCCGGACAGCCAGATCTATATGCTGCTGAAGAATCTTGCCCGGAAACTGCTGGTGCTCCCCCAGGAGAGCAGCCAGTTCGGCGCGGCGGCGTTCGAGCACGGCATCCTGCAGATGTTCGTGGTACTGGCACTGCGTGCCTGCATCCATGCCGAATTCCACACCGCTTCGGTCAGCCGCCACCACCTGATGCTGGATGAGGTTTTCCTGTTTATTCAGGCGCACCTCACCGAGGAACTGACGTTGGATCGTCTGGAAAAGGAGTTTTTCGTCTCCCGGGAGCATATTGCCCGGGAATTCAAACGCCAGACCGGCCAGACCGTGCACCGCTACATCGTAAAGGCCCGGCTGGACCGCTGCTGCGCCCTCATTGAGCAGGGCCTCCCCATCACCGAGGTGTACAAGACCAGCGGCTTCGGGGGCTATAACCACTTTTTCCGCGCCTTTAAAAAGGAGTACGGCATGACCCCCAAGGAATATTTCAGCACCACCCGGCAGGATGCCCGGGGATGAGCCTTTGCAAAAGAAGTCCCGGCTGCAATTTTTGTGCAGGCTGAAACGTATCCTGTATAAAACGGCAGCTGCCGTTTTTCAACGAACGATCTCCATTACAGACAGGAGGAAAGCTCTATGAAATTTTCTGCTGATTATCGTGCCCTTGCGCTGGATGCCCTGCGTGGCAGATGGAAGACAGCTGTTCTGGCCGGACTGATCGCCAGTGTGCTGGGAGCCAACATTGTGAGCAGCTCAGACAGGGTCATCTCCAACATGAGCCAGAACGCCAACGGCGACACCCCGGGGTTTGCCGGGCTGCTTTCCACCGGCAGCGGCGGCGTGCTGGCGGGTCTTGTGGTCTGCATCCTTGCCTGGGCAGTGTTCACCGTCATCGTGGGCGGTGCGGCGCGGCTGGGCTACGCCCGGTTCAACCTGAACCTTGCAGACGGCAGGGACGCTGCCCTCTCCGACCTCGCTTCCCAGAAGCACCGCCTGTGGGACGGCTTCTGCATGAATTTCCTGCAGGGGCTTTATGTGGCGCTCTGGTCGCTGCTGCTGTTCATCCCCGGCGTGGTAAAAGCCTACAGCTATGCCATGACCCCCTATATCATGGCCGAGCACCCCGGCCTGACGGCCAACGAAGCCATCACTGAATCCCGGCGCATCATGGACGGCAACAAGTGGCGGCTGTTCTGCCTCGATCTCAGCTTTCTGGGCTGGGAGCTGCTCTGCACCCTGCCCATGCTGATTGGTTTCTCTCTCGTCTTTGCCTTCACCCGCTCGGCGGATACGGTCCTTGTTCTGCTGATCCTGCTGTCCATCCCGCTGAGCGCCGGCTTTTTCTTTCTGCACCCCTACGAGGAAGCGGCCTGGGCGATCTTTTACCGGGATATCTCCGCTGCACCTTCTGACACCGAGGAAATCTGAGAATGAAACACACCGCCTGCTATCACCTGCCCGGACTGTTCGAGTTCTACGAGCTCTACCGCCTGTTTCTGCCCCTGTTCCGGGAGCACCGGGAATATTTTTATGACTGGTGCGAGATCGGCTCCATCTACGGCGCTCCGCCGGATTGCATCTGGGGCGGGGGCCGCGTGGAGGCCGGGGAGCACTCCCCCGCCGAAGTTCTGGCTCTGACCCAGGAATACGGCATCTCTGCCCGGCTCACATTCAGCAATTCCCTGCTCCGCCCGGAGCACCTCTCAGACCGGAAATGCAACGCAGTGTGTCAGCAGTTTGCCCAGCGGGGCACTGTGCAGAATGGGGTCATCGTCCACTCCGAGCTGCTTTTGAACTACCTGCAGCAGCATTACCCAGAGCTTTATCTCGTATCCTCCACCACCAAGGTCCTGACGGATCTTCAGGCGTTTCAGGCAGAGGTCCGGCGGCCGGAGTTCCGGTATGTCGTACCGGACTTCCGGCTGAACAAGTCCTTCGATGCCCTGGATACGCTCTCCCAGCCCGAAAAGGACAAGGTAGAATTTCTCTGCAACGAGTGCTGCTGGTTCGGCTGCACCGAGCGCAGGCGCTGCTACGAAGCCGTCAGCCGCAAAAATCTGGGGGAGGTCTGCGAACATCGGTGCACCGCCCCCGGCGCGCAGGAGGGCTACCGCTTTTCCAAGGCGATGGAAAACCCCGGGTTCATCGGCACTGCGGACATCCGGGAGCGCTATCTGCCGTTGGGCTTTTCCAATTTCAAGCTGGAAGGGCGCGGGCTGGGCAGCGCGCTGGTGCTGGAGTTTCTGCTCTATTATCTGACCCGGCCGGAGTATCAGATTCACGTCCGGGAGGCGATCTATCTGGACAACATGCTGGACCTCTTTTAAGGGTTGCACCACCGGCGCAGCGTGGTATAATCAGCATAACAGAGCACCCGCAAGCGGCGCTCCGTTCCGTCCAATCCAAGTCAGGAGGAGATCGTTATGGAATTCACTCAGCTTATTGCACAGCGGTATTCCTGCAAAAATTTTGGTGCAGGCAAGGTAGACGCTGCAGCACTCCACACCATTCTGGAAGCCGGCCGGCTGGCACCCACCGCCAAGAACACCCAGGAACAGCGCATCTACGTCGTTCAGTCCGAAGAAGGGCTGGCAAAGATCGATGCTGCCACTCCCTGCCGCTACGGTGCCCCCGTTTGTCTGGTGGTCGCCTATGACAAGAACCACACCTTTACTTACCCCGGCGGTCGGCTGAACTCCGGCATGGAGGATGCCGCCATCGTGGCCACCCACCTGCTGCTGGGCGCTGCCAATGCAGGCGTGGACAGCTGCTGGGTCAACTTTTTTGACCCGGACAAGCTGGCAAAAGCGCTGGGGCTGCCCGAAAACGAGGAGATCGTGATGCTCCTTGATCTGGGCCACGCTGCCGAGGGTGCAGGCCCCCTGCCCAACCACAGCTCCCGCAAGCCTCTGTCCGAAACCGTCACGTTCCTGTAACCATCACAGGGATGCAAAAAAGCCCCCGCACGTTGGTTTTCCGGCCAACATGCGGGGGCTTGTGTTTTATTCCAGTTTTTAGTTCTGCGGGTGGACGATATCCCGCCAATCCAGATCTCCACGCTCCAGACCGTGGATGAGCACCTCCGCGGTGGCGATGTTGGTGGCCAGCGGGATGTTATGCACATCACACAGGCGCAGCAGGGTCATCTCGTTGGGCTCGCTGGGCTTTGCGTTGATCGGATCGCGGAAGAACAGGAGCAGATCGACCTCATTGCAGGCAATGCGGGATGCGATCTGCTGATCACCGCCCTGAACACCTGCCAGAAAGCGCTGGATCTGCAGACCCGTTGCCTCAGAGATCAGCTTGCCGGTGGTGCCCGTAGCCACCAATTTATGCTGGCTCAAAATCCGGCAATACGCCGTACAGAACTGAACCATCAGCTCTTTTTTGGAGTCATGCGCAATCAGTGCAATCGTCATCGGTCAACCTCTCCTTTGTTTTGCCAGTGGGCATTTTCTTGCATATATCATAGTATCACAGTTTCCGTTCTTTTACAACCGTTTTTTAGACAAACTTCATACTTTTTTCGGAAAAAAGCGCCAGAATTCACCAAAAGCAGTGTTTCAGCGTTTTATCCTTCTTCAATTGTCTAAAGCATCCTGCCCGGCAGGTGCGGTCTCCTGAGCAGCATCCGTGGTGCCTGCGGCGGGGTCTGTGGCCGTATCTGCTGCCGCATCCGCGCCGGTTTCGGTCTGGGCGGGGGCAGTCTGGGCAGCAGAAGTGCTGTCTGCGGCGGTCTCCTGCTTGCCGATGGTGCCATCCTCATTCAGGGTGCCATCCTGCATGGCGAACCAGGCGTTGAAGATATCCGCCACCAGGTTGCCCGCGCGGGCGCCGCCGCCGCCGTACTCCACCACGATGCCGATGGCGATCTGGGGGTCCTCCGCCGGGCCGTAGGCGATCATCATGGTATTGGTGTAGTGCTTATAGGTGCTGCCGACGTAGTACCCCTCGCTGCGCTGGGGGGTGCCGGTCTTGCAGGCGATGGTATAGGGGTAGCTGGCCAGCACCGGGATGGTCTGGGACACGCCGATCATGCCCTGCTGCACCAGATCAAAGGTCTCTCCCCTGTCCTCAATGACGTCCATGACCTCGGGCTGGGTCTCCTGCAGCACCTCGCCGGTGTTGGAGTCCAGGATGGCCTTGACGAAGTGGGTGCGGTAGCGGGTGCCCCGGTTGGCGAAGGTGGCCGCGTAGGTGGCCAGCTGCACCGGGCTGACCACGGTGTTGCCCTGACCGATGGCTGCCTGAACGTCCAGCGACTCCATATAGTTGGAGTCGGTCTTGCTGGTCAGGTGACCCAGCGCCTCGCTGACCTCCACGCCGGTGCGCACACCCATGCCCAGCTTGTAGGCGTAGGCGTCGTAGACCTCACTGGTCAGGCGGCGGCCCACGTCGTAGAAGAAGATGTTGCAGCTCCACTTGATGGCGGTGATCACGTCGATGTTGCCGCTGTGGCCGTGGCGGGTACACTTGGGGTGGTAGTCGCTGTAATAATTGTACACACCGTTGCAGAACACCGTGGAATACCGGTTGATGAGGCCCGAATCCAGCGCCGCCACCGCCACGGCAGGCTTGAAGGTGGAGCCGGGGGTGTACAAGCCCTGCAGCGAGCGATTGAACAGGGGCAGACTCTCGTCCGCGCTGTACTCGCTGTACTGGGTGGCATACAGGTTCTGGTCAAAGCTGGGGTAATTGGATGCGGCCAGCACGCTGCCGTCCTTCACATCCAGCACCACGGCGGCACAGGCGGCAGCCTTCATGCTGCCGGTGTTGTAGACCCGGTTGATCATGTCGATGTTCTCGGCCAGTGCCTTGTCCACCGCCTTCTGGAACCGGCTGTCGATGGTCAGCTGCACGGTGTGGCCCGGCTCGGGCACAGTGGTCAGGGCCGTATCCACAATGACACCGTCGGAGTTGCGGGTGATGGTCTCCACGCCATCCTTGCCCCGCAGTTCGTCCTCATAGGCCGATTCCAGGCCCGAGATGCCGATGATGTCGTTCATGTTGTAGCCTTTTTCGCGCAGGGGGTAGGTGGTCTGGCCGTTTTCATCGGTCACCTTCCACTTTTCAGCGGTGATCTTGCCCACCCGGCCCAGCACATGGGGCAGCACCGTGGATTGCTCATAGCTGCGGGTACTCGTTTCCACGATCTCCACACCCGGCAGCGAGAGGCTGTGCTCCTTGATGGTCGCCACGGTGGCCTCGCTGACGTTTTCCGCCATGATAAAGTTGTTCACATTGGAAAACGCCTGCAGCTGCATCTCGTAATGGATGCCGCCCAGCGTGCGCTGCCAGCTCAGCGGATAGCTGGCAAGGTCGTAGTCCTCCACCAGCTTCTCCATCACATCATTGGCCGTTGCATACTGCTGTAAACCAAGATTGTCCTTCATGGCGGCAAGGGCTTTCTGATCCCTGGTGCTGCCCTCTTCGGCGGTAAAGGTATAATTCCCCGCTGCATCCGGCTGGCTGATGAGCAGAGTATCGTTCCAGCTCTCACCGTTGGCACGCAGCAGCTCGACGATCTTCTGGAGCATCCCGTCCAGATCTTCGTCTCCCATCAGCAGCTTGTTGAGCACCACGTTGTAGCCCGTGACGCTGGTGGCAATGCGCTCCCCCCGGCTGTCCACAATGTCACCGCGTGCCGCCGTGACCGTAAACTTGTAGTCGGTGGTGTTGGTTGCCTGGGATTTGAAATCATCCCCGTTGACCAGCTGCAAAAAGATGAGCCGCAGCCCGTACAGCAGCATCAGGATGCAGGCGGCGGCAACGAGAACACGCATCCGCCGGATGGCGGTTTTCCGTTCTTCTTGGTTCATGGATTCTCCTTCCGGCGCGGGGTGCGTTACACCACGCCGTTGTCGATCTTAAATTCTTCGTGGATGCGGCGCACGACCCCGAACAGAGGGAAGCAGACGGGCACCGAGAGCGTCGCCGTGGGCAGCACAAACCACAGCCAGCGGCTGGCCGCGCCGCTGTAACCGGGCATGTAGTAGAAAAACAGCCAGTCCAGCGTGAGCACCAGCAGGGCGGCAGCAGACGCAATGAGTGCAAAGTTTGCGGCCGAATTCTTGAAGTAGAGCTGCATCACCGCCGAAACGGCAAAGCAGAGCAGCAGCAGCTCCAGCGCCAGCATGCCCACGGTGCGTCCGGCCAGCCAGTCCCACATCAGGCCGCAGACCGCCCCAAAGACAGCCCCGGCGAACTCGCCCTCAAACACGGCGACCGCCAGCGCCAGCGGCAGCAGCCAGAGCGGCTTTGCCGCCCCGAACTGGAACAGCCCGGGCGTGGTCTGCAAAACAGCACAAAGAAGGCCCAGCAGCGCATAGCAGATCCATTTGACGATCTGGCCCCGGCTGCGTTTCCGGCGTGATTCCATCAGGGTCCCTCCTCAGAAACTGGTAATGATGAACGCATGGCGCACCGTGCGGGGGTCGGTACCGGGTTTGATGACGGCAATGGTCGATTTGCCGCTGACCTCGGGCACCAGTTCCTGTACCACGCCCACCAACAGGTCAGCCGGGAACACCCCGCCCAGCCCGGTGGTGACCACCTGGTCGCTTTTCTCCGTCAGGGTGTTGCGCGCAAGGTTGGTCAGCACGCACAGGCCATCGGCGGCATATTCGGAGCTGCCGGTGACGATGCCGTTGTCACGGGTGCGGGATACCACGCCCGCCGCGTTGAAGTTGGGGTGAAGAACGGTCATCACCTTGCAGCTGGTGGGCTCAGCCTCCACCACCATGCCCAGCAGGTAGCCCTGGTCACTGACCACGGCATCGTTGACGGCCACGCCATCCAGTGTGCCGCGGTCCAGCGTGAAGCCATAGAAAGAATCCAGCGGGTCACGGCCAATGACAAAGCTGGATAGATAGCTCATCTCTGGCCGCTGGCTCTGGATGCTTTCCAGTGCCTTGTAGGCCTGGTTCTCGGCCTTGACGCGGTCGTAATCCACCATCTGCTGGCGCAGCTCGGCGTTTTCGGCCTTGAGCGTCTCGTTCTCAGCCATCACGTCATCGATGCTGGTGTACTTTTCCCACAGGGAGGCCACACCGCCGCTGACCACGGCCGCCACTTTCTGGAATGGAGCAGCCGCCACGCTCAGCAGCTCCTGCGGAGCGGCAGTCAGGCGGCCGTTGGCACCGGCGTAGGCCATGATGCCCACCAGAAACACCGCGATGCCCACCAGGATCTTGAATTTCCAGGTATCGAAAAAGTCTTTCAAGGGGTTTTCCTCCGATTGCAAAAGGGCGCGGACAGCCCAGAGCCGTCCGCACCCTCTGTTACATCGTTACATGTGAGCTCCATCGGTGTCCAGCACGTCGTGCAGAACATCCACATGATCCAGCACCGCACCGGCACCCTTGGCCACGCAATCCAGCGGGTCCTCCGCAACATGGACATCAATGCCGGTCTCGCTCTGGATCAGCTGATCCAGGCCCCGCAGCAGGGCACCGCCGCCGGTCAGGGTAATGCCGTGATCGATGATATCGGCGCTCAGCTCAGGCGGGGTGCGCTCCAGGGTCTCCTTGATGGCGCTGGTGATCTTGACCAGGCACTCCAGCAGGGCCTCGCGCACATCCTCAGAGTGGACGACGATGTTCTTGGGCAGGCCGTCCACCAGGTTGCGGCCCTTGATCTCCATGGTCAGCTCCGGGTCCAGAACGTAGGCGGAACCGATCTCGATCTTGATCTGCTCGGCGGTGCGCTCACCGATGAGCAGGTTGTACTTGCGCTTGATAAAGGCGATGATGGCCTGATCGAACATGTCACCGGCCATGCGTACACTGCGGGAGGCCACGATGCCGCCCAGCGAGATCACGGCGATCTCAGCCGTGCCGCCGCCGATGTCCACGATCATGCTGCCGGTGGGCTCGCTGATGGGCAGGCCCGCACCGATGGCAGCAGCCATGGGCTCCTCGATCACCGACACCTGACGGGCACCAGCCTTCAGGGTAGCTTCCCGCACGGCGCGGCGCTCCACCTCGGTCACGCCGGAGGGAATGCAGATGACCACGCGGGGGCGGGAGAACATGCTGTTGCCGCAGGCCTTCTTCAGGAAGTTCTCCAGCATATTGGTGGTGATGTCAAAATCGGCAATGACGCCGTCCTTCAGGGGACGCACTGCCACGATGCTGCCGGGGGTACGGCCGATGACGGCCTTTGCCTCGCCGCCCACACAGCGCACCTCGTCGGTCTTGGTGTCCACAGCCACCACCGACGGCTCCCGCATGATGATGCCCTTGCCCTTCATATAGACCAGAGTATTGGCGGTACCCAGGTCAATGCCAACGTCCTTCGACAGAAAACCCATTGTAAAGTCTCTCCTTCATCGTTTCCAGTAGATCTATCCCATAGCGTCTGACGGCCGTTTTGCGCCGTCCTTCGCAGAATAACACGGTTATATTATAGCCCCAAGCTGCTGTTTTCTCAAGCGTTTCCGTTCGTTTTCTTACATTTTTCCATTTTTCTCACACAAAACGCTCTACCAGCTGTACAGTACGGCTGACCGGCAGGCCCATAATGGTGTAATAATCGCCCTCGATGCGGTCCAGCCAGAGGGCTGCCCGGCCCTGGATGGCGTAGGCACCGGCCTTGTCGTAGGGCTCCTTTGTGGAAGCATAGAAGTCGATCTCCTCCTCGCTCAGCGGGAAGAAGGTCACCTTGCAGCTGTCCACAAAGCTCTCGGTGCGGCCGCCGCGGCTCACGCACACGCCGGTGTGCACCTGATGGGCGGCACCGGACAGGGCCCGCAACATCCGTTTTGCGTCCTCCACGCCGTGGGGCTTGCCGAACACTTCCCCATTCACGTCCACCACCGTGTCGCAGCCGATGACCACGGCGTCCGGGTGGTCCTTTGCCACCGCCAGGCACTTGCCCCGGGCCAGCTGTTCCACCAAATGGGCCGGGGTGTCGGCGGTCACGGTGCTCTCGTCAAAGTCGCTGACACAGACCGTGAAGTCGGTCGTATACAGGGAAAGCAGTTCCCGGCGGCGCGGGCTGCCGGAGGCTAAGATCAGTTCCATATCGCGTTCCTTTTCCCTCATTTGCCGGTGGAGCCAAAACCGCCCACGCCGCGGGTGGTGTCGCCCAGCTCCTGCACCGGCACAAAGGCTGCCGTGTACACCGGGGCGATGCACAGCTGCGCCACCCGCTCCCCGGGCTGGATGGTGTAGGCCTCCTTGCCCAGGTTGATCATGGGCACCTTCAGCTCGCCGCGGTAGTCACTGTCCACCACGCCCACACCGTTGGCCATGCACAGGCCGTGCTTGATGGACAGGCCGCTGCGGGCATACACCAGCGCCACACTGTGGGCACCGGGCAGCTCAATGGCAAGGCCGGTGGGCACCAGCACCCGCTCCATGGGCTGAACGGTCAGCGGCTCATCCAGCACGGCGCACAGGTCGGCGGCGGCAGAGCCGGGGGTCGCATAGGCGGGCACCTTTGCCCGCGCATCCAGAACTTTATAGTTTACGGTGATCGGTTCCATAGTATACCTCGTTTATTTTGTCATTCCTCGATCCAGCTCACCCTTCGGGAGAGCTCCAACATTGCACCGCCGCAAGCGGACAAGGCCGGTGAGAGGGTCAATTGGTTCCCTTGAAATACAGTCCGCGGGTGAAATCGCCTTCAAAAGGCGCATGGGTGTGGATCATATCCAAAATCCGTTCGGCTTCCTCGCGGGTCTCCAGCGTGAAGTAGGCCACACCGTAGTCCACGGCCAGCGCACCGGGCTTGTCGCCCATGTAGATGGGCACCGGGTTGTAGATGGTGCGCATGCCCAGGCTGCACCGCACCGGGAACTTTTTGGCCTTGCGGTCGGTCAGCGTGCCGGTCTTGTCGCAGTGGGCGCAGTCGTGGATGTTCTGCAGCGGGCAGGCTCGGGTGAGCATCAGCGGCATGTGGCCGTAGACCATCACGCCCGTGGGCACCGGCTTGCCGTCCCGCACCGGGGCAATGGACGCGATGTCACTGTCCTTGACCTCGGGCAGGATGAGCAGGCTGTTCAGTCCCTGCTCCGCATAGAACTGCGCTGCTGCGTTGTTTGTGATGTTCAGGCCAAAACCGCCGGACAGCGGCAGGCCCCGGCACAGCCGCAGGTGGGCGATGTTGCTTGCCTCGTACCCGGCAAAGCCGGCATCCTGGGTGGCCGCAATGCGGCGGGCGGTGTCCTGCTCCAGTGCGCCGAACATGGCCCGGGGCAGCTCCAGAATGGTCTTGCTGCGCCACTCGCGGGGCACCCGGTCGGCCTGTGCAATGGGCAGGATGAGATACTCCACTCCGCTCAGGGCCTGTTCCGGCACCTGATCCCAGCGCTCGAACCGGGCACGCAGGGTGCGGTGCAGCGGCAGGGTGCGCTGCGGCAGGGCAGGCACATGCTCCTCGGTAGTGGGCCAGGGGCGCAGCACTTCCCGCTTTTTGAGCAGGGCGTCCAGCGCTTCCCGGCGCAGCTCATTCACCGTGCTGCCGGGCACGAACCAGGGGCCCCCGTCCATCTCCACGGCGATGTCCGCCGCTTCAAAGGGGGTGCCGCCGGTCTTGGCCAGACTGCGGCGCAGGCTCTCGGTGGGGTCGGTGCGGGCGGGCTGCGGCTCAAAATCGCCGTAGGCAAACGCTTTATTGCCGTCCGCATCGGTCACGGTGAGCTTTTCGCCGCCCTCTTCGATCTCCAGACGCATGGTCACCGGCACCCGGGAGCGCTCCCGACGGTAGAGCTCCCGCAGCATAGGCAGGGTCTTTTTGGTCAGCTCGGCGTCCGCTTCGCTGCGCACGCCGAACATGGTGCCGTCGATTTTTCCGTTCAGATAGCCGGAGGTGAAGCCGGAGCGGCTGAAGGCGTTCTTCAGCAGGTCGCGGGCGTAGGCGCAGCGGCAA
>OGQJ01003101.1_pt1 | contig 11677 bp, 8 predicted proteins | sample 1553161 | NCBI WGS metagenome assembly OGQJ01 (sample SAMEA2579923, study PRJEB22360) | human gut metagenome | biome: human gut; feature: human-associated habitat; material: faeces | place: Denmark | collected 2008/2010 | reverse complement strand
GGATGAGACTGAAATCTGGCACAAGCATGAGAGTGGACCGCAGAGCATACATATATGGGCGCCGGAGCTTCATTATCTGTTTGGAAAATGGTATATTTACTATGCAGGCGGTGATAAGGATGATATCTGGGCAATAAGGCCGTATGTATTGGAATGTCAGGGGGATGACCCTGTTAATGACGAGTGGATTGAGAAAGGAAAGATGCAAAGAGCGGATGAAGACGAGTTCTCTTTTGAGGCATTTTCACTTGATGCAACAGTGTTTGAGGTAAATAATGTGTGGTACTATATCTGGGCAGAGAAGGTCGGAGTAGGAAAGCAGATTTCAAATCTGTATATAGCGCGCATGAAAAACGGATACACACTTGATACTGTACAGGTGCTTTTGACCACACCTGATTATGACTGGGAAAGGCATGGCTTCTGGGTGAATGAGGGGCCGGCAGTGTTAAAACGAAATGGCAAGGTATTTGTTACATTTTCGGCCAGTGATACGGGAATACATTATTGTGTCGGACTTTTGACTGCAGATGAAAGCTCTGACCTGCTTGACCCGCGTTCGTGGGAAAAGGATCGTTATCCTGTGCTTTGCTCCGATGAGACAGCAGGGGTTTACGGACCGGGACACAATTCATTTACCGTAGATGAAAACGGTGATGACATAATGGTATACCATGCAAGAACGGAGACTGAAATTGTCGGAAATCCACTGTATAATCCAAACCGTCATGCAATGCTCATGCGATTTGGATGGAAGGATGGACGTCCGGTGTTTTCGTATAACTGATAAGTCAAAAAGAAGGGGGAAGCTATCACATGGAGCTGATATGTAAGAAGTGTCTGCTTAGAGAAATGGCAGAGGCAGATGCAGCAATGATAAAAAAATATGTTGATGCGATAAAGGGCGAAGACAGAGTGCCTGAAAAAGAGTATGAGGCAAGGCTTGCTGTGTGCAAGGCGTGTGACAGGCTTAATGCCGGAACCTGTAATGCATGCGGCTGTTATGTGGAGCTTCGGGCGCTTACAGGCGTTTCGCACTGCCCTCATAAAAAGTGGTAGTACAAAAAAATAATAACAAAATGACTGCGGTTTTGACTTCCGCAGTCATTTTATTATTATTATTATTATTTAGTGTTTTTTTCAGTGTCAAGAGGGGCATAATTGATGGATACAACAATGTCCTGATCGTAGTTACCGAAGCTTTTTCCGAATATTGTGAGTCCGCCGACATGGGCAGAATTCTCCTCGACAGCTATGCGGAAGCGGATGGTGCTTGTGTAGTCAAGATTTAGCTCAGAGGTTGTGATATCTGATATCTTGAGACCATCTATGAAGGTGCCTTTATGATTTATGACCAAAAGCTTGAGGAGACCGTATTGATTCCAGTTTTGAGGCCACCATTCAGGGGTGAACATTCCGCGTACATCTCCATAGTCACCGGGAGAGGTCCAGGTGCCGACCAGAGTGTCATTGATGTAAAAGCTTATATCACTTGGCCAGTTGTTGTCGATGCCCGGAGCCTCAGAGCTTATCTCGGCTGAGAGTGAAAGCTGGGTTATTTTCTGATTACGTGGAATGAGGTTTGGAATTACATATTCCACATAGCCCTTTGTGAACCACATAATGTCTGCATTGAAACGGTCAGGATGGTCAAAATAACGCACGTCATCGAGCTCTCCTATCACAAATGAGGATGTAGCCATGCCGCAGGTTGGACAGACGTTGTGAGATGAGAACTGCCCTACCTTGATGGAGGTGTTGTATACGTTACTTAAGTCTATTGGCTTTTCGATTTCTACTAATATACGGTCCTGAATCAGTGAACACAGCTTCTGGTTGCCGTGACCGGATGAATCGTTTGAGGTGGAGATAAGTCCGCACTCCTCAAGCTTTTTTATATGTCCGGTTAAAGCTCCATTGCTGATGTTTAGCTCGTTTGCGAGCTGATTCATGCTCATCTGGTTATTTTCGAGCAGAATTTTTAAAATCTGGATACGAATATCAGAGCCGAGAGCTTTAAACAGTTCGAGACCATCGTCTAATGATGTGATATGTATCATATATAGATTCTCCTAAAATATTTTATAAAATTAAAAATGAAATTCTTGTGTATAAAACATATAATAATTATAGAAATATGCTACTATGTTGTCAATAAATTATTGTATATAGTTTTGGAATTTATTTACAATGACTTTAAATCAAATTAAATGTATTGTGCAATATGTATAGCTTAGATATGTTTAGAGACGAAAAAAACATAAAAATTTAGACATTATTAAACAATGTTTAAAATAGTTTAAAATAATCTAAAATAAATATTGACATTACAGCTACTCTCATGTATATTATGTACATAAGCAAAACACATTAACGACCTGTTTTAGTCAAATAGCAATAAGCCCAGCATGAGACTTAAACAGGAGGTTAATACAACTTATCAATTCAATTTCATTTTAACAGGAGGAAGGAAAATGAAAAAGAAATTAGTTAGTGCACTGATGTGTGCAACAATGGCAGTTACAATGCTTGCCGGCTGTGGAAACGGCAGCAAAAACGGAACAGAAGCAGCAGATGGGGGAACAGAAGCTGCTGAGTCAGAGGTAGTGACAAACACATATGGAGATTCAAAGGGAACACACCTTGAGATGTGGACCTTCGTTGAACTTCATGCACAGCACTACGGCACAATGGTAGAGCAGTGGAATAAGGACCATCCGGACAAGACAATCGAGATTACATGTACTACATATCCATATGCTGATATGCATACAAAGCTTCTTACATCACTTGAGGCCGGTACAGGAGCACCTGATATCTGCGATGTTGAGGTTGGACAGTTCCCTAACGTAGTTGCAGGTCAGGACAAATGGTTAGTACCACTTGATGATTATGCAAAGGATTACATGAGCACAATGGTTCCAGCCAGAATGGAAACATACCAGGGCTCTGACGGACATTACTACGGAGCTCCTTATCATGTAGGTGCCACAGTTATGTACTACAACGTAAAGGCTATGGGAGATGCAATGGGGCTTTCACAGGCAGATGTCATCGCAAAGATTGACGGAGTAAAGACCTGGGATGATTACGAGGCACTTGGAACAGAGTATGTTGAGGCAGCAGGTGAGAAGGGTACAAAATACTGGACATCTGTTGATACAGGCGGAACAGACTGGTTATGGCTTGCAATGGCTGAGTACGGAGAGGACTGGACAGGTGGATTTGACGGAAAGGCAAATGTACAGCTTGATTCAGTTAAGAAGATGCTCACAATGCAGCAGAAATGGTTAAAGAGTGATCTTGCAGAGGTATCACCTGACGGACATGTTGACCTTGAGGCAGGTTTCCAGAACATCATGGATCACAACATCGTTTCATTCCCTAAGGCAATGTGGTATATGAGCCGTTTCACAAACTATATGCCTGATGAGAAGGGCAACTGGTACATCGCAAAATGTCCTACATTCGAGGAGGGACAGAAGTGCTCAGTAGGTATCGGTGGAACAGGTACAGTTGTTACACAGCAGTCTAAGGCAAAAGAGCTTGCAGCAGAATTCCTTTGCTGGGCTAAAATGTCTGAGGTTGGTGAGCAGAATATCTGGGATACACTTGGATTTGATGTATGTAACACAGCTTGCTGGACAAATGATACATTTGCTCACAATGATGAGAACCAGTACAATCAGTTCTTCATCAACTATCCATACGATGTGCTCAATTCTATCGGAATGGACAATATTGGCAAGATTTCTGTAGTTAAAATCAGTCCTACAATTAATGAGAATGTATGTAATACAACTCTCAATGAGGTACTTGAGGATCCTGATTACAGCGTGGATGACGCATTACAGGAGCTGCAGGATGCAGTAGATATGGAGCAGGAAGAGTAATTTTATAGCTCTTAAAAGGGGGAGGTACTGGAGGTTTGGCCTCCGGCCTCCCTTTATTAATAAGAAAGAGGTGCGTAAATTGAAGATTAAAAAATTCTTGTATTCACAAAAGGTTGCGCCGTATGTATTTGTTATACCATTTATATTAAGCTTTGCAATATTCTGGATTTACCCTCTCTGCTCATCTGTATTTATGAGTTTTGAGAAGATTACACCACTGGAAACAAAGTTTGTGGCTTTAGAGAATTATAAGAAGCTGTTGTCGGATACAGTGTTCCTGACAGCGATAAAAAACAGTGCAACATATATGTTCTGGACACTTGTATTACTGATTCCGTTCCCAATGCTTTTTGCAGTGCTTATGGACAGCAATCTTGTAAAGGCAAAGGGTGTATGGAAAGCAGTGCTTTATATGCCGGCTCTTACATCTGTAGTTATTTCAGGTACTCTGTTTCGTCTGATGTTCACAGAGTACAGCACAGGACAGATGAATAAACTTGTAATGGCACTCGGCATGGAGCCTTTCAAATGGTTGAAGGTCGGCTGGACAGGAATGGCAGCACTTTTGGTTTTAGCCTGCTGGAGATGGACAGGTGTAAATATGCTCTATTTCCTTTCGGGACTAAAGTCAATTGATACTTCATTATATGAAGCTGCTGAGATTGATGGAGCAAACGGCTGGCAGAAATTCCGCTACGTGACATTACCATTACTCAGACCGACAACAATCTATGTTTTGACAATATCAATCTATGCAGGACTTGCGATGTTCCTTGAGTCGTACATGCTGTGGGCAGGAAACAATTCGCCGAAGAACATAGGACTCACCATTGTGGGATATCTGTACAAACGTGGTATTGAGAAAAATGACATGGGCTATGCATGTGCGGTTGGTATGGTGCTTTTGGTTATAGCACTTGTAATTAATATAGTACAGCTTGTATGTAACGGAACATTTAAACGCGAGGAGGACTAAAAAATGGCAGATAAAAAGAAAAAAGTGCGTTCTGTCAAAGACACACCAAGACATAAGGTTGGCGTTGTTTTAGGCACAGGATTCTTCGTAATACTTTGTGCGATAATAGTATTTCCGGTCTTTGCAGGTCTTTTAGCATCGTTTAGACCTGGCAAGGAGCTTATCAGAAGAGGTCTTTCAATTGATCTTGATTTCTCAACGATGAGCCTTGATAATTATACCTATCTGTTTTCAGGCAACGCAGACAGCCAGAAGTATTTTATGTGGTATAAGAACTCTCTTATTATCACTATTGTATCGGTGGTGCTTACGCTTCTCATCTGTTACTTTGTAGCTTATGGACTGACAATGTACAATTACAGGCTTAAGAACTTCCTGTTCTTTTTGGTAATTGCTACAATGATGGTGCCGTTTGAGATTCTTATGCTGCCTCTTTACAAAGAGATTATTGCAATCGGACTTATTGATTCATATGTTGGTGTTATTATAACGGGACTCTGCTCGGCATCGACCATATTTTTCTTCAAGCAGTATCTGTCAGGTCTGCCTAAGGATCTTCTGGATGCGGCAAGAATTGACGGTGCTACAGAGTACGGTATTGCAACAAAAATAATACTCCCACTCACAAAGCCGGCATTTGCTTCTATGGGTATATTGTCAGCGATGGGTGTATGGAATGCAATCCTTTGGCCATTGCTTGTGCTTAAAGGCGCAGAGAAGTTTACACTTCCTATCGGACTTAATACTCTTCTCACACCATACGGAAACAACTATGATGTACTTATTGCAGGCTCAATGTTTGGTATTTTACCGATATTTATTATCTTTTTGATTTTCCAGAAATATATCATCGATGGTATGACCGCAGGAGCTGTTAAGGGTTAGCTTAAAAAAATTTATAAATATATAAGAGATAAAGGAGAAAATATGGCAAAAATTATTGTAAATAATGAGAATAAAAAGAGTACAATTGCTCCGGAAATTTATGGACATTTTTCAGAGCATCTCGGAAGATGTATCTACGAGGGATTATTTGTAGGGGAGAATTCAGATATACCAAACGTAAACGGCATGCGTACTGATGTTGTAGATGCATTAAAGGAAATGAAGATACCTGTGCTCCGCTGGCCGGGCGGCTGCTTTGCAGATGAGTATCATTGGATGGATGGAATCGGTCCTAAAGAGAAGAGAAAAAAGATGATCAACACACACTGGGGTGGTGTAGTTGAGGACAACAGCTTCGGAACACATGAGTTTTTTGAGCTTTGCAGACAGTTAGGCTGCAAGACATATGTGAACGGAAATTTAGGAAGCGGAACAGTACGCGAGATGAGTGAGTGGGTAGAGTACATCACATTTAACGGAGTATCACCTATGGCTGATTTGCGTAAGGAAAACGGACACGAAGACCCATGGACTATTGACTACTTCGGTGTGGGAAATGAGAACTGGGGATGTGGTGGAAACATGCGTCCTGAGCATTATGCAGATGAATACCGCAGATACCAGACTTATGTCAGAAATTATGCAGGCAATCAGCCAATCAATAAAATCTGCTGTGGTCCAAATGTGGATGACTATGAGTGGACAAAGAAGGTGATGGCTACATGCTTCGATCATTGTGAGCCTAGATTCCATGGTCAGATGGATGGATTATCACTTCATTATTACACACTTCCGGAGACAGAGGATGACTGGAATATCAAGGGAAGTGCGACAGATTTTACAGAGGATATTTTTTATCAGACTCTTAAGAGAGGATATTTCATGGAGGAGCTCATCAATCGTCATGGAGCTATAATGGATGAGTATGATCCTGATAAGAATATAGGTCTTATTGTTGATGAGTGGGGCATCTGGTCAGATGTGGAGCCTGGTACCAATCCGGGATTCTTATATCAGCAGAACACAATGCGTGATGCGCTTGTTGCAGGTATGACATTAAACATTTTCAACAAGCATTCCGACCGTGTGAAGATGGCATGTATTGCACAGCTTATAAATGTGCTTCAGTCTGTAATGCTCACAGACGGCGATAAGATGATAAAGACACCTACATATTATGTATTCCATATGATGAGACATCATCAGGGCGCAGCTCTTTTGGACAGCTCTCTTGTAGGAGGAACTACAGTTGGTACAGGAAAGAATGAGCTTCCGAAGGTTTTTGAGTCTGTATCAGAGGATAAGGATGGAGTGATTACAGTCACACTTACAAACAATTCTCTTGAGTCGTCAGAGGATGTTGATATTATGCTCACAAATGAGGGTGACAAATACAGTGTAAGTGAGGCCAGATACATCGAAGGTGCCATGGATGCACACAATACCTTTGAAGCACCTGAGGTAGTGGATGAGAAGGATTTCACAGCATATGAAAATACACAGACCGGTGTGAAGGTTACTCTTCCGGCATGCAGTGTTGTTACACTTAGATTATCGAAATAATATTAAAACAGCTATTCAGAATCACGGGGAATAAAAAGCAGGGTTTCCTGTTCCTCAAGTGGTTCTGAATAGTTATGTATTAAAACAAAATTGTTCAGATTAAGAAAGGACAGATAATATGCCACGGGGATTAAATTACGACAACAAAATTTTATCTATAGTAAATACTGCAGTTGACATGCTTATTCTTGGGATTTTCTGGTTTGTCACCAGCATCCCTCTTGTTACCATAGGTGCATCAACTACGGCAGTTTATTATACTGTAAATAAGTGTATAAGAAATAAAAAGAGCTATGCTTATGTTGAATACTGGAAAGCTTTTAAAAGTAATTTAAAAAAATCAACACTTGCTTTTATTGCATGGCTTATACCGGCAGCTTTTCTTGTGGCAGACTGCATGCTCATGAAACAGCAGCTTAAGGCCGGAACATATCTTGGAATGATGTACTATTTCTTTTTGGTATTATCGGGTGCTGTACTGGCATGGGCATTTTATCTGTTTTCATACATGGCCAGATTTGAGTGTACGGTAAAGGAGGCTCTTAAAAAATCACTTTTCATGATGCTTGCAAATCTTGGCTGGTCCATTTTGCTGGTTGCAGTATTTTTATTCATACTGTTCTGGTGCAGGGACATGCTATGGCTGGTTGTGCTGTTTCCGGGAGGTTTTGGATGTATAAAAAATTATTGTCTGGAGCGTGTGTTCAAGAAATACATGACACCGGAGGATATCGCAAGGGAGCTTGAGGTAAACCGTACATATGCAAGCTGACCTTTTATAATAAGGCACACAGCAAAAAAGTTATAAAAACGGCTATATAATATGGAGAGAGTAGAATATGGATTTAAAGAATATAAAAATAGAGGATCCGTTTTGGGGACATATGCAGGAGCTTGTGACAGATGTTGTCATTCCGTTTCAGGAAGACGTGCTTAATGACAGACAGCCTGGAGTGGAAAAAAGTCATGCAATAGAGAATTTTAAGATTGCAGCAGGCCTTTCACAGGGCGAGTTTTACGGTATGGTCTTTCAGGACAGTGACGTGGCAAAATGGCTTGAGGGAGTGGCATATTCTCTGATAATAAAGCCTGATGCTGCGCTTGAAAAGAGAGCTGATGACATTATAGATATTATCGCTGCAGCACAGCAGCCGGATGGATATCTGAATACATATTTCACAATAAAAGAGCCTGAGCACAGATGGCAGAATCTGCTTGAGTGTCACGAGCTGTACTGTGCAGGCCATATGATGGAGGCTGCTGTCGCATATTATGAGGCTACCGGCAAGGATAAGCTGCTTAAGGTTATGGAAGGCATGGCGGGACACATCATAGACAGATTCGGGCCTGACAAGCTGCCCGGAATACCGGGGCATCAGGAGGTTGAAATAGGTCTGATGCGCATGTATCATGCAACAGGAAATGAGCTGTATCGAGAGATTGCAATCGAGAACGAAGAAAAACTGGATGCAAATCTGATGAACAGACAGGGCATGGACCATGACAGCGGTTTTAAATGGCTTCCAACAGCAGTAGCGCATTATCGTGTGGATGGAAATGGGGAATCCAGAAACAGAGCATTGCTGGCAGCAGATAATCTTGCTGGCAGATTTAACCCGGTTGGGCGTTTTATCAGAGCCTGGAATAACTGGGATGGCAATGAGGACGGCTCTTTTGCGGGCAGAGCAATTATTGACTGTATGATGAATCTTCCATTACTGTATTGGGCTGGTGATGAACTTCATGACCCGAAATTTTATCATGTGGCTAAGATGCATGCAGATACAGCCATGGAATATTTTGTCAGAGATGATGGTTCTGTCAATCATATTGTAGACTTCAATGCAGAGACAGGTGAATTTGTGCAGTCTGTAGGTGGACAGGGATATGGGGTAGGTTCTTCCTGGACCAGAGGACAGGCATGGGCTATTTATGGATTTGCACTGAGCTACCGTCATACGAAGCAGGAGAAATATCTGGATACAGCCAGAAAAGTAGCAGCATATTTTATATCCTGTATTCCTGAGAGCGGTCTGATTCCTGTAGATTTCAGACAGCCGGCAGAGCCGGCGTGGGAAGACTCCACGGCAGCAGCAATTGCGGCCTGTGGTATGCTTGAGATTGCTTCTCATCTGTCAGAGGAAGAAGGCGCCCAATACAAAGAAGCAGCTCTTAGAATGCTGAAAGCATTGGCAGAAAAGAGATGTAACTGGGATGAGAATCAGGATAATCTGTTAGAGAAGTGTACAGCAGCTTACCATGACAAGGATCATGAATTTTCCATTATTTATGGAGATTATTATTTTATAGAGGCAATCTGGAAATTATGTGATAAAGAGATGTTCATATGGTAATGAACTGGTGAATGGAGGGGGAGAAATGGTATTTCAACCAAAGACAGTTGATTATGAATTAAGTCCATATACAGGGCTTACAAGGCAGAGCTGGATAGAAGCAGGAGAGTATCTTTTGCAGGGGATTTTCAATAATATCAAGTCCTTTGACGATCCGGTGGTTATGCCCAGAAAAGAAACAAAAGTAACCTATCCGCATAGTGCAGATGCAATCTGGGAGTGGAAAGCAGAATATTTTGAAGGACTGGCGAGATCTTTCTTCGTTGCAGCTCCACTGATTGCAAATAATCCTGAGCTTGTAATCAATGGATATTCCATCAAAGAGTATTACAAGAATCACGTACTAAGAGCCTGTACACCTTCAGATAAATTATCAGTAGGAAGATATGAAGAATTGGTAGAACTGGCAGGAAAAGAAGATCCGTTCCGAGCTTTTCAGCAGACAGTAGAGACTTGTGCACTGGTTATCTGTCTTTGGATCAGCAAGGAGCAGATATGGGATACCTATACCAGGAAGGAAAAAGATCTGATAGCAGAGTTCCTTTATGGATATGCAAATGGTAATACCGTACCGCAGAACTGGCGTCTGTTCAATATGCTGGATCTGGCATTTCTGTCTATGGAGGGATATCCTATTGATGAGGATATTATGAGAGAACATGCCCAGGCTATTGTGAATTATTATGCAGGGGATGGCTGGTATCGTGACGGGCAGTCTTTTGATTATTATTCCTGTTGGGCTTTTAATGTATATGCACCTATCTGGAACCAATGGTATGGATATGGGAAGGAACCATATCTGGCAGCAAAATTTGAAGAATACTCCAATACGTTAATGAAGACATATGCGGATTTCTTTGATGTGGATGGCTTTACAAACATGTGGGGACGCAGCAACATATATCGAAATGCGGCTACGAGTGCCTTTGATGGCAATATGATGCTGAAGCATTGGGAAGCTGATCCCGGGCTTGCAAGAAGAATTTCCTCCGGTTCTTTGTTACAGTTCCTGCAAAGAGAGGACTTCCTGTATAAGGGTGTACCTACGTTGGGATTCTATGGGCAGTTCACTCCTTTGGTTCAGGGCTATTCCTGTGCAGAATCTCCATTCTGGCTTGGCAAGGCATTTCTTTGTCTGCATTTACCCAAAGACCATCCTTTCTGGACAGCGAAAGAGAATAATGGTACATGGGAGAAGTTAAAAGATCAGGAAGTAAAAGTAACAGCACTGGATGGTCCTGCATTATGCTTCTCCAATCATCGGGCAAATGGCGAGACAATATTACGAACAGGCAAGGTAGTAAAGGACAGGGGAGACGAGCATGGTATGTGGAATTATTCCAAGCTGTGCTTTAACACAAAGTATCCCTGGGAATCTGCACCTGCAAAAGATATTGAGGCGCAGCAGTATGTGCTTCATGATGTAACGACAGATACCTATGATAAGGCAAATGTAACATTCTGGCATGGACAAAAGGAGGATGTGTTATATAGACGTCAGTTCTTTGGCTATAATCTTCAGACAGAGTGTCACTGGATACAGGCGATGAATCTGGCTGATTTCACAGTACCATGTGGTGTGATCAGAGTAGATAAGCTCAGACTCTTTAAGAAGCCTGTCTCACTGACCCTTGGCGCATATGGCTTCCCGGATAACGGAACGCAGATAACGCTAAAGGAACAGCCATATGAAGATGGCAAAGCCAAAGCTGTTATCTTAAAGGGACATGATGCTACAGGCAGGGAGAAACAGCTTGCCATGACAATTTATGACGGATGGGATGATATTGCATATGTAGAGAGCTGTGGTACGAATCCCGATTCGGAACATTCCATTGTTGTATATGCCAAGTTGGAGAGAAAGAATCAGAATCATTATGAACCTTCTATTCTGATCTCACAGGTAATTACCAAAGAAACGCTGGAAGATTTCACAGAGGATGAATTGTTCCCGATAGAAAGTGTAACCTATACTGACCCTCAAAAGAAGGGCGGCTATGGACCGG
>OGQJ01003097.1_pt1 | contig 11689 bp, 7 predicted proteins | sample 1553161 | NCBI WGS metagenome assembly OGQJ01 (sample SAMEA2579923, study PRJEB22360) | human gut metagenome | biome: human gut; feature: human-associated habitat; material: faeces | place: Denmark | collected 2008/2010 | reverse complement strand
GTCTTATTATATCACTTCTGGCAGTATCGCGCCTACTTTTCTGTGCGGTATTGCCTTAGAACTTGCCGTAAAGCTCGTCGGCGGATCCGTATCCTCTACCGGCGTCGGCTCCTTGGTCGGCTCCGTTGGGGGAGTGGTCGGCTCGGTCTCCGAAATCTTTACGGTCGCGGTGTAGACATCGTTATAGCTGACCGTTGCCTTTGCGACTTCCATCGTCAGCTTATTGTAGCCTGCAGCCGTAACTTCAACGGTCAGCGGGAACGAAGCGTCGTTCTCAATGGCAAGCTGTAAGGCTTTATAGCTGCCGTATGCACCCGTTGCATCACCGACACACCAAATGCCGGTATCGTTTGAAAAGCTGTTGATCGTCTGGCCTGTGAACGCTGTACCGTTTACGGTAACGCCGTTCACTGCATTCAGCCATGTGGTATCGCTGAATTCAAAATTCAAAACGGTTGTATAAAACCCGCTTTTTTCGCAGCTTTTCACTTCTGTCGGTGCTGCTGCCTCTGCCACTGCGCCGGTCACGACCATGGATAAGAGGATCATTGTCACCAAAAGCAAAGACGCTGCTTTTTTGTAAATGTTTCTCATGCTGCCTCCTTCATTTTCTGTCGCGGCTTCTCCGCCGCTTCGGATATTTCCACGGACAGCTTTCAACAAAATCTCTTAAAATGGTTGAAAGGCGCGCTTTTCCGTGGTATAATGCTGCGCGTGGGTTAGATGCATCTAACTTGCACTGAAAAAATCAGTGTTAGCACCCCAAGCTTTATGCGCCGCAAAAGGCTTTCAATCCCTCACGCGAAGGATTACGTTCTCTGCTCTTACGGTGTATATAGAGTTAGATAGCTCTAACCTCCACACAGTATGCTACCAAAAATTTCCTTTGTTGTCAACCGGAAACGGTATTCATTTTTTAAATATCTGTCATCTATTTTTAATATTCTATGATTTTTTCTCAAAAGGAGACCACTATGCAGAAAGTTTTATCCGTTTTTGGCTGTTTTGTGCTGATTTTTGCACTGTGCACGGGGTGTTCCCGCACGCCACAAGCCGAAAAAAAGACATTCTACGCCATGAACACCACCATGGAATTTACCGTATACAGCAGCGCTTCGCTCGTTGACGACGCGGAGGCGCTGATAAACAGTCTTGAAGACGAGCTTTCTGTGACGAAAGACACAAGCGAGATCGCGCAGATCAACCAAAACGGCTCTGGTACCGTTACGGGCAGCACCGCCGACCTGATGGGAAAGGCACTTGCGATGTGCAGCCGCACAAACGGCACACTGGATATTTCCGTTTACCCCATTGTGCGCGCATGGGGCTTTACGACCGGCAGCTACAAGGTGCCGAGCGAGGAGGAGCTCACCTCCCTTTTGCCGCTGGTCGATTACACGAATGTGCAGTACGATGAAGTCACCGGCGAAGTGATCTTGCCTGCAGGCATGGAAATCGACCTCGGCAGCATTGCAAAGGGCTATGCCGGTCAACAGGCAGCGGAACTTCTGCGCGAAAAGGGCGTCACCTCCGCACTTTTGAATCTCGGAGGCAACGTGCAGACCATCGGCAGCAAGCCGGACGGCGGCGCATGGCAAATTGCCGTGAAAAACCCTCACAATAAAGAGCCCATGATGGTGGTCTCCGTGCGCGACAAAGCCGTTGTCACATCCGGCGGATACGAACGTTATTTTGAACAGGGCGGCAAGACCTATTGGCACATTATGGATCCGAAGACCGGACGTCCGGCAGACAGCGGCCTGCTTGCCGTGACGGTCATCGGCGAGGACGGCGCGGTGTGCGACGGGCTTTCCACCTCGCTTTTTGTGATGGGCTTAGAAAAAGCCGCTGCTCTCTGGGCAGAAAGCAGCGACTTTGAAGCGATTTTCATTGCAGCGGACGGCACGGTCTACATTACGGACGGACTGAAAGAGGATTTTTCCCTGCTTTCCGACTATGCCGATACCACGGTGCAGGTCATTACGCGGTAAAAAACTTATGCAAAATCGACCTTTAAGCCGCTGCATAAAATTTCAAGCTCGTCCATTTCGATGCAGTGCGGAAACGTGTTATGCCGCACACCGTCGATGCACGCATCTAAATTCATCCATAAAACATGGTCTACCTCGGCGGGGTCGATGTTAAAAGCGCTTTCATCTGCGTCGAACCAAAGGTAGAACACCTTCGAGACCTGACGGTCGTGAAACAGCTTGCCGCAAAACTCGCCGTCATACACCACGCGGCGCGTGCCGCAGTACACAAAGTCTTCCGCTTTCGCGTGCACGCCAAGCTCCTCGAAAAGCTCGCGAATTGCCGACGATTTCGTTTTCACGCTTATCCACGCTTTCCGTGATAACCCTTATGGGCAGGAAGTTCGTGGCGCACCTTCATCCGGCTGGGGCTTTCGCCCCCAATCAGGAATGTACCTGTTGAATGTGTATTCGGTTTTCAAGGTTCACGAGGGAATTCGTTTTGTCCCTCAATAGGTAGGCAGCGAGAAGGCTCATTTATAGACCCCCTAAACGAAAAAATTTCAAAAAATTTTTTGGGAATGAAAAAAACCGCTGATTTCGTAGTGAAACCAGCGGCTTGATTTGCGGTGTATTCAGCTGAAAATGGGCAAAAAAATAACGGTCACACAATCCAAATGGACTGTGTGACCGTATTTATATCGGTTGTTTTGCCTACGCTACTGCGTCAACTTTTTACTGGCGCGGATTGCGGATGGCAGCCTGCGCCGCAGCAAGACGAGCGATCGGTACACGGAACGGAGAGCAGGAAACGTAGGTGAGGCCAACGTTGTGGCAGAACTCGACGGAAGTCGGGTCGCCGCCGTGCTCGCCGCAGATACCAAGCTTGATGTCCGGGCGGGTGGACTTACCGAGCTCGCAAGCCATCTTAACGAGCTTGCCTACGCCAATCTGGTCGAGCTTTGCGAACGGATCGTTCTCGTAGATCTTCTTATCATAGTAAGCGCCGAGGAACTTGCCTGCGTCGTCACGGCTGAAGCCGAAGGTCATCTGAGTAAGGTCGTTCGTACCGAAGGAGAAGTACTCTGCTTCCTTCGCGATCTCGTCAGCCGTCAGAGCAGCTCTCGGGATCTCGATCATGGTGCCGACCTTGTAGGTCATGGAAGAGCCTGCCTCTGCGATGAGCTTATCAGCCGTTGCAGTGACAACGCCCTTAACGTATGCCAGCTCCTTGACTTCGCCAACGAGCGGGATCATGATTTCCGGAACGATGTTCCAATCCGGGTGCTTAGCGGAGACATTCAGCGCAGCCTTGATAACTGCGGAGGTCTGCATCTCTGCGATTTCCGGATAGGTGACAGCCAGACGGCAGCCACGGTGACCCATCATCGGGTTGAACTCGTGGAGGCCGGCGATGATTGCCTTAACCTGCTCGACAGTCTTGCCGGTGGACTTAGCCAGCAGCTCGATGTCAGCTTCTTCGGTCGGAACGAACTCATGCAGCGGCGGATCGAGGAAACGGATGTTAACCGGCTCGCCTTCCATGGTCTCGTAGAGCTTCTCAAAGTCGCCCTGCTGCATCGGCTCGAGCTTAGCAAGGGCAGTTTTTCTGCCTTCGACGGTGTCAGCGCAGATCATCTCGCGGATAGCTGCGATTCTGTCCGGATCGAAGAACATGTGCTCGGTACGGCAGAGGCCGATGCCTTCTGCGCCGAGGCGCTTTGCATCGATAGCGTTCTGCGGGGTATCGGCATTCGTACGAACCTTCATCTGACGGAACTTGTCCGCGAGACCCATAATACGGCCGAAATCACCGGAATTGACGGAAGCCGGAACGGTCGGGATGAGGCCGTCATAGATGTTGCCGGTGGAGCCATCGATGGAGATGCAGTCGCCCTCGTGGTAGGTCTTACCGGCGAGCTCGAACTTCTTGTTCTCTTCATCCATGGTGATAGCGGAGCAACCGGAAACACAGCAGGTGCCCATGCCACGCGCAACAACAGCTGCGTGGGAGGTCATGCCGCCGCGAACGGTGAGGATGCCCTGTGCAGCCTTCATGCCTTCGATGTCCTCCGGGGAGGTCTCAAGGCGAACGAGGACGACCTTTTCGCCCTTCTCGTTCCAAACCTTTGCATCTTCAGCGGTGAAGACAATCTTGCCGCAAGCAGCACCGGGAGATGCAGCCAGAGCCTTAGCGACCGGGGTAGCAGCCTTAAGAGCCTTAACGTCGAACTGCGGGTGCAGCAGAGCATCGAGGTTTCTCGGCTCGATCATAAGAACAGCCTGCTTCTCGTCGATCATGCCTTCGTCGATGAGGTCGCAAGCGATCTTCAGAGCAGCAGCCGGCGTTCTCTTGCCGTTACGGGTCTGGAGCATGTAGAGGTGCTTGTCCTCGATGGTGAACTCCATGTCCTGCATGTCTCTGTAATGATTTTCAAGGGTGTTGCAGATGCCTACGAACTGCTCGTAAACTTCCGGCATGACTTCCTTGAGCTGGTCAATGTGCTGCGGGGTGCGGACACCTGCAACAACGTCTTCGCCCTGTGCGTTCATGAGGAACTCACCGGTGAGAACCTTTTCGCCGGTGGACGGGTTACGGGTAAACGCAACGCCGGTGCCGGAGGTCTCGCCCATGTTGCCGAATGCCATCATCTGCACGTTAACAGCGGTACCCCAGGAATACGGGATATCGTTGTCGCGGCGGTAGACGTTTGCACGCGGGTTGTCCCAGGAACGGAAAACAGCCTTGATAGCGCCCATGAGCTGTTCCTTCGGATCGTACGGGAAGTCCTCGCCGATCTTTTCCTTATACTCAGCCTTAAACTGATTTGCGAGCTCCTTCAGGTCGTCAGCGGTCAGCTCAACGTCCTGCGTTACGCCCTTCTTAACCTTCATCGCGTCGATGAGCTGCTCGAAGTACTTCTTGCCGACTTCCATAACGACGTCGGAATACATCTGGATAAATCTTCTGTAGCAGTCATAAGCCCAGCGCGGGTTGCCGGACTTCTTAGCCATAACTTCAACAACGTCCTCGTTGAGGCCGAGGTTGAGGATGGTATCCATCATGCCAGGCATGGATGCGCGTGCACCGGAACGGACGGAAACGAGAAGCGGGTTCTCCTGATCGCCGAACTTCTTGCCGGTGATCTGCTCCATCTTTTCAATGTACTCCATAATTTCAGCCTGGATCTCATCGTTGATGCGGCGGCCGTCTTCGTAATACTGGGTGCAGGCTTCGGTGGAAATGGTGAAGCCCTGCGGAACGGGCAGGCCGAGGTTCGTCATCTCAGCAAGGTTTGCGCCCTTACCGCCGAGAAGCTCGCGCATGCTCGCGTTGCCTTCTGTGAACAAATAGACATACTTTTTGCTCATTGGAAACTACCTCCTTGAAAATTTACACGGTTAAACCGAGTATTAACTGATTTTTTTCAGCGAAAAAGGCGTAAAAAACTTATCCACTGTTTCGCCGCACTCTATTATACCAAATATATTTGCGAATTTCCATACCTTTTTTCGAGAAATCGTCTGTTTTCGGAAATTTTTCGCAGAATTTTTCTTTTAGACAGATTTTTGCGCCGCAAAACGATTTTTTAAGGCGGGTTTTCCCGCGTTTTCGGACAAAATAGGCTTGCAAAACCCTTTTGCGGGTGGCATAATATAATATATTTGAAAAGCGGGCATGCCCGCAAAAACACACACGCAGAGAAAAGCGCAGCGGCGAAGGGTCTCCCCCTTTCGGCGGCTGTGCGGCTTCTGCGTGCCTTTCGGCATTCCCGAAAACGGGCGGTGCGAAAAAGAAGACAAAAACATTGATGTAAAAAGGAACATTCCATGAAGCTTTTTTCTAAAAACGATCAAACTTCGGGCGGCGCGGACTGGCTGATCGTGGGACTCGGCAACCCGGGCCCGAAATATGAGATGACACGCCACAACGCCGGCTTTTTAATGCTGGACGCCATCGCGGAGCACTTTAACATTGAGGTGCGCCGCGTGAAATTCAAGGGCCTTTACGGCAAGGGCACCATTGCGGGACAGAGCGCCGTACTTTTAAAGCCCTCCACCTTTATGAATTTGAGCGGACAGTCCGTAACGGAAGCGATGAGCTTTTTCCACATTCCGCCGGAGCGCACGCTGATTGTATTCGACGACATTTCGCTTGACGTTGGGCGCATGCGCATCCGCTTAAAGGGCAGTGCAGGCGGGCACAACGGCATGAAGAATATCATTTATCTGAGCGGCAGCGACCTGTTCCCGCGCATGAAGATCGGTGTAGGCAGCAAGCCCGAAGGTTGGGACCTTGCGGACTGGGTACTCTCCCGCTTTACAAATGACGAGATGAAAACGCTAAAAACCGTTTCCGAAAACGTAACGAGCGCCGTGGAGCTGCTCCTCTCCGGCGCGCCGGACAAGGCGATGAACCGCTATAATTCCTGAGCGGCTCCCCGAAAGGAACACTACTATGCGTATGAATTTTTTGAATGACGCGCTCGGGCGCGTGCCGGAATACCGCGCGATCGAAAACGCTGTGCGGCAGCGCAAGACGCCGGTGGCCGTGACGGGTTTGGCTTCCATCCACAAAGCAAATATTCTGCACACGCTGCTTTCTGCCATGTCGAAAAAAGCGCTGTTTATTGCGGGCGACGAAGCGGAAGCGACGCGTATGCTGGAAGACCTGAACGCGATGGGCGTGACTTCTGCGTTTTACCCCCTGCGCGATTTCAGCCTGCGCGACACGGAGGGCAGCTCGCATGAATATGAGCGCCAGCGCATCGAAGCACTGACGCTGCTGCAAACCGGGCAGTGCACCTGCATTGTGACGACGATCGACGCGGCATTGCAGTATGTTCTGCCGCCAAAAAAGCTGAAAGAGCGCACGGTGAAGCTCTCTGCCGGACAAGAAATTTCGGTGGATGAGATTGTGCGGGCGCTGGTGCGCTGTGGCTATGTGCGCGCCGATCAGATTGACGGCACGGGTCAGTTTGCGCGCCGCGGCGGCATTGTGGACTTCTACTCCCCCGGCGGAAAAGCACCGGTGCGTGTGGAATTCTGGGGCGACGAGATCGACACCATCTCGTATTTTGACGCGGAGACGCAGCGCCGCACCGACCAGATCACGGAGGTGACCATCTCCCCTGCCGTGGAGGTCGTGCCGGACAGCATGAGTATCCTTGCAAAAAAACTCGAGGCACATGCAAAAACGCTGCGCGGCAAGGCGGCGCCTGCCGCAAAGGAAGTGCTGCTGCGCGAGGCGGATAAACTGAAAAACGACCTGCACATTGGGTGCATGGACAAATATTACACGTTCGTTTACGAGACAGTCGCAACGCTGTTCGATTATTTTGACACGGATGCGCTGCTGGTGTTCTCCGAAGGCTCGAAACTAAAGGAACGCATGCGCACGACGCTGTGGCAGTGGGGTGAGGACGTACGCGGACTGCTCGCGGAGGGCGTGCTGTGCCGCGGGCTTGACATGTATACCGAGACGTATGAATACGCCTTAAAGCGTGCGGAGGACACGGCGAGCGTTTATATGGACGCGTTTGCACGCGGCTCTTACGACACGCCGACAAAGGCGCTTGTGAACATGACGGTGCGGCAGCTTTCCGTTTGGGGCGGCAGCACGCAGCTTTTGGCCGAAGACCTGACGGCTGCGCTGCACAACCGGCATGCCTGTGCTGTTTTAGCCGGCACGGAGCGCGCCGCGATGAACGTGGCGGCAGATTTAAAGGCCGCCGGACTGCCTGCGGGCTATTTTGAGAGCCTTTCCGCCATCACGCCGGGCACGGTAGCCGTTGTGGCGGGTACGCTTTCCGCAGGCTTTGAATACCCGAACGCGAAATTTACGCTCATCACGCACGGGCGCATGAGCGCGGGCAGCCAGCCGAAAGCGAAAAAAAAGGACAAAAACAGCAAGGCCGTTTACAGCCTTGCCGAGCTGACCCCCGGCGATTATGTAGTGCACGCAACGCACGGCATCGGCATTTTTGAGGGCATCCACAAAATCGACATGCAGGGCATCACGAAGGACTACATCAAGCTGCGGTACGCAAAAAACGACACCTTATATGTGCCGGTGACACAGCTCGATTTAGTTGCGAAATATATCGGTCCGCGTGAGGACTCCGGCGTAAAGCTGCACCGCCTTGGCGGCACGGAATGGCAGAAATCGAAAGCGCGCGTACGCGCCGCCGTAAAGGACATCGCAAAGGAGCTTATTGTTTTATACGCTCAACGCATGAAGCAGAAGGGCTTTGCGTTCCCCGAAGACAACGAATGGCAGCACGATTTTGAGGCGCACTTTGAATACAACGAAACGGACGACCAGCTGCGCTGCATCAACGAGATTAAAAACGACATGGAGCGTGAAGCGCCGATGGACAGACTGCTGTGCGGCGATGTGGGCTTCGGCAAGACGGAAGTTGCCTTGCGCGCGGCGTTTAAGTGCATCACCGCCGGCAAGCAGTGCGCCATCTTGGTGCCGACGACGATTTTGGCGTGGCAGCACTACCAGACCGTTTTAAAGCGTATGGAGGGCTTCCCCGTGGATGTGGAGCTGCTCTCCCGCTTCCGCACGCCGCGTCAGCAGGACGAAATTCTGAGAAAGCTGAGACGCGGCAGCATTGACCTCATCGTCGGCACACACCGGCTGGTCTCGAAAGACGTGCAGTTTAAAGACCTCGGCCTTGTCATCATCGACGAGGAGCAGCGCTTCGGCGTGCAGCAGAAAGAACGGCTGAAAGACGTGTGTAAATCTGCCGATATTCTGACGCTTTCCGCAACGCCGATCCCGCGCACCTTGAACATGGCGCTTTCCGGTATACGCGATATGTCCGTCATTGAAGAAGCGCCGCACGACCGTCACCCGGTGCAGACATACGTGATGGAATATGACCCGGGCGTCATCTCCGACGCCATCAAAAAAGAACTGCGCCGCGGCGGGCAGGTGTATTACCTGCACAACGACGTAGCATCGATTGAGCGCGTGGCGGCGGGTATTCGCGAGCGCGTGCCGGAGGCGAGGATCGGCATCGGCCACGGCAAAATGAGCGAGCAGGAGCTCTCCGAAGTCTGGCGGCGTTTGATGGAGCATGAAATTGACGTGCTCGTCTGCACGACGATCATTGAGACGGGCGTGGACGTGCCAAACGCGAACACCCTGATCATCGACAACGCCGACCGCATGGGACTTTCGCAGCTGCACCAGCTGCGCGGACGCGTGGGCCGCAGCACCCGCCGCGCTTACGCGTACTTTACGTTTACACGCGGCAAGGTTTTGAGTGAGATTTCGCAGAAGCGTTTGGCGGCGATACGCGAATTTACGGAGTTCGGCTCCGGCTTTAAGATTGCGATGCGCGACCTCGAGATTCGCGGCGCAGGCAATATCCTCGGCGGTGAGCAGCACGGGCACATGGAAAGCGTGGGCTATGACATGTACTTGAAGCTCTTAAACGAAGCTGTGGCCATGATGAAAGGCGAAGCGCCCGAGAACCCCGTGGAGGAATGCACCGTGGACATGCAGGTGCAGGCGCATATCCCGGAAAGCTACATCGATTCCACCGCGCTGCGTTTGGACGTTTACCGCCGCATCGCAGACATTAAAACGTATGAGGATTCGAGCGATGTTGTGGATGAGCTCATTGACCGCTTCGGCGAGCCGCCCGAAAGCGTTTATGGGCTTATCGACATTGCTTTGCTGCGCAACCGCGCGACACAGCTTGGCATTACGGAAGTCAAGCAGCAGGCAAACGCGCTTCTGCTCTACAAAGATAAGTTTGACATGGAGCGCGTGAAGCGCCTGATTCAAGGTATGCCGAACAAGGTGATGCTCTCCGCCGGCAGCCGCCCGTACATCAGCGTGGCGCTGGGCGGCAAGGCGCCGCTCACCGTTTTGGAGGACGTTTTGAAAGTTCTCTGCGGCGATGAGGACGCGAAAGCGCCGAAACCCGCTACAAAATAACTGGACATTTTGCCGTATCGGCGGTATAATGAACAACAGCAAACCTTTGTGGGCATTTTGTCCGCAATATTTAAGAAAGGTACGGAACAAACACCATGAAAAGAATCGCAAAGATTACCGTGGCGCTGCTTTTGGCCGTTGCCATGTGCTTCAGCCTTGCGGGCTGCTACGATGAGGATCTGAACTGGTCCGCAAAGTACGACGACACCGAGCTGCCTGCCGGCGCATACATTTACTACCTCTCCATTGCGTACAATGAAGCGGCTTCCAAGGTCTCTACCGAAGACGAGGTCTTGAAGTGCGAAATCGACGGCACGCCGGCCGAGACGTGGATCAAAAACCGCGCGGATGAGTATGTGAACCAGTATTTCTATATTCAGAACGAAATGAAGCGTCTGGGCCTTGAAATGACCGACGAGGATTACAGCACATGCCTCCAGACCACCGAGAGCTACTGGAACTACTTCGGCACGAGCTTTGAAAAGTTCGGCATCGCAAAAACCTCCTTTGACATTGCGTATTCCCAGTATAACAGAATGTACCTTAAGGTCTTCAACGCGCTGTACGGCGAGGGCGGCGAAAACGAAGTGCCGGAAAGCGAGCTGCGCCAGCACATTGAGGACGATTACTACGACTACGAGTATTTCTCTGCGCCGCTGACGAAGACGGATGATGACAATAAATCTGTTGACCTGACCGACGAGGAAAAGGCCGACCTCAAGGAGACACTGGAAAAATACAAGACGAAGATCGAATCCGGTGCAATGACCGTAAACGACGCTGCAACGGACTATGCGCTCAAAGTACAGCAGGACTCCACCTACCAGACCGGCATCAAGGACGAAAACGGTATGCAGTCAAGCTACATGCCGGACGCGTTCATCTCTGCGATTAAGGAGATGAACGAAGGCGACGTGGAGGTCGTGGAATCGACAAAGTACATGATCGTTCTGCACCGTCTGCCGATCAAGGAGGACGAAGACACGCTGCTGGAGAGCAGTGACAACCGCTCGCAGCTTTTGCTTGAGCTGAAGAATACCGAATACGCCGATGCTGTCAGTGCGGCTGCACAGAGCTTTGAGGGCGTGGAATGGAACCAGAAGGTACTGAACCGCTACAAGCCCTCTATGTTTGCGGATGCCACGAAGAACGGCACGTCTTCCGTCGCTTCCGAAAGCGGCGACGAAAGCGCTTCTTCCGAGGAGAGCAGTGCGGAATCTTCCGAAACTTCTTCCGAGACGAGTGAGACTTCTTCTGAATCTTCCGCTGAGTAAATCACAAAATAAAGGCAGCATGGGTATTGCTTCATGCTGCCTTTTTGCTTACAAAATTTTTTAAAAGGGGACAAGACTATGGACTTTTGGAAACGGGCACAGGAACTGAAAGACGAGATCACCCAAAACCGCAGACATATTCATCAGAGCGCCGAGGTGGGGTTGAACCTACCGAACACAAAGGCGTTTGTGATGGAAAAGCTGCGCGAATACGGCCTAAAGCCGACAGAATGCGGACATGGCGTGACAGCGACACTCGGCAAGCCCGGTAAAACGCTTTTGCTGCGCGCCGACATGGACGCGCTCAAGGTGCGGGAGAAGACCGACCTGCCGTTCCGCTCGGAAAACGGCAGCATGCACGCCTGTGGACACGATATGCATGCCGCGATGCTGCTGGGCGCTGCAAGGCTGCTCAAGGCGCATCAAAGCGAACTCAAGGGCACGGTGAAGCTCGTCTTCCAGCCCGACGAGGAGGGCTTCACGGGCGC
>OGQJ01003087.1_pt1 | contig 11711 bp, 9 predicted proteins | sample 1553161 | NCBI WGS metagenome assembly OGQJ01 (sample SAMEA2579923, study PRJEB22360) | human gut metagenome | biome: human gut; feature: human-associated habitat; material: faeces | place: Denmark | collected 2008/2010 | reverse complement strand
AAACATGGGTCGGGCGGTTTTCCTCTCCCAAGGCAGAAACCAACTCCCATCCCGAGGTGTCGTGATTGTACCATAGCTTTTAGAAATTGCAAGTCTTTTCTTCCCAAAAGAAACTGCCGCCGGATGGTATCAACCGATACCACCCGGCGGCAGTTAACAATACGAAGTAATCAAATAAGTGGAAATCTTACTCTGCTAACAAATCAATTTGCTACCAATGCAGTCAGAGCATCCGCTGTGTCCTTAGATTTCTCGTCACCAGCAGTCTGTGCGATCTCAGCAGCTATCGCCTCTTTATCCATCTTCAGCTTATCCAGCAGGAAAGCATGCCTCAAATCAAAGCTTTGGAACACATCATCCCATGTCAAAGCATAGACTTCATAGTTGTCAATTTCAGCAACCAAGCCCTTTTTGCCTTTAGACTTCTGGGAATCGTATCGTGCCTTGACATCGTCATCAACAGCGCTACATACAGCAATAAACTTCCATCTGCGGTACTGGCTATTAAACAACGGTTGTTTTCGGACGTAATCCATATAGTCTTCAATTTGACGTAAAACCGCTTTGGTGAGCACTACTTTGGGTGCTTTCAGCTCAACGACCAGATTTTCCTGAATCGCACTACCATTTGCATCCTCAGTATTTCTTGCAGCACAAGCAAAAATATCCATCCGGCGAAGCTCTTCTTCATCTGGTGTCAACACTGGATTTGGAGCCTTATCACCATAGAGCAAGTACAGATACTCTTCAAGCGCCTTTTGCATTCGCTTGTCTGCCGTTACCAGGTGATACTGTTCTCCGAACAGCCAGTAATGCTGCTCCACAATCTTTTGAACGTGGTCACGTTCATTCGCATATCCTGCATAGTCAAAGACGATTGTCTTGAGAACCTCGATGACCTTATACCGGTCTTCAATAAAACGAATGGTTGCTATAATATTCTCCAGATGTGTCCGCTTTAACACAGATGCAAATTCTTCACGCTGCTTTGGCGACAGTTGAACAATTTCATCGATAATGGAAAGAACATTTTCCCTTTCTTCGGAGCTGAGCAACAAATTCAAAAAACCCAGTAAAGATTTTTCCTGAATCGGCTTCAGGTTATGGAATATCCTAGGCTGAATTCGATAAATCTCCTTTGTGACTTGCACCAAATCCTTTTTACGTAAGGCCCCGTAAAAGTCATTCGGGAATGTAGGGAAAGAATCTCTGGCCTCCATTCGCGCAATGGCTTTATCCACTTGTGCCGCCATGTGCTTATGCAAGCTTTCTTCTATAACATCCTGAATTTCTTTGCTTAACTCTTTTAGAACCTTCTTGTCTTCATCATACTCATTCAGCGCAGTTTGCCCATCAAGTTCTACTCTTTTGCCCTTTAATGTAATTCCGTCTCTCCCCAAAAAGAACGGCGAAGTGACAAATACACTGTGGTTAAAATTCACCGTATTACGGTTAAATGTTGTCGTATCCTTCGACCTAACAACACCCTCTTCATCCAGGAAATACACAGAGAAATTCTCTGTAATTTTCTCATTCCAAACAATCAACGCAATTTTGAACGGGATTCTGAATATTAGGATTTCCTTTTCAACACTTGCATCAGTATTAATGTACTTTCGATAATCCAACTCTGTACCATTGATGGTTAGTACGATTTTCTTATCCTTATTGAGGTACAGATACCATGCAAAGGCTTTGAGCATAGTATCTTCTAACTGCGCAAAGCTTACATCATCTTCACATATACCATCAATGCCACTGATGATCAGTCTCGTGCCCGTTGATCTCGTTGTTGGTGCCGGATCAGAAACATCGCATTGGTTTTTATCAGCATTCTCCAAGCTGATTGTATACGCGATATTGCCATCTGGTGTTGCCGTTACCGTCGACCATTCAGCCAAGGATGCAAAGGAAAAACACGAGAATCGTCCTTTGCCCTTGTTTGCCTTTGTTTTGATTTGCAGGGATCGGCTGTTCTTTTGAGAATCGAGGAATGCACCAAATGTGCGTTCAAGGGAATCATAGGCGATTCCATCTCCGTTGTCAGTGATAACAATCTCTGCACTTCCTGTCAGCTCATTGGGAATACAATCAATTGCAACAGCGGTTGCATTGGCCTCAAAGCTGTTCCATACATATTCGCACAGGGCATCCTTGTAGTCCTTCGTAATACCCGAACTCTCTACACTCTGATTGTTTACACTAAGCTTAAGAATCATTTGAATACCCCCAACTGTCTATATCTGTCACCGAGGTTATACTTCTGTATTTGTATTCTATCATGGAATTTGTCCAATTTATAGCATCAATTTAGGAAAACACAAAAATAGTTGTTTTGTAGACTTGCAATAATCTGCAGTTATCAGCCATCCAACAGGGAGGGCTTGTGCTATATTGCAGCCTGTGGCAAACCAAAAGAGCAACTATCACTTCGTTTCCCACAAATACGCCAGTCAGCAGGCTCGTTATTTGGCTCAACCGAAATTTATATTTTGTACAGAATATTTTTCATTCCCCTATTGACAAATCCCTTTCAGCATTGTATATTATTTCCATCAATTTCTAAATTTTAGATGAAAGGAGTTTTATATGAATACATCCAACACTAATGACTATTCCGTTTTTAAGGATGCGCTAGGGAAGCGCATTCAGCTTTTGAGAACTGCAGCAAGCCTAACGCAGGAGGCACTAGCAGCGAATTCCGGATTGACGCGCACGACTATCGTTGATATCGAGAAAGGTGCTACAAACCCCACATTAGAGGGACTCGCTCGCATTGCATCTGCACTGGGACTCAAGGTGCCCGACCTGCTCTCTTCCGGTGTAGCGCACCAAAGTACCTACATCATGCAGCCCACCAGCGGAAACCTCTATACACCCTTGGTGGAGCAATTGACCACAGTTAAAAATGGTGAGCTGAATATCCATGTTGCCTATGCTAAAAGCAGTGGCGTCGATCTGCTGACAGCGGCACTCCAGACCTTCCGCAGCGCAGGCGGACACCTCCGTGTACTCGCTGGTATTGATCAGAAAAACACGACCGCTGAAGCCCTATACAAACTCACAAAGCTCTGCGACGAACTCTATGTAGTCCATGATAGCGCATTTGCTCAGACATACCATCCTAAGATTTTCATCGTCCGGAATGCGGATCAGGCATGGGTCGCTGTGGGTTCCAACAATCTGACTCGTGGTGGTTTGTGTACCAATTACGAAACCTGCAACACTCAGTTTCTGAATCTGAACGATACGCTGGATCACAGATCTTACGAGAATCTGACGGAAGCATTCACCCTGTATCAGGAGTCTAATCTGGTAAAAAGGATTTCTTCTGTTGAGGACATCCAAGAGCTTCTGCGTAATGGTCTGATTGTTACCGAGCAGCAGAGCCGACAAAACTCTACCAAGCGCAGTAGCTTCAGTGCGAATACACACTTTGGCCACCGTGCAGTTTCCAATCTCCCCACCGCATCGGTAAAGATTCCCGTCCCCGCCAATTTGTTTGCAGGCACATCTTCCAATTCTAGGACAGGCAACAACGAAAGTGCCGCCACACAGCAACCTACCGCACCTTTGCATGATTCTGAAGTCACCGCAGCATCTTTTCTTTCTTTGGAAGCATCCAGTGATGTACAGGCAACCTACTGGTTCGAAATGCGCGCAAGCACCGGCGGCTCTAGAAACATTCTCGATCTTTCTTCTTCCGCTAAGCTTCAGAGCGGCACCCACCCCAATGTAGAAAACGGATCTATCCCCGGTAGTGTGGCCTTTTTCGGTTTGGATCCCATGGCTCGTGATGTGGAGAAGAATGTCACTATCGTCTATAACGGTATTTCCTACTATCCCAGCACCATCAAATTTGCACCCAATAATGCATCCTGGCGAATCCAGCTCAAGGGAGATGCGGAGACCGGCGACGAATCCCTTTCTCAGTATGGCAAAACAGACTTTGCCTATCACATTCTCGTTTTCCATCGTGTAACCTCTGACCACTACATTCTTGAAACCATGGCCGAAAGCGAACTGGACGCACTGAAAGCAAACAGCGAATTCTGGGCAACCAACGGCATTAATAAGTCTTCCAAGGCATTTGGTAAGATCAGAATTGGATAATCCCAATAGATAAGACGCAGGCCCGAAAGCCTGCGTCTTTTACTATGCCTTAAAGGAGTTGCGAACCATTTTCTCTTCTGCACTTGTAAGACCATACATCTGGAAAATAATCTTGTCGATTTCCTCCCGTACATCTGCAGCGGTTTTGTAGTAGTTATCCGCATTCTTTATTTCCGGAACACCATCCCACAAACCACACAAGTCCGGCTCATTCCGGTATAGTAGCCGTTCCAAGGCTCTGACCGCATCCAATGCCGTATAATCTACACCATGTAAAGTAACCATGCTGTTCCATGCCTCTCGGAAAGGAACAGGAATCTGCCGTACAACACTCTGCGTCAGATCAATACCCCCCATTTTCAACCGTACAAAAAAATCAAACACCTTGGAATTAAACAGCGCCAGTATCATCAAAAGATCCTCAACTGGTGTTGTCTGGAGCAATTGAACGGATTGGCAAGTTGGCATTGACGGTATGATCGATGCAATCATAGTCCGTTGATTGGTGGGAGAGGTAAGACTTCTCCAGCACAGAGAATACGGTTGATCATACCTATCAAGAAATGATTCCCAAAATTTCTTATCAATAAAGTATCTGCACTCCGGAGCAGGCTTTGGGGCAACAAAACTATCACCCGGTTGCCGTCTAGCAGATGCCTTTGCTTGATAACGTTCATCAGCACTCATTCCTGCAAATGTGGAAAAACGATTATCATATTGTTCGATGAATTTTCCCTCATAGATTGGGACTCGTGTTTTTTCCGACTTTGTAGAAATGTGTTCTGCATGCGCAGTAAGGTGTACCAACCTACCAAAATGACACTTTGGAAATTCTTTTGCAAACACTGACAGCGATCTGTGTGTTCGAAGTAAGAACGAGAACTCCTTCGAATCTGCCACATTCGGAAGCAGTCCTGTTTCCGGATTGATAAGTTCCAGCTCCTCGCTCGTAACATTGATTGGCACAGACGACAATATCTGTTCTTGCTTAGTCAGTCCATAATGTACCTTTATGCCACCGGCATGTTCTCCTCCGAAGAAGAGTACACAGAATTTCTCGCGGCTGTCAATTTGGAAAAGCTTCTCCCGATTATCAAAGAGAAACACCTCTGAAAGTGATCCCTGATTAACAAAATGTCGGAAGCAAGACGAATAGCAAGTTGATGTAACCAGCGCACTTTTCACTATAATCGCTGCAAAACCATCTTTTTCTGTCAATCGAGAAGCTAGCTCAGCAAACATTGCATATGTGTTCAGCTCCCCAACCAACGATACTTTCAGGAGCGGATGTTTAGGGATTTCTTTTTTCACCGAAGCATAATCTTGCAGAAGCTGGTAGTACTCCAACAGTTCTAGCCAATTAACCGCAAGTTTTTTAATTTCCTTTTCGCGCTTGTTTTTCTGCGAGATTGCTGAAATTGCAGGACAAACCGGTCTAAAAAATGCCTGTTCTTCAAAGCGGAGCTTTTCCCATGGCGGATTTCCTAACACGACCAGGTTTTGTTGTTCCAGTTCCAAGCAATTGATTCCTTCTGTCTCAGCATACAATCTGTTAAGCGCAAAATTATCAAACCTCACTTCTAGCGGTGCAATTTTATCGCTATGAAGCAATGGATTGCCTACAATAAAGTTCTTTGCGACCTCACGAAGCAAATTTTCATCATCTTCAGCTTCAACTGCAGAAACAATCCGCGCAATGGTGATCATCAGTGCTATTGGGTTGACATCTACACCCCTCAACTGAGTTGCCAGCTTCTTTCTGGAATAACCCAATACATAATTATCAAAATACTGGATTACCGCTAACAGAAATTCTCCGCATCCACAAGAATAGTCCAGGAAGGTTATATTCTCATACTCATTGCAGCAAGCAAAAGAGTCTGAATCTATCGCACGCCTCCGCTTTCGATCCATGTAGCTCTCTAGCGCACGATAAGTAATTTGCGCAGAAAAGTCAGAAGAAGTATAATATGCCCCCGCAATATCTCGGCTAACTTTATCGATTTTATATCCAACTCTCTCAGGCTGTACGCAAAACTCGCTTGCCAAAAGTGCATCATACAGGATTTCTGGTTTTGCTGCAAGTGCGCTTTCTTCTGGCCAATTGTTAATAATGCATTCGCGGTTATTCTCAAAGAACTCTGTCGTGCTCTGTGGGATTAACTCAATTCTTTGATAGAGCGCTAATTGATCTTTAATTGGCATATTCTCGCGCTTGAGAAGATAGCAAGTGCCATGGCAAAAGTAAATCGCCTCGAGATGCAATACCGCTTTTTTGACTTCGCATATACGCCTAAAGTCACCACGAAAAATTTCCGAGATGGTGGTCGTAATTGCATTTTGAATTATATGTATCTGGTTGCTCATGCTTCACCATCCTCAAATCTTTCTTGTGAACATTCCGCCCTCATAATGATAGTACGGACGATTACTGAAGGTCTGTGTATGAATAGAATTGAACTGCATCGCAATCCATTCTTCTACTGTATCCCATTCGTTTTTCAACCCAGGATACATCTCATAGAACTTCTGGCACAGTTGTAACATCTGCATTTCATCGCGAGTCTCCACTCTAAAACCAAGAATTGCTAGAACAATGTTGTGCAATACCAAGTTCTTGTACTTGGCCTTGCATTCTTCGAACGTCTCAGGAGAAGACGAAATCAACTCAACAATTAGTTCTGGACTAACCTGTTCCTTACGTGCGATAAACTCCAACAAGCCATCACAACCCAAGGATTGTTTATTCACTCTGGTTCGAACAATCTGACAATTCGCATCTAACGCCTGGGCCATTACTTTATCCAATTTGTTCGCGATCGACGTTCCGGTTATGTCTATAGCAGGTACTCCAACAGTTTCATTCAGTTTCGAAAGCTCTGCTTTATCAAGCGCATATGCCTCAAGAATAATGTCATCAAGTTTCTTTTCGCAGCTTAATTTCACTAACTCGTCTTGCATTTCTTTCAGGAAAAGCTGCCATACAAAAGCATCCAAAGACGCGAATTCAATAACCGGTACTTGCCATTCCAAATTATTAGGTCGCACTTTGAGCTGCTCTCTTTTTCTGTCATAACATTCTCGTCCTAAGCTATTCAGCTCAATTCGATCAAGCAAACCAGTAGGAACCGGAACTCTTGAAATGTATCCGGCTGCAACCGTAAGCTTTGGCGAAAGCGCTCTTAAATAATAGGAAAACACTCTAGAGTTCAACAGTGAAAGATGCGCGTAAGGACTTCCCTGAACATCTCTAATCCCCGGTCCAGATGCCACAAACAGCTGACCTTCTTCCAGCAGACGAGCGTTGAAGCCGGATGTACCAGTATCGCTATAGACCAGCGATGTTCTATCGAAATACTTTGTGTTGCGCAGAGCCGAACCCTTAGTCGCACGAATATATTCGCCGTCAGCGCCCCATTTTAAGACATAGCTATTAAGTCCACACCAGCGAGAATAACTGCCGCCTTTACTAACAGGAACCCACTCTGGATCATTTAAATGTTCCCAGTAATAGCCTATTAGTCTAGCTGCATCACCCGTTGAAGTGCCCTGCATCGGGATTCCGTAATCTCCGTATTTCCCTGGCATAGCATGTACAGTATTGGGGGTGGTTTGGCTTAAAGAGAAAGCCATGTGTTCACCACCAAAAAGCTGCGTCTGTTGCATAAGCAGCACCGAATCGGAGGCCTTTCCCAGTACTGCAGCTTTTTCTTTAAGCGGAATATCTCTCAATGTCAACACTTTGACACATGCATTCGCATACGGTGTTTTCGTAACCCTGACCAGCGCTACATTTGCCTTTTCTCCACTTAGATCATAGAATGCTCCAGAACCTAAGTCTGCAATTGATTCTATCGTATTATTGGTGATAAGTTCTCTTCGCAAATTCTCGAAACTGTCTAAATACATCCAGCTGCTTTGCGTAACAAGTCCAATCGTTCCACCTGTTTGAATTTTATCGATGCACTGTAAAATAAACGCATTGCACAGATCGCACTTGGCGTTAGGGAAATGCTTCTTGAGATGTTCCTTCATAGAACTAGCCATACCTTTAACGGTTTGGAATGGCGGGTTCGTATAGATCTCTGTAGCGACAGCGGTCATGCTTTCTAAATTCTCACGCTTGCCATCCGCCACTCTTCTGATTCTGTGCGTTGAAAAGTCTGCCTCCAGGAAGCCAAATCCATTTGGTTCAACGGATGTAAAAATATTGGGGCAAAATAGTCTCCAATCAACAGTAGATACCTGCTGTACTTTAGCCAACAACATCAATGCTTTAAGCTTCAGGTTCACTGATGCGACCGCTGCCAGATTGGGATCCAATTCATATCCATATAAAGCATTGAAAATATTCTCAATGCAAGCGATAGGATTATCTAATTCTCTATACCTTAAAACAAACAACTGGTTCAAGATATGGGAAAGGAAATTACCACCACCGCAAGCTGGATCTAAATATACAGAACTAGCAGTCGTTGTTCTAGGAATACCTTTTGTAAGATACTCAATCATGTATTCTTCCGTAAAGAACTGGGTACTTTCTAACCCAGAATCCAGGCTAAGTTTGTTCACATACTGATAAGCCCACGATAAAATATCATCAACATAGTCTGCATAGCGATAAATGTATTTTTCAAAATCCGAAACCAAGGACGAAAACATTTCCCAGAAGGATCTGCGGCTCGACTCCTTGAACTCAATCTCAAGCAGTTCCGAACTGATCATCAAAAACACATCATCTTTCTCATTAGATGATTCATCGTTCTGGATATCACAGAAAATAGTTGTAGCAAGTAAGCTAACAAACACCATTTTGGATGTGCTGGGGTTATTAAGCTTTCCGTTTATTTCCTGATAAGCATTTACCGTCAGCTTCTTTAGTGCTGTCCTAGCTGCTCGCGCTGTGGGCGATTCAACTGTATGGTGAGTTTGAACTCGACCGTCTGCCGGCTTCAAAGCATCCTCTGGCACCACCCACATATTTCCGATACGAGTTGCATTCTTAATTCTATTTTCAGTACAAAGCACTTGAACACGTCGTTTAGAAATGCCCCACTTTGTCGCAGCTTGCTGTGCAGAAATGTATCCCATATTCATCTCTCCTTACTCGCATATTATATTCTCTATCAAGAACAATATCAAGATAAATTTACTCATCTCATCAAGTTTTTTGACGAGACGAGTAAACTATGGATGTACTATCCTAACTCTTGTAGTAATCTAACGCCAATTTTGATTCCCTCCACAACCCCTGCCCTCTCATGATCCCGGCAGAGCTTGCAAACCGGATAGACGATTCTGTCCATCTCCCGGAGGGGCATCCCGTTCATCTGCCGGTACAGTTCTTCGAAATCCGCCTTTATCTGCTCACTGTCATAGGGGTTGTTTTCGTTGAAGCATTCATACAGTAATCCCAGGACAGAATCCGCATCCCCATAATTGGGAGGATTTTCAGCTACCTGTTGTCTTAATTTCTCAAGGAATTCTTTCATCGGTCAGACTCCTTTCCCAGTTCCAGCATCAGTTCAGCGCCGTATTGCAGGCCGTCCAGAAAGGCCTTGCGTTCATATGCACTGCACAGGCGACAACACAGATTGAAAACTGCGTTGTTATTATCCAATGGCAGTACACACAGATACTCCTCCAGCTCCTTGAATCCATCACCAATCTCTTGGGGATCGTGCTCATGGGATTCTGCATAGGCATGGTAGAGCTGATCCAGTACCGTCTGACAATCCGAATTGCCAGAGTCAAAGGGATGAGTTAGCATATAGGCTTTCATTGCTTCAGAAATGGACTTCAAATGTAACACCTCCAAAAATGTTTTGGTGATGTTACCTTGACTTCCTCAAAATTGCAACTGTCATTAGTGCCAAATTATTGCTTGGCGGCCGTCGGTTGCACCGTCAAGTGGTCGCTAACAAAACACAATAAACAAATAGAATCCCTTGTATTTCAAACCGTTCGACATAATTCGCACAAATGTTCCCGATTATTCTCTTGCCGCCTGATATAATAAATCCATCGTCAGGCACCCAACTTATGAACTAAACTATTGAAAAGTACCGATGAGGTCGGCAGATGTTCGACCTCATCCCAACCATTCCGCTCCAGGGTGGAAGGGATGCAGCGTGATGGCTGTGTCGGTCAACATCTGCCGACCTTTCGTACTGGACAGGCGGTAAAGATGAAAAACATCAACTACTACGGTCAAAAGATTACTGTATCCGATGAAGTCGCGGAGTTTTTGGAGCAGGATCGTTTACGGGAAAGTGCTCAACGAAGAAGTGACCAGCGTCACCTGGATTTCGTTGGGAATGAAATTTACACAATGCCCGGTCTGTTCACAGACGAGCCAACCGATCCAACCTTTGAGCAAGCATTCCTTCTTTTGCGGAAGCACAAACTCCGGAAGATCTTTCCAACTCTGCCTGATGATGACCAGAAACTGCTTCGGTTTTACTACTTTCGGTTCTATACATTGGAACAGATCGGCAAGGAATTTGGTATAAGCAAAATGGCGATTTCAAAACGGCTGCGGAAAATACTTGACCTCCTGCGGAGTCTCATGGAAGATGAGGCTCCGTATTTTTCGCAAATTTTTCTCGAAACCCGGTTTACAAATCTTCTGTGCGTGTCCTATAAAGTGAACCACAAACATAAGAAAGCGCTCCGTTCACATTCCGTTCACGCCCTGCACTTGAAAAATTTGGATTATTCTGTTATAATTCTACTACATACATAGTGCCGCCGGCACAACATATCAAAATATCGCGCATACATAACTGACACCGCAGGGGAATCAAAACCGATTCCTGTTCGGTGTTCGTTGGTATGCGTTTTTTGTTTGCCCGGCCATCGGAAGGAGTGAGAAATCTGTGATTGCGAGAGCAGACTGCGCGAAAACAATACAGGAGGAAATGAAAATGAGAGAAAGCAAATTCAAAAACTATGATGCCCTGCCGCTGACGCTGACCGCGCCGGAGGTAGGAGAAGTGCTGGGAATCTCCAGAGCGGCGGCCTACGAGTTGGTTCGTTCGAAAGGATTCCCTCACATCAGAATCGGCACACGGATTCTTGTTCCAAAAGACAAGTTTATCCAGTGGATTGACCAGCAAACGGAGGTGGATGGATGAGATTGTATGAACCGCCCGCAAAAGAATTCTTTCGTCTGCCCAACAGCATCTTCCATGTGCCGCTGGATGCCACCCAGTTCAAACTGTATGCGTATCTGGTCTGCTGCTCCGGCAGTAAGGAATACTGCTGGCCCACGCACAAGAAAATCATTCAGGATACCGGCATCAAAAAGTCTTCTCTCCAGAAAGCCATCAAGGTTCTGGTCAAGCGGAAGCTGATTGCCATGTACAAGCACCGCAATCCCTACGGCTACTCCAACAACGAGTATCATCTGCTGAGCCTGGACAACCCGGAGATTTACCGTGACCTGGATACAGAAGCAGACGAGCTTCCGCTGTTCATTGGCGAGGAGCTTCCCGCATAAGCTGGAGTTGCTTTCCATACTGATTTCGGAGATTTCGGATGAAAGGATTGGAAAGCAGGAGAAAGGCATTGGCGCTTTTCGCGCCAATGCCTATTCA
>OGQJ01003085.1_pt1 | contig 11714 bp, 4 predicted proteins | sample 1553161 | NCBI WGS metagenome assembly OGQJ01 (sample SAMEA2579923, study PRJEB22360) | human gut metagenome | biome: human gut; feature: human-associated habitat; material: faeces | place: Denmark | collected 2008/2010 | reverse complement strand
CGATGCGCCGTCCCGACTATGGAGGCAGCCAAGGCGCTGTCCGAGATCAAAAAACAGATCTCGATTCCGCTTGTAGCAGATATTCATTTTGACTATCGATTGGCGATCGCCGCGATCGAAAACGGAGCCGATAAAATCCGCATCAACCCGGGCAACATCGGCAGCCGCGACCGGATCCAGGCGGTTGTAGATGCAGCAAAAGAACGCCAGATTCCGATCCGCGTCGGCGTCAACAGCGGTTCACTCGAAAAAGAGCTGGTGGAAAAATACAACGGCGTAACGGCAGAGGGCCTGGTGGAGAGCGCGCTCGACAAAGTGCGGATCATCGAGGAGATGGGCTATGACAATCTCGTCATCAGCATCAAATCGTCTGATGTGATGATGTGTGCAAAAGCGCATGAGCTGATCACGAACCAGACGGATCATCCGCTTCATGTCGGCATTACGGAGGCAGGAACGCTGTATTCCGGCAACATCAAATCGGCAGTGGGGCTCGGTATTATTTTATATCAGGGCATCGGAGATACGATCCGTGTTTCCCTGACCGGCGATCCGCTCGAGGAAATCAAATCCGCAAAACGGATCTTAAAGACCCTGGGACTTCGAAAAGGCGGCATTGAGGTCGTATCGTGTCCGACCTGCGGACGGACCCAGATTGACCTGATCGGACTGGCAAACCAGGTGGAAACACTGGTGCAGGGCTACGATCTTGATATCAAGGTTGCCGTCATGGGCTGCGTGGTCAACGGACCGGGCGAGGCAAAAGAGGCGGATCTTGGTGTTGCAGGCGGAAAAGGCGTCGGCATTTTAATTAAAAAAGGTGAAATCGTGAAAAAAGTACCGGAGAGCGAGCTGCTGTCCGTCTTAAAGGACGAGCTGGATCACTGGGGCAAGTAGAAAAGAAAGCAGGAATAGGAATGGAAAAACAGTTTCAGGAAGTATTTCCGGATTTGAGAATCGAAGGGGGCATGGCAGAGCTTCTCGATACCGTGGAGGTTTCGCGGGTATCGATCAATAAGAAAAAAGATCTGCTGCGGATCTATGTGGTCAGCCATCAGTGGATTCATAAAAAATATATTTATCAGCTGGAGCGCCAGATCGAGGAGCAGCTCTTTTCCAACGTGCCGCTGCGCGTGAAGATTATTGAGCGGTTCTATCTGTCGCGCCAGTATACGCCGGAAAACTTTCTGGAGGTGTACCGTCCGAGTATCCTGCTCGAGCTGAAAAACCACAGTGTCTTTCTGAATCATCTGTTTTCGACTGCCGAGATTACCTTCCCGGAGACGAACAAAATGCACCTGGTGCTTGTGGATTCCGTTGTGGCAAAGGAGCGCGAGGAGGAGCTGGTCCACATTCTCGAGAAAATCTTCTGTGAGCGGTGCGGCTTCGACCTGATCGTGGAAACCGAGATGAGAAAGCCGGAGGGCGAGAGCCGCGCCATGAGAAATTCCGAGCTCCGCATCCGGGAGGAAGTGCGCCACGTTCTGGCGCATACTCATTACGGTGAGATGCTCGGCGAAAAAGAGCAGAACCGGATGGAAGAGCAGGAAGCAGCAGGCGAACAGCCAAAAGCAGCCGTAGCAGCCAAGGACGGCGAGGCGAAAAAAGAAAAAGCAGCAGACGGCGGAAGGGGAAAAGGTTTTTCCGGCGGCGGACGCGGTTCCTTCAAAAAAGGCAAGGGCAGTTTCGGCCGGAATGCGGACAATCAGCCGCGCAAATCCTCCAATCCGGATGTGCTGTACGGAAGAGATTTCGAGGATGAGAGCGTGGAGATTCTGAAAATCGGCGATGAGATCGGTGATGTTGTCATCCGAGGAAGAGTCCAGAGTGTGGATATGCGCGAGATCCGGAATGAGCGTACGATTTTCATGTTCACGATCACCGACTTTACGGATACCATCGGCGTCAAGATTTTCGTCCAGAACGCGGAAGTGCCGGAATTAAAGGATGCGATCAAAAAAGGCGCATTCATTAAAGTAAAAGGAAAAACGACGGTTGATGCGTTCGACCACGATCTGACGGTTATGTCTGTCTGGGGCATCAAGAAGATCACCGATTTCCGTACCGGCCGTCAGGATACGAGTCCGGTGAAGCGTGTGGAGCTGCACTGCCATACAAAGATGAGCGATATGGACGGTGTCACCGATGCTGCCCGTCTGGTACAGCGTGCCTACGAGTGGGGCCATCCGGCGATCGCGATCACCGATCACGGCGTGGTGCAGTCCTTCCCGGAGGCAAACCATGCGATCGAGGCGATCGACGGCGCTTACCGGAAAAAATACCAGGCAGAGCACCCGGATGCGACAAAAGATGAGCTGAAAAAAGTTTCGGCTCCGTTCAAGGTCATCTACGGCATGGAGGCTTATCTCGTCGACGACTTGAAAGATATCGTTGTCAACAGCAAAGGACAGGATATTCACGGAAGCTACGTTGTTTTCGATATCGAGACGACGGGATTTTCCCCGGTTGTCAACAAAATCATTGAGATTGGTGCCGTCCGTGTGGAAAACGGAGCGATTGTCGATAAGTTTTCCACCTTCGTCAACCCGAAAGTCCCGATCCCGTTCCGGATTGAGAACCTGACCGGCATCAACGACAACATGGTTCTTGACGCGCCGGACATCGAAACGGTGCTGCCGAAATTCCTGGAGTTCAGTGAGGGAGCCGTTATGGTTGCCCACAATGCTTCGTTCGATATGAGCTTTATCGAGCACAACTGCGTCCTGCAGGGGATCGAGCGGGAATTTACAACGGCGGACACCGTCGCCATGGCGCGTTTCCTGCTGCCGGGCCTGAACCGTTTCAAGCTGGATACCGTTGCGAAGGCGGTCGGCGTATCGTTGGAAAACCATCACCGTGCGGTGGACGATGCCGGCTGTACGGCGGAAATTTTCGTAAAATTCGTAAAAATGCTGGAGGAGCGCAATATTCTGACTCTGGATGACCTGAATGCGCAGGGAAAAGTATCGGAGGAGGCTGTGCGCAAGCTTCCATCGTACCATGCGATCATTCTGGCAAAGAACGAGACGGGACGCGTCAATCTGTACCGCCTCGTATCGGAATCCCACCTGAAATACTACAACCGCCGGCCGAAGCTGCCAAAGAGCGTCTACCTGAAATACCAGGACGGTCTGATGATCGGATCTGCCTGCGAGGCGGGCGAACTCTACCAGGCAATCCTGCGCGGCGAGCCGGATGCGGCGATTGCGCGTCTCGTGGACTTCTACGATTATCTGGAAATCCAGCCGATCGGCAATAACGCGTTCATGATCAAAAAAGAGGACGTTTCTGCCGTAGAGAGCGAGGAGGATTTAAAGGAGATCAACAGGCGCATTGTTAAACTCGGCGAGCAGTTCCATAAGCCTGTTGTGGCAACGTGCGACGTCCACTTCATGGATCCGCAGGACGAGGTCTACCGCCGCATCATCATGACCGGAAAAGGTTTTGACGACGCGGATGAGCAGGCACCGCTGTTCCTGCGCACCACCGAGGAGATGCTTGAAGAGTTTTCGTATCTCGGAAGTGAGAAAGCGGAGGAGGTCGTCATCACCAATCCGCGCAAAATCTCCGACCTTGTCGAGAAAATCTCCCCGATCCGTGCCGGAAAATTCCCGCCGGTCATCGAAGATTCCGACAAGACACTGCGGAGAATCTGCTACGACCGCGCGCATGAAATCTACGGCGAGGAGCTGCCGGAGATCGTTTCCGCGCGCCTCGAGCGAGAGCTGAACTCCATTATTTCCAACGGATACGCCGTTATGTACATCATCGCACAGAAACTGGTGTGGAAGTCGAACGAGGACGGCTACCTCGTAGGATCGCGTGGTTCCGTCGGTTCCTCGTTCGTTGCGACGATGGCGGGAATCACGGAGGTAAACCCGTTGAGCCCGCATTACTACTGCGAGTCGTGCCATTACAGCGAGTTCGATTCGCCGCGCGTCAAAGAGTACGTCGGCCGTGCCGGATGCGATATGCCGGACGCCGTCTGCCCGAACTGCGGCAAGCCGCTGAAAAAAGCCGGATTTGACATTCCGTTCGAGACGTTCCTTGGATTCAAGGGAAACAAAGAGCCGGATATCGACCTGAACTTCTCCGGTGATTACCAGAGTAAGGCGCACAAATACACAGAGGTTATTTTCGGCGCCGGTCAGACGTTCCGTGCGGGAACCATCGGTACGCTGGCGGATAAAACAGCGTTCGGTTACGTGAAGAACTATTACGAAGAGCGCGGCCAGCACAAACGGAACTGCGAGATCGACCGTATCGTGGAAGGATGCACCGGCATCCGCCGTACCACCGGCCAGCACCCGGGCGGTATCATCGTTCTGCCGTTCGGTGAGGATATCAACTCCTTCACCCCGGTGCAGCATCCGGCGAACGATATGACAACCGACATTATTACGACTCATTTCGATTACCACTCCATTGATGCCAACCTCTTAAAGCTCGATATTCTCGGACACGATGATCCGACCATGATCCGTATGCTCGAGGATATCACGCACCTTGATGCGCAGACGATTCCGCTCGATAACCCGGAGGTCATGTCGCTGTTCAAGAGCACCGAGGCGCTCGGCATCAAGCCGGAGGACATCGGCGGCTGTCCGCTTGGATGTCTTGGCGTGCCGGAGTTCGGTACCGATTTCGTTATCCAGATGCTTCTGGACACGAAGCCGCAGTCGTTCTCCGACCTGATCCGTATCTCAGGTCTGTCGCACGGAACCGACGTATGGCTCGGCAATGCGCAGACCCTGATCGAGGAGGGCAAGGCGACGATTTCCACCGCCATCTGTACCCGGGACGATATCATGATCTACCTGATCGACAAGGGACTCGAAAGTGAGCTTTCCTTTACGATCATGGAGAGCGTGCGAAAAGGAAAGGGCTTAAAGCCGGAGTGGGAAGAGGAGATGAAGGCCCACGATGTGCCGGACTGGTACATCTGGTCATGTAAAAAGATCAAGTACATGTTCCCGAAAGCCCACGCGGCGGCGTATGTCATGATGGCGTACCGCATCGCTTACTATAAAATTTTCTATCCGCTGGCGTACTATGCGGCGTACTTCTCCATTCGTGCGTCTGCATTCTCCTACGAGCTCATGTGCATGGGACGCGACCGGCTGGAATATTATATGAAAGATTACGAAAAACGGAAAGACACGCTGACTCAGAAGGAGCAGGCAACCGTCAAGGATATGAAGATTGTCCAGGAAATGTACGCCCGCGGCTTCGATTTCGTGCCGGTGGACCTCTATAAGGCACAGGCGCACCGCTTCCAGGTCTACGATGACAAACATCTGATGCCGGCGCTCGACTCGATCGAGGGTCTGGGCGACAAGGCGGCCGACGCCGTTGTCCTTGCGGCACGAAACGGAAAATTCCTCTCGAAAGATGATTTCCGCGACCGCACCAAGGTCAGCAAGACGATTATCGACTTTATGGCGGACCTAGGTGTCTTCGGAGATCTGCCCGAAAGCAACCAGTTTTCGCTGTTCGACTATTAAAAGGAGCGTCCCCTTTCCGTTGCAATCCCGTGCGTCTTGGGGTATAATCAGACGTTGTGGAAAAGAACGAAAACGATTTAGATAAAATAAGGTGAAAAACATTGAGAAGAAGATTGGAACAACTGCTGAACGGCAGATTTGAATATGAGGTTCCCCATCTGCTGCTGTCCGAGACGGAGGTGGCCCTGACGCTGGACGAGGGGCAGAATTTCCGCGGAGAGCTGAATATCGGAGCGGAAGACGGGAGAAGAGTAAAAGGAATTGTGACCACAGATCATCAGAGAATCGTTCTGGCGAAAAATCAGTTCCAGGGAACGGCGAGTACGATTGAGTACGGCGTGGATACCAGCGGATTAAAAGCAGGCGATGAAATCTGTGGAAACATCACCGTCAGCAGCAATCTGGAGGAACGCTGCGTGCGGGTACACGTCTCGATTGCGGGAAAGACAATGAACATTTCCGGACAGGAGATTCATTCCCTGGCAGATTTTGTGCATCTGGCAAGCCATGATTTCGGCGCAGCGTACCGCTTCTTTGTAAAAAAAGAGTTTGCACGTCTTCTTCAGAAAGAGGCACCGGAGCAGATGGCACTTTATCAGGGACTGTCCCACAAGCCGGTGACATTTCAGCATCTGGAGGAATTTCTGGTTGCCCTCGGTCAGAAAGAGCCGGTGATGCTTTCGGCGGAACAGCCGGAGAAAACTGTGCTTACCGTGGACCAGCCACGCAAGGAAACACTGTATCTGTATAAAAATACCTGGGGCTACGTCCGCATGGAAATCGAGGTGCAGGGAGACTTTCTGGAAGTGGAAAAGAAAGTCGTCACTTCAGAAGATTTCATCGGAAGCGTCTACGGTGTGGAATACATTATCCATCAGGAGAAAATCGGAAACGGCCGCCATTACGGCAGAATTACGGTGCGTCAGGGAAAACAGGAGCTTTGCTTTGAACTGGAAGTGACAAACAGCGAAAAGCATGTGACCAGCAGAAAAAATACGGAGCGCGACCGTCAGATAACTGCCATCGCGCGCGGCTATCTCGATCTGGCAGTCCATAAACGCGACTACCGTACCTGGTATCAGGACACCTGGGAGGCCATCGAGCAGTTCGAAAAAGCCGGCGGAGACATGGCGTGGGTGACGCTGGGAAAAGCATGGCTGTACGAGAGCCATGAGGAAACCGGAAAAGCAAGAGAAACGCTTTCTTACGTAAAAGAGCATCAGGAACTGCTGGACACCGCGGAGAAAAAAGGAGCGTACCTGTATCTGGCATGGAAGCTGAAAATGGAAGTGGGCCATACCGGGCTGGTATCACGCCTTGGAACACTGATGCGGCAGGAGAGTGCAAGCTATTTTCTGCTAAAGCTTGCCATTGATGCCGACGATTCCTGGCAGCAGTCGCTGACCCGTCAGCTCTACGCGATGGAACTTTGCTATGAGTGCGGGTGCAAGAGCCCGCTTCTGTATCTGGATGCGGCACAGCTCTATCTCCGCCAGGAGGGACAGCTCCGCCGGATTTCGCCGTTCACCGTTCAGGTGCTGAAATTTGCGCAGAAAGAAGGCATTTTAAGCGGGGAACTGTTAAAACGGGCCGCTTATCTTACAGAGACGATGAAAACGTTCGATGAGAATGTCTATCAGATCCTGACTGCGGGCTATGAGCGTTTTCCATCCGATGAAGTGCTCGAAGCCATCTGCAAACTGGTGATGAAGGGCCGCCCGGTGCGGAAGGAATATTTCCCGTGGTATGCAAAAGCCGTGGAGCGGAACATCCGCATCACGCGCCTGTACGAGTACTATATCGAAACGATGGATGCGTCGTTCGACGAGGTTCTTCCGCAGGTCATCCGGATGTATTTCTCCTACAGCAACACACTGGCAGGCCAGAAGAAAGCGCTGATCTACGCCAACGTGATCAAAAACCGCGAAAAAGACCGCCATACATTCCAGAGCTACCGCCCGGCGATGGAGGTTTTCACGGCAAGACAGATCCAGAAAGGCCGCATGAACCGCGAATACGCCGCACTGTACCGGACTTTTCTGAAAAAACCGGAAGATCCCGACAGCGCAAAAGCGATCGCAAATGTGCTGTTTACCCATCATGTAACGTGTGAAAATCCGAAAATCACGCGTGTGATCGTCTGCCATCCGGCGATGGCGGGCGAAACGTCTTATCCGATGACGGAACAGGGTGCTTATATCCGTCTGTACGGCAAAAAAGCGCGGATTCTTCTCGAAGATGAGCAGCGCAGAAGATATGCGGTGACAGAAACCTGCCGCGTAGAGCCGTTGTTTACGGATGAAGAGCTTGCCCGTGCCTGCGGCGGTTTTGCCATTGAAAATCCGGGTCTGCTGCTACACCTGTGCGGGGAGCAGGAAGAGGAGATGCAGCTTACCGCAGAAAATCTTGCCTGGTATCAGCAGGCAGCGCGCACGAGCGCATTTTCCAGTGCTTACCGGAAAACAGTGCGTCAGAAACTGCTGGAATACTATCTTGCCCATCCGGATGAGCGTGAGACCGAGGCGGCTGTTGCAGAGCTGGAGGACAGCGCTTACGCAAAGGTGGGCCGTATTTCTACGATCGAGCTTCTGGTACGCTACGGCTGTTACAGCCGCGCCTTTGCCCTGACGGATCGGTACGGCTACGAAAAGATCCCGGTGTCGTGTCTCTTCCGTCTGGCGCATGCGATGATTCTGGAAAAAGAGTTTACAGAGGACGAGGAGCTTCTCTATCTGGCATCCTACGTGGTAAAACAGGGCATCTACGATGAAATTGTATTGTGCTATCTGAGAGATTATTTCACCGGTTCTATTGAGGATATGTGCAGTTTATGGGATAAAATCCGCGGCTTCCAGATGGAGAGCGACAAGCTGGAGGAGCGCATTCTGACCTGGTCCGTCTTTGTGCGCAGCCACCCGAAGTGGGAGCAGGAAATGCTGGAGAGCTACATCCGCCAGAGCGGAAAAGAGCATGTCATTCTGGCATACCTGACGTATCTTGCGATCGGCTATTTTATGGACGGAAAACCGCTTTCGGATCAGATGTTTGACTACTTGAACCGCGCCTGGAAACAGGGCTGGGAGCTGGACGAGATCTGCCATCTTGCGATGCTGAAACATCTTTCCACGAAGCCGCAGCTTTCTGAGGAGGAAGAAAAAGAGGCGCATACCCTGCTTCTGGCGTTTACGAAACAGGGACTCCGCTTTGCCTTCTACAAGGATCTGCCGGAGCACCTGACCGAAGGCTTCCAGATCGGCGACCGCATGTTCATCGAGGAGCGCCAGAGAGCGGAGGCAAAGGTGACGATTCATTACCGGACAAACGCCGAAGAAACATGGAAGAGCGAACCGATGCGCAATATGTATCAGGGTATTTTTGTAAAAGAGTTTCTGCTGTTCTACGGCGAGAAAATGGAGTATTACCTGACCTTTACGAACCGTCAGGGTGAGGGAAAAACAGAGGTGAAAACCGTCTCCATGACCGGCGAACCAAAAGCAGGAAAGACGCGGTACCAGCTTCTGAATCAGATGAAAGCAGCGCGCGCGGCAGGAGATTTGAAAAAAGCAGAAGAAGCATTCCAAAAGTATCTGCAGCAGGAGGCTCTGGTTCGGAACTGTTTTGCACTTGTGGATGAAAAGAAGCAGCAGGAGGATACGACATGGAACAGAAAAATTTGATTTTAGGATTTGATTTTGGAGAGAAATATTCCCAGTTCTGCTGCTATGACAGGGGAACCCATACGGCCGTCTCCATCCCGGTAAAAGAAGGAGAAGAGAAGGTAACTCTGCAGATTGGAACAGGAACAGCGCAGGAGCTGATACCGGATCCGCAGTTTAAAGACAGCTTATATAGCTATAAGTTTATGGAAGATACACTCCAGCAGACTGTTTTCACAGTAAAGGATGCAGAAAAATCTGCTCACGCGGAAAACGGCATCTGGCTGGACAATCTGTACGAGATCTGCATGGGATCCCGCATCTGCCAGATCGAAAACCGGGATTACACGCCGGGAGAAGTCCTTGGCACGTTCCTTCGCGAAGCACTGAAGATGATCGGCATCGAGCGTCCGGACCAGCAGATCCAGGCGATGATGATCACCACGGGCCATCTGACCCGTCCATTTGTGGAAAATGTGCGTGAAGCATACAAGATAATCGGACTTCCGCGCGGCAGAGCCTATCTGCAGGAGCATGACGAGAGCTTTTACTGCCATGTGCTGAACCAGAAGCCGGAGCTCTGGAGCCGTAAAGTCGGTCTGTTTTTCCTGAAAGATGAGGAAGCATCGTTTTCTGAACTTTCCATCAGCCGTAAAACGAAGCCGGCAACTGTGACCGTAAAACGGGGGCCAAAAGCCGCACTTTCGATCGAGCCGATGGAGCGCGACCGCGATTTCTGCCATCTGATGGGAGAAGCGATGGGGAATGAAATTTATTCCAGCGTATTTCTGGTGAGCGAGGAGTTCGACCTTGCCTGGGCCGACAACTCTTTGCGTCAGTTAAAGAAAAACCAGAGAAGAATCTTCGGCGGAACGAACCTGTTTGCACAGGGCGCCTGCTTTTCCGCGCGCGAAAAAGTGGAGGAGCGCCGCTTAAAGGGCTATCTCTTCCTCGGAAATGACCTCGTGCGCTACAACATCGGCATGGAGATGACGATCAATGGTTCTCCGGCATACTATGCGCTGATTGCAGCCGGTGTGAACTGGTATGAAGCAGAAAAAGAATGTGAGCTGATCCTCGACGGAACGGAGGAGCTGGAATTTGTTGTAAGCTCCATGGAAAGCGGAAAACGAAACCGCTATACCATGAAGCTGGACGGGCTGCCCAAACGGCCGCCGAAGACAACACGGATTCGTCTGCGTCTGGAGTATGATTCTCCGGTTACGTGTCAGATCACCGCAGAGGATTTAGGTTTTGGCGATATGTTCCCGGCAAGCCACAAAATCTGGCACGAGACGATGGGGGAGGTGTAAACGATGAGCGGTTATATTTTATGTCAGGTCAAACGGGCGAAAAATCCGTATTATATTTCCAACATCAGCACAAATATTTATTCCATCGAGGAACTGTGCTATTATCTGTACCACAACATCTATCTGCTGGACGAGACCATCATTAACGAGCAGCTGCTGGTGTGGATGAAAGAAGAACTCCACTTAAGAAGACTGTACCAGCGTCTCTACGTCCTTCTGGAGGAGAAAAAGAACATCGGTGAGTTTATCCTGCCGATCTTCAAGGAGATCAATTATCTTTCCCACGATCAGTTCCGTGAGATGAATGAGCGCCTGAAACGGTTCGAGGAGCAGCCGGAGATTGTGCGGAAAAAAATCAAGGGAGACTACCTTGTCGACCACGAAAAATATATCAATGCGATCCAGGTTTACCAGGAAACGCTGAAAGATACCGAGGAAAACGAAACCAACATGGGAAGCCAGTTCACCGGAAGTATTTACAACAACATGGGCTGTGCCTACGCAAGTCTGTTCCAGATGAATGAAGCACTTACGTGCTTTCAGAAAGCAAATGAAGAGCTGCACACGAAAGCATCGTTAAAGAGCTGGCTGTTTGCGGTCTACATGAGCAAAGGACAGGACGCCTATGAGCAGATGTGCACCGAGCGGAAAGTGGATGCCGAGACGAAACGGGAGATGGACCGCCAGATCACAGAGGCAATGCAGGTCGAGCTCCCGCACGATCTGGACGAAGCTCTTACGGCGTGGACACGGGAATATCATAAAAATACCGGACTTTGAACAAAAAGAACAAAAAAATTACTTGACAGCAAAAAAGAATGGGACTATAATACAGCGCATAAGAAAAAAGTAAATACTTCGAAACCGATGAAGTGGAGATAACGTTGGAAGCGCACTCACAGAGAGCCCGGGCAGGTGGAAGCCGGACAGAAAGCGGATCAGCAAATGGACCACGGAGGGTACAGGGAAAAGCGGGAAACCGTCTGAGTATTCTGTAACGTGCAGGCATACGTTAGTTGCCAGGAATATGATCGTATTCTGCAGAGCGTGTGAGCAATCGCAAAACAAGGTGGCACCACGAGTATAAAAATATACCCGCCCTTGGCAAAGAACAAAGTGATTCTTTGCCGGGGGCGGTTTTTTGTATATCAGAAATTGGTTCTGAGGACCAGTGTTGATGACAGCCTTTGCAGACACAAGGAGAGGAGATAACAAGATGAAACAGATGACGTTAGAAGAAA
>OGQJ01003082.1_pt1 | contig 11727 bp, 7 predicted proteins | sample 1553161 | NCBI WGS metagenome assembly OGQJ01 (sample SAMEA2579923, study PRJEB22360) | human gut metagenome | biome: human gut; feature: human-associated habitat; material: faeces | place: Denmark | collected 2008/2010 | reverse complement strand
CCCACATCATGGCGCAGGCCGTCAAGCGCCTGTGGCCGGAGGTGCAGCTGGCCATCGGCCCCGCCATTGACGAGGGCTGGTACTATGACTTTGACGCGCCCTTCACCTTCACGCCCGAGCATCTTGCCAAGATCGAGGCGGAGATGAAGAAGGTCTGCAAGGAGCGTCTGCCCATCGTCCGCAGCGAGAAGCCCCGCGCCGAGGCCATTGCCTACATGCAGGAGAAAAACGAGCCCTACAAGGTGGAGCTGATCAACGACCTGCCCGAGGACGCGGTCATTTCCTTCTATACGCAGGGCGATTTCACCGACCTGTGCGCAGGCCCCCATCTGGATCACACCGGCCGGGTCAAGCACAACGGCTTCAAGCTGCTCAATTCCTGCGGCGCTTACTGGCGGGGCGACAGCAACCGGAAGATGCTCCAGAGAATCTACGGCATTGCCTTCCAGAGCAAGGAAGAGCTGGAGACTTACCTTCAGCGCATCGAAGAGGCCAAGAAGCGTGACCACCGCCGTCTCGGCAAGGAGCTGGGACTGTTCATGCTCACCGATTACGGCCCCGGCTTCCCCTTCTTCCTGCCCAAGGGCATGGTGCTGCGCAACACCCTGATCGACTACTGGCGGGAAGTCCACAAGCGCTACGGCTATGTGGAGGTCTCCACCCCCATGATCCTGAACCGTCAGCTGTGGGAGCAGTCCGGCCACTGGGATCATTACAAGAACAATATGTACACCACCGTCATCGACGGCGAGGATTACGCCATCAAGCCCATGAACTGCCCCGGCGGTATGCTGGTCTACGCCAGTGAGCCCCACTCCTACCGCGACCTGCCCCTGCGGGTGGGCGAGCTGGGTCTGGTGCATCGCCATGAGCTGTCCGGCGCGCTCCACGGCCTGTTCCGCGTCCGGTGCTTTACGCAGGACGATGCCCACATCTTCATGACCCGGGAACAGATGGAGAGCGAGATCCAGAACGTTGTCCGCCTGTTCGACGAGGTGTACAACGTGTTTGGCCTGAAATACACCGTTGAGCTGTCCACCATGCCCGAAGACCACATCGGCACCGTGGAGGAGTGGGAAGCCAATCAGGAGATCCTGAAGAAGGCCATCACCGGCATGGGCAAGGACTTCGTTGTCAACGAGGGCGACGGCGCGTTCTACGGGCCGAAGCTGGACTTCCACATTGAGGACTGCCTTGGCCGTACCTGGCAGTGCGGCACCATCCAGCTGGATTCCCAGCTGCCCGAGCGGTTCAATCTGGAGTACACCGGCGAGGACGGCCAGAAGCATCGTCCCGTGATGATCCACCGGGTGGTGTTCGGCTCCATCGAGCGGTTCATCGGCGTCATCACCGAGCATTTTGCGGGTGCCTTCCCCCTGTGGCTGACCCCTGTTCAGGTCAAGGTGCTGCCCGTCACCGACCGTGCCCACGAGTATGCCAAGGGTCTGACCCAGAAGCTGGTGGATGCGGGCATCCGCGCCGAGGACGACTGCCGCAGCGAGAAGCTGGGCTACAAGATCCGGGAAGCCCAGATGCAGAAGATCCCCTACATGCTGGTAGTGGGCGACCGGGATATGGAGAACGGCACCGTTTCCGTCCGTACCCGCAAGGGCGAGGATCTGGGCGCCATGACCATGGACGCTTTCCTGTCCAAGTGTCTGTCGGAGATCGCTTCCAAGAGCAAGGACATCTGAATGATTCTGATCGGTGTGGTTTTTACGGGCGACCCGCGGATGCAGCAGGTTTTCCGGGGCAACTACGGCAAGGCCGTGCGCCGCGGGGGCGGCGTCCCGGTGTTCCTGCCGTGGAAGCCGAAGCACGCGGCCTTCTGGGCAAAGCATCTGGACGGCTTCCTGTTCACCGGCGGGGGCGACCCTGACCCCAGATACTACGGCCAGTCCATGCGCCCGGAATGCGGCACGCCAACCCCGGCGAGAGACGAATTTGAGCTGGCGCTGCTGAAAGCCGTCATGGATACGGGAAAGCCGGTTCTCGGCATCTGCCGGGGGGAGCAGATACTCAATGTGGCGCTGGGTGGAACCCTGATTCAGGACATACCCAGCCAGCGCCCCGAAGCCGCCGGGGAGAACCACCGTGACAATGAGCACCGCTATGCCCCCAATCATCCCGCCCGGGTGCTTCCCGGCACGCTTCTGCACAGTCTCATGGGCTGCGACGAGCTGCTGACCAACAGCGTCCACCATCAGGCGGTGGACACCCCCGCGCCGGGGATGCGGGTCTGCGCCCTCAGTCCTGCGGGAATCGTGGAGGGCATTGAAGCTACGGACGGACGTTTCCTTCTGGGGCTGCAGTGGCACCCGGAGGCTGTGGCTGCCGTGGAGGAACGGATGCAGCGCCCTTTCACCGCGCTGGTGCAGGCAAGCCGGGATGTGAAGGAAACTCTGAACAAAGTCGCCTTCGGCTGAGCAGCGGATCTTTTCCGCCAGCTGTGCGGTTTCAAAAGTGGGGAATACACAAAGTATTCCTCCACTTTTGAAACCTTCATCTGACGAAAAATCTCTCGCTGTCAGCTCTCGTTGATTTGTTCAGAGCTTCCTTAAGCCCCACTATTAAGATTTCCTGAATTTGCAGGCCGCCCCCGCCGGGGCGGCTTGTTTTCTTTGGGATAATGTGGTAAACTGCAGGGTAGAATCTGGCACAACGCTGCTGAGCGAAAAGCGGCATTGGCCGTGACACTATTTTCTACTTGGAGTTTTCTGAAATGAAAGCCTTTTTTCATCTTCTCGGCGCGGGACGAATCGCGGCGCTGATTTGCTGCGGCGTTCTGGCAGTGGCGGCTCTGTTCCTCAAATTCGCCGTCCCGGGCTACAGCTTTTCCGCACTGGTGTGCCTGTGCCTGATCGGCATTATCCTGTTTTACACCCTGTTTCCCCTTGTGGGGCTGAAATTCCCCGCCTTTGCAAAAGCGGTTCAGACCGCCGTCACCGTGATTCTCGCGGTGGGGGTGCTGGTGGTCGGCATTACGGAGGGGATCATCATCCATGCCAGCTTCGGAAACCCGGAGGAGCCGGTGGATTATGTGGTGGTTCTGGGCGCCAAGGTGAACCGGGACGGCCCGTCGGTCTCCTTGTGGGATCGGATCTGCGCCGCCTACACCTATCTGGACGAGCATCCCGATGTGACCGCCGTGCTTTCCGGCGGTCAGGGTACGGACGAGCCAATCACCGAGGCGGAGTGCATGTACCGGGAGCTGGTGAATCTGGGCATTGACCCCCAGCGCCTCTGGATGGAGGAGAATGCTACCTCCACATGGGAAAATCTGAACTTTTCTCTTGACCTCATCGAGGAAAAAACCGGTGAGCGTCCTCAGAAGCTGGGGGTGGTGTCCAGCGAGTACCACCTGTACCGCGCCAGCCGGTTTGCAAAAGCGTGCGGCGTGGAATTCGTGGGAATTCCCGCAAAAACATCCCGTTTATCCCAGAAGATCAACCATTTCATGCGGGAAGTGGCTGGTGTCTGGCACTATATTTTACTGGGAGGAAATTATGATTAACGAAAAATATGCGGACTACGCATGGGAGCAGACCGCCGCGCTGCTGGCCATCGACTCTCCCTCCGGCTTTACCCGCCGGGCGGCCGAATGGGTGAAGGATGCCTTTGAAGCGCTGGGCTTTCCGGCGAAGATCACCACCAAGGGCGGCGTTCTGGCCGATCTTGGCGGCGAAAATGCCGACGATGGTCTGTTCCTGGAAGCCCACAGTGATACCTTGGGCGCAATGGTCGCCCAGATCAAGGGCAGCGGTCGTCTCCGCCTGACGGCGGTGGGCGGCATGGAGCCGAACAATGCCGAAGCGGAAAACGTCCGTATCTACACCCGTTCCGGCAAGGTCTACGACGGCACCTGCCAGCTGTGCAATGCCTCCGTCCATGTCAACGGGGAGTACGGCTCTACCAAGCGCAGCTATGACACCGTGGAAGTTGTGCCGGACGAGGACGTCTCTACCGCCGAGGACACCCGGAAGCTGGGGGACTTTGTGTGCTTCGACCCCCGCACCCGCCGCACGGCGTCCGGTTATCTCAAGAGCCGCTTTCTGGACGATAAGCTCAGCGTGGGCATTCTGCTGGGCTTTGCCAAATATCTTGCCGACAACCACATCACCCTGCCCCGGAGAACCTACGTCCATGTGACGGTGTACGAGGAAGTCGGCCACGGCGGCGCTGCTTCCGTTCCCGCCGGGGTGACGGAAGCCATCTCCGTGGACATGGGCTGCGTGGGCGAGGGCCTGAGCTGCACCGAGCGGCAGGTCTCCATCTGCGCCAAGGATTCCGTTGGTCCATACAGCTACGAGGTGGTGGGCAAGCTTATTGACGCCGCCAAGAAGACCGGCGCGGACTACGCCGTAGATATTTACCCCCACTATGGCTCCGACGTGGACGTGACCCTGCGGGCGGGCTTCGATATCCGTCACGGTCTGATCGGCGCGGGCGTCTACGCCAGCCACGGCTACGAGCGCAGTCACATCGACGGCGTGTACAACACCCTCAAGGTGATCTGCGGATATCTGGACGTATAAACGGGCAAGCTTTTTCGTGGGACAGGCCAAGGCGGCCTGTCCCCGCTGCTTTTTGGGAAAATATTGCCTGCGTGCTTGACTGCGTGCGGCAAATATTGTATGATAATATCAAACATATGGACGAAAGGGGAGAGACGCTACGGACACGAATCGTGTAAAGAAGGCCGCGGAATGGTTCTACATCAACGTTTTCCGGGACGAAGCCATTCAGCCGAGACCCCAGATGCCCCGTGAGCCGCTGCCTTCGCCCCTTCTGGCTGCCCGCTCGCTGGAAAACGGTATGCCCGCCTACCGGCAGTCCCGGGAGTCCATTTTTGTCAAACAGGGAAAGCTGCTGGCAGGTTACGAGGACGACTATGTTTACGACCGGCAGGTGCTCCGCTATTTCCCCACCTACCAGTCCCTGACCGACCCGGAGCTGCGGGGATATTTCTCGTGGCGGACGAAGCTGCGCCGGGGGGATTTGCAGGAAACGTCTCTGAGCTATGCGTTTTTGTATATCTACGAGCTGCTCAATCAGATCGGCGTCACCGACCCCATGGACGGCTACCGGAAGCTGACGGAGTTCCGGGACGCGTACGGCGCGCTGAACGACGGTATTCTGCCATATCTGAACCAGTGGCTGATGGACTACGTGGTCTATTATAATCTGGACGCCGGCCTTCTGGCGGATAACCCCCGGGTGCGGTTCAACAGGAGCATTGCCGTACTGGACAGCATCCGGAGCCGTGGCGACGAAGAAGTCATCCGCGCGGTGAAGCAGCTGTCGCCGAAATGGCTGGAGCGCTCCAAATTCTACAGGGGATACCGGGAGGACTGCGACACCGTGATTGCCCGGGTGCTGCGGCGGATAGCAGAGCATTACGATACCCGATGCAAAAAGACCATGATCGAGCAGTATTTTGGCAACTTTACCCAGTCTCAGGTGATTCTGTTCGACTCGGCGGTTTTTCACAGGCGTCAGGAGCAGGGCAGCCGCCAGTACACGGTGGACGAAAAATATATCTACCGCTGCCATAACGGCCTGTGGAGCGTTCAGAAGTACAGCTGCATTCCCCATTCCAACGGAAAGCTGGGGGATGTTCTGAAAGCCATCGACGCCGTAATGCGGGAGTGCTATGACTACGGCCGCCCCATTCAGTACAAGCTGGAAACCAAGTGGATCATAAAGATCATTCAGGAGGAAGCCCAGAACCTTCTCGCCGAAAAGAAGGAGGCAGAGGAAAAGAAAATCACCATCGACTATTCCCGGCTGGCAAGGATCCGGGACGACGCTGCCGTCACCCGGGACAGGCTGATGGTGGAGGAGGAAGCGGAGGAAGAAGCGCCCTCGGCGCAGTCCCCGGAACCTGCCGCGGAACCGGAGGACACCCCCCTGACCAAGGATGAGTACCGGCTGCTCCAAAGCCTGCTGTATGGCCGGGACTACGGCTGGGTACGGTCTTCCGGGCTGATGCTGTCCGTTCTCGTAGACGGCATTAACGACAAGCTGTACGACACCTTTTCCGATTCCGTTCTGCTGGGCGACGACCCGCCGGAGCTGATCGAAGACTATATTGCGGATTTGAAAGAGATGATTCATCCATGAAAATACCAAAAAGAATTGCTCAGGCGCTGATAAACTCCCTGAAAGGCGGCGTCGTTCCCCGCGTTGGCCTGCCCTACGTCACCGTGGGGCGGAAGGACGAAATTGACGCCCTGCTGCGGGACGTGGACATCATTGCCGACGGAGGCGCGTCCTTCCGCTTCATCGTGGGAAAATACGGCAGTGGCAAGAGCTTTCTGCTTCAGACCATCCGGAACTATGTGATGGCGAAGAATTTCGTGGTGGTAGACGCCGACCTCTCTCCGGAGCGCCGCTTGCAGGGCACCCGTGGGCAGGGACTGGCGACCTACAAGGAGCTGATCCGCAATATGTCCACCAAGACCAAACCGGAGGGCGGCGCGCTGCCCCTGATTCTGGATCGGTGGATCAGCAGCGTGCAGCAGGAGGTCATGGCATCCTCCGGCCTTGGGGTGACCGACCCCGGCCTTGCGCCGCTGGTGGAAAAGCGGATCTCCGCGGTGATCGGCGCATTGAACGAAATGGTCCACGGCTTCGATTTTGCGAGGCTGCTGACGCTGTACTACAAAGCCCACTGCGCCGGTGACGACGAGACGAAGGCCAAGGTGCTCAAATGGTTCCGGGGCGAGTACGCCACGAAGACCGAAGCCCGGCAGGAGCTGGGGGTGAATATTGTCATCACGGACGACGACTGGTACGAATATCTCAAATTATTCGCCTGTTTTCTCAAGCAGGCGGGCTACGCCGGTATGCTCATCCTCATTGACGAGCTGGTGAACATCTACAAAATTCCCAACGCCATCACCCGGCAGTACAACTACGAAAAAATTCTGACCATGTACAACGACGCTATGCAGGGCAAGGCGCAGTATCTGGGCTTCGTCCTCTGCGGTACGCCCCAGTGCATGGAAGACCCCCGCCGGGGTGTTTACAGCTACGAAGCCCTCCGCTCCCGGCTGGCCGAAGGGCATTTCGCCGGGGAGCATAAGGACTTGCTTTCCCCCGTCATTCGCTTGCAGCCCCTGACCTACGAGGAAATGCTGATCCTGACGGAGAAGCTGGCGGATATTCACGCGGGGCTGTACGACTATTCCCAGATCGTGACACAGCAGGATATGGTGGATTTCATTGAGATCGAATTCGGCCGCATCGGGGCGGACACCCATATCACCCCCCGTGAGGTCATCCGGGACTTTATTGAGGTGCTGGACATCGTCTACCAGAATCCCGGCATCAGCGTGCGGGGGCTTCTGGGTTCCGACCAGTTCCGCTACGCCCAGAACGCAGTGAAAGAGGAACAGACCGACGATTCCCTTGCGGAATTTGAGCTGTAAAGGTGACGGACTATGCGTGCATTTGACCGATACGCGCCCTTCGTGCAGGAATATATCTATCAGAATCACTGGGAAAACCTGCGCTCCATTCAGGTCGCGGCGGCGGACGCCATTTTCAACACGGATGAAAACGTGCTGCTCACCGCCTCCACGGCCTCCGGCAAGACAGAAGCGGCGTTCTTCCCCATCATCACCCTGTTTTCCGAGGATATGCCCTCCAGCGTGGGCTGCATCTATATTGGCCCCCTGAAAGCGCTGATCAACGACCAGTTTTCCCGGCTGAACGACCTGTGCGCCGAAGCGGATATCCCGGTGTGGCACTGGCACGGGGACGTTGCCCAGAGCCATAAGGCAAAGCTCATGCGCCACCCCTCCGGCATTCTCCAGATCACGCCGGAATCTCTGGAAGCGTTGCTTCTGCACAAGCACGCGGCCATTGCAAAGCTGTTCGGCGACCTGCGGTTTGTGGTCATTGACGAGGTGCATTCCCTCCTGCGGGGCGACCGGGGCGGGCAGACGCTGTGCCTCATTGAGCGGCTGTCCCGAATTGCGGGAGTCAATCCCCGGCGCATCGGATTGTCCGCCACCATCGGTGACCCGGAGGGAACCGGCGAATTCCTGTCGCTGGGGACGGGGCGGAAGACCATCATCCCGAAAATCGACGCCAAGGGCGGCAAATGGCGGCTGAGCATGGAGCATTTCTACGTCAAGGACGCGCAGGCCGCGGAGGATAAGCAGATTCCCAACGCGCTGCCCGTGCTGGAAGAAAAAACCGACGACGCCCCCGCCAACGCAGACCCCGGCATTGGGTATATCTTCGAGCATACCCGGGGCAAAAAGTGCCTGGTTTTCGTCAATTCCCGGGAAGAATGCGAAATGGTGACCACCACATTGCGCCATTACTGCGAGCTGAACCACGAACCCGACCGCTTTCTCGTCCACCACGGCAACCTTTCCGCCTCCTACCGGGAGACGGCGGAGGGCATTATGAAGGACGATTCCCAGTACATGACCACGGTGACCACCGCGACGCTGGAGCTGGGCATTGACATCGGCCGGTTGGAGCGGGCGTTTCAGATCGACGCACCATGGACGGTATCTTCGTTCTTGCAGCGCATGGGACGCACCGGCCGGCGGGAGCTTCCGCCGGAAATGTGGTTCGTCATCCGGGAGGACGAGCCGGAGGTGCGGGCCATGCTGCCAACCACCATTCCCTGGAAGCTATTGCAGGGCATTGCGCTGGTGCAGCTGTATCTGGAGGAGCGGTGGGTGGAGCCGCCCCGGCTGGACAGACTGCCGTTCAGTCTCCTGTACCATCAAACAATGTCCACACTGGCTTCCTGCGGCGAGCTGTCCCCACGGGCGCTGGCCGACCGGGTGCTGCGGCTGCACTATTTCCACAGAATCACCCAGGAGGACTACCGGGTGCTGCTCCGGCATCTCATCGCCACAGACCACATTCAGCAGACGGAGCAGGGCGGCCTGATCGTGGGGCTGGCGGGGGAGCGGGTCATCAACTCCTTCAAGTTCTACGGCGTGTTCCAGGAAAGCGAGGAATACACCGTCCGCAGCGAGTCCCAGGAGCTGGGTACGGTGGTCTCGCCGCCCCCTGTGGGGGAGAAGCTGGCCATTGCGGGACATGTCTGGCAGGTGCTGGACGTGGACCACAAGCGCCGCCTGATCTACTGTCAACAGGTGAAGGGCAGCGCCCCCGCCTATTTCGGCCAGTGCCCCGGCGACCTGCATACCAAAATTCTCACAAGAATGCGCCGGGTGCTTCAGGAGGACAGGCAGTACCCCTATCTGATGAAAAACGCGGTGGCGCGGCTGGAGCAGGCCCGCTTCACCGCCGCCCACTCCGGCGCGGCGGAAAAGCCGCTCATCAATCTGGGCGGCAACATGTGGTGCCTGCTGCCCTGGGTGGGGACGTACACTTTCCTGACCATGGAGCGGTTCCTGAAAATCAAATGCGCCGACCGCCTCGGCCTGCGGAATCTGGATTCTGCCCGCCCGTTTTTTATTCAGTTCACCATGAAGGCCGACGAATCCGCTTTTTTCCGGGTGCTGGCCGAAGAGATACGCAAACCCATTGACCCAATGGAGCTGGTGTATCCCAAGGAGCTGCCTCTTTTTGACAAGTACGACGAATATTTGCCGGAGGAGCTGGTGAAAAAGGGCTTTGCTTTTGGCGTTCTGGACGTGGACGGCCTGCGGGAAAAGGTCCTGAGTTGGGAGAATTGACAAAAAATGCAATTTCTGAAATTTATTCTTGCAATTTAGGGAAGGCATAGTATAATTATTAACATCTATATGACGCTTGCAGGAAATGCGGCTTGCCGCAACCGAAGGAGTAACACTCTCAGGTGTCCGGAACGGATGAGGACTGTAAGCTGATAGAACTTTGGAGAAGCTCATTGAATTGAGTGCCGAAGGGGCAAAACGCATTGCGCGTCAATCTCTCAGGCAAAAGGACAAAGTGATTTCCATACCGTCCGTAGGGGAAATGTTTGTTTTTTTGGACAGATTGCGCGTTTTGCGCAGTCTGTCTTTATTTTTTGTTGGCTTTGCAAAGAACGCGAAGCCGGAAAGAGAGGATACGTATGGAGAATTTTCTGACCACACTCGCCGAGATCAATGACAAGATCAACGCCTTTATCTGGGTGAAGATCGGTCTGGTCCTGCTGATCGGCACGGGTATTCTGATGACCTGCTGCACGAAGTGGTTCCAGATCTCCCACATTGGCCACTGGTGGCAGCAGACCATCGGTGGCATGTTCCGCAGGGACAGCGGTGTCCACGCGAAAACGGACAAAAAGACCATTTCCCAGTTTCAGGCGCTGTGTACGGCTCTCGCCGCCACCATCGGCACCGGCAATATCGCCGGCGTGTCGGCAGCCATCGTCATCGGCGGCCCCGGCGCGGTGTTCTGGATGTGGGTTGCGGCCTTTTTCGGGATGATGACCAATTTCTCCGAAAATGTGCTGGGCATCTACTACCGCCGCCGCAACAGTCAGGGCGAGTGGTCGGGAGGTGCGATGTACTATCTGAAAGACGGTCTGGGCGGCAGGAAGCACTGCAAGACCATCGGCAGCGTCCTTGCGGTTCTGTTCTCCATTTTTGCCATTCTGGCATCCTTCGGCATCGGCAATATGGGGCAGATCAATAAGATCGTCCTGAATATGAAATCCGCGTTCTTCGGCGGCGTGACTGCTACCGTGGGCGGCATGAGCGTGGTTTCTCTGGCCTGCGGCATTGTGCTGATGATCCTCGCGGCGCTGATCGTCATCGGCGGCCTGCAGCGCATTGCCACTGTTGCCGAGCGGGTCGTGCCGTTCATGGCGGTACTGTACATCATCGGCTCGCTGATCGTGTTCTTTACCCATATCAGCAGCGTCGGCGCCATGTTCGCGGCGATTTTCCGCTTCGCTTTCGGCAGCAAGGCCGTCGCGGGCGGCGCGGCGGGTATCGCCATCCAGCAGGCCATTACCCAAGGGTGCAAGCGGGGTGTGTTTTCCAATGAGGCGGGTCTCGGCTCCTCCGTCATGGTGCATTCTTCCTCCAATGTCAAGGAGCCTGTCGCTCAGGGCATGTGGGGCATCTTTGAGGTGTTCTTCGATACCTTCGTGGTCTGCACCATGACCGCCATCGTGGTTCTGTCTTCCGGCTATATCGATCTGGAGACCGGCCTTGCCGTGGCGGGTGTGGACGACGCTACGCTGGTCGCCCGGGCTTTCGGCAACGTATTCGGCCCCCTTGGCGAAAAGTTTGTGGCTCTGGCCATGCTGCTGTTCGCCTTTACCACGGTGCTCGGCTGGTCGCAGTACGGCACCAAGGCGGTGGAATATCTGTTCGGCGAAAAGGCCACGAAAATCTACAAGGTGATCTTCGTCGTGATGATCCTTTCCGGCGCGGTCATGACGTCCTCTCTGGCATGGGACATCTCCGACACCTTCAACGGCCTGATGATGCTGCCCAACCTGATCGGCGTGGTGGTTCTGTGCCCCATGGTCATGAAGATCACGAAGAATTATGTAAACCGTAAGATCAAGGGCATTCCGGAGGAACCGGTACTGTCCCATTTCTCCGACATTCAGGCCGAGGCAGCGGCTTCCCAGACCGACGAGGTCTGATTTCCCAATAAATACAAGCCCGGAATTGGTTCGTGCGCGTCACGCTTCCAATTCCGGGCTTTGCTCCTGCAATATGCCTTGCTGTTTTTAGGTTTCCGGGTAACGGGGTTCAGCTGTCCCCATGTGTTCCGGCGGGATAAGTCCCGACTGCGCTTTTCCTTTTT
>OGQJ01003057.1_pt1 | contig 11811 bp, 5 predicted proteins | sample 1553161 | NCBI WGS metagenome assembly OGQJ01 (sample SAMEA2579923, study PRJEB22360) | human gut metagenome | biome: human gut; feature: human-associated habitat; material: faeces | place: Denmark | collected 2008/2010 | reverse complement strand
TTTGAAAAAGCTTCTATTGAGTTAATAATTAAATTATAAAATATGCTCTCAAAGTCCGATTCAAAAATTCTTCTTTCCGCATTTTGCTCATCTTTGATTAACTCTACCTGTACCTTTTTTTGTACAAGAATTGGCTGTAAAACATTTACTATCTTCTCAATCGTATCATAAATGTTTTTCTTTAATCGCTTACGCTTATCCTTCTTGCTTTGATTTGTAACTACTGTTATCCAGGATTTTAAAAATTGATCATTCTTGTACAAGTCATTTAAATTTCTCTCAATAAGCATTTTATTATCATTTTCGATAGCCATACGCATAGGCTCTACCCTATTAACAAGCAATGCGTTAATACTTTTTAAATCATGCACTATTGAAGTTGTGATCAATCCATTTGTTGCTAATGCTCTTAGCAATTTTAACTCAGTAATTAACTCCTCTCTTTCTTCTTCAAAATATTGAACGGTTTTCGCCAAACTTTCCATTTTTTCCTTCTGAGCTTTATAATTTTTATCTTTTTTTCCACTCAAAACACTTTTTGCAATTTGACTACCTTCTTGTTTTGTTTTTTCTTTATGATTTACCCTATCATCATATATTTTAAAACTCCTTGCAATATATGCTCTATCCTTCTCAAGAATGGAAATAATTCTTATGAGAGCATCCTTTAATAACTTAAAGCTTTCATTTTCGATTATTCCTTCTCTACTTGATTTGTCCAGGATTGAAGCATTATTTATACGCGAAATAAATACTGTACCTTGACCTTGAGCATTACGAACAGTCCATGCTTCCGTCTTACTTGATACAGCAACTGGATTTGCATTATTTCTAGCTTCTAAACCTAGCCAATCAAATGAATCCGACCCATTCTCACCATATGGTCTAACCCAAAAATTATCACGATATATTTTTATTCCGCCATGTTCTTCCAGCCATTCATTTCGTGTTTTCCCTATTTCTTTATAAAAAAACACTTCTTTTTTCTGATTCTGTAATTTCATAAAGATATACTCAAATGTAAAGCTGCCTATCTGCTTAATTCTTTCTATATATTCAGAATCACTTGTATTGAACAATTGACTTATTGAATATGTAAATTCTAAACATTTCGCTTTAAAATCTTCTTTTCTATATGGATACCTCATAAATCTTTCTTCACGAAAAACATTTTCTGGAATCTTATCAACATCAAATTCATTCCTATAAAGATTAATCATAAAATTCTCTCCGTCAAAAACTGATTTAATTTTATAATCAAACTCATCTGAAAAATTGTTTTCTATTAATTCATACCCAGAATCTATACTTTTTTGCTGACAAATATAAAACTCATCTTGCTCTTTGGGAGGAATAAGAAATTCCATTGATTTTTTAATCCTCTCTATTTGATTATTAGTCCATTCATCACGCAAATTACTAATTTTTATTATTGTTCCGGTAGAAAAATCAATTTCCTTCTCTATCCTATGCTCTAATTGTATTATTTTGTTTTTGACAGTATCCGGTATAAGCTCATATAAAGATAAACTAACATATTCAAATTCTGCTTCAATATCCTCAAGTAGATTCCCCTCTTCTTCAAAGCTATTCCAATTTGTTTTCCATCGAATAGTTGCATGCTCCTCTTGGCTTTTTGTAAACAATTCACACACTCCACCTAATCTATCCAAGGCAAATCGCCCGATACCCTTTTCTCCTGATTTTATACGTTTTTTCTTGGAAATATACTCTTTTTTCTTATTATCAGTACCAATCATCATCCAATTGTCTTCGATAATTTTCTTTGTCATTCCTGAGCCATCATCAATCAAAAAAATACTATCATTTTCAACATCAAAAAGTATGTAACACATTGTTGCATCCGCATCATATGTATTCTTTATTAACTCTATCAAAGCACTTTCGACTTTAGAAACACTTTCTCTTCCCAATAAAATTGTAGCTCGTGATGAAATTTTGTATTTCATTTTTTCCATAATAAATTCCTCCGGAACTAAAACATATAATTTTCAACATCCTTCGATGTTATTCTCACCGATTTACCACTTATAGGTATACCAACTTTAAAAACATACTCTTTAAATTCGCCACTTCTAAGTATTCTCATTGCATCTATCAATTCATATTCATTATTATCTTCCTTTTCCACGATATACATTCCCGCATATGGTATACATTCCTGTTCTAATTCATATACGTCTACATCATTTGTCACAACTGTTGAAATCAGAAGTTTTTTGCTATTCAAACCACTCAACGCCTGTGATCGACCATACTCATACCATTTTGCACTATTATCACTTTGCCTTTTGCTTAAATCATCTCGGAACTCATTAAGATATGCCGCAGCCTCTGGATATAATCGTTCAAACTCACCCTCTCCAAAACGTACTAGCCCATTTTCGTCGTATGTGTACGGAAAAATGATTTTTTCGTGCTTACCATATCTTAATGTTCGAGGTGTTTCAGTACTTCGAATCACTGCTCTTTCAATAGTATGGTTACCACAAACATAGCCATTATCTACTTCGGTATATGCCCCATCTGACAGAACATATGCTTTATTTAGAAGTGTTGCCACAACATGTGACACCTTAAAATAATCCCCAAATCGATGTTGTCCCACTTCATTCTCATCTGCAAAAAACCACTTTTCATCTAGTTGAGCAATAGGTATATCTATCGCATTTTCCATACTCATGTCCTGATAATGCAAAATCTCCTGCTGACGTTGTTTGTCTAACACCATAATGGATGACTTAACTAATGCCTTATCAAATATTTTAACTTGTTTGTAATCCTTTATTTGGGCAATGTACGGACTCATAAAAATCCTCAGATTATGTCCAAATACAGTCTTATAAATACTACTTGGAATAAGATAAGACATTTTCCCGTTATCTGCTAATGAATTAATACTTTTCTCTATAAATGCATAGCAATAATCAAATTTTCCTTTGACGCATGTAGAGAAATTACTCTTTACAAACAGCTGTTCCTCCTCTTTCAATTCACTGTATGTAATATAAGGAGGATTTCCAACAATATATTGAAATTTAATAGTAGTATTCCACTTCAAATAATCTGCATTTATCACTTTCCAATCAACTTTGTCAATATCGTTACGTTTTAATACTTCATCTAAATTATCAATACACTTTTTATACTGTTCTTCATCAATCTCGATTCCATATATGTCTTTTGCTAACCCATTCTTTATTCTTGTTCTAGACAAACCATTTTCCTTACAATCATCAATATACCTTTGAACTACCGCAACCAGGATGTTGCCATCACCACAGGAATTCTCTAGTATTTTTTTCCCATATAAATTATGGGTATAACCCACACTATCTAGTAATTCTCTTACATAATTTTCAGGCGTAAATACCTGGCACTTCTTGTTCATAGTTTTCTCTTCACTTTCTCTATTCTTCCTTACTCAATATCCATATCTGCTTGAGTGGTATTTCTGCCTTAATGGCAGAGCTTAAATTATCGTAATTATCAAATAGTTCTTTACTAGCATCGGTAGCGTCATATGTATAATCACCGACAATTTTACGCCACCTCTTTATACCTCATAAATACATACTCATAAATTTTCTGTCTATATGCAAATATTGCATTATCAGAATAACTCTCTGGTAATTCTTCCCAGAGAATCGTGCCTATAAGAGTATCAACTTCTGCCTTTGTTTCCTGCTTCTCTGTCCAATGGTCAAGTTCAGATATCTTTGCTTTTATCTTTTCCAGCAAGTCTACCGCAACTTTCTTTATTTTATTGATATCTTCTTTTGAAAGATTTTCATTGAAAAGCATATCATACAATGACAGTTCTTCATCACTTGTAAAGCCCTCTCTGACATAACGCTTTTCTTCCTGATTCATAGAATTAGCCAGATTTATCAAGTCCATAAATGTCTTTTCAATGTTTGCCCTGTCCTGCTCATTATTATATTCATCAATGATTGTCTGATATCTTTCATAATAATCCACACGACTTGGATTTTCTTTGAGCATACTGTCTAATCTTGTTTGAATCAGTTCATCCAAATCTGTAATGAGCAGATTCTTTTTCTTTGTCTTTGCAAACTCTCTTCGAAGCAAATCAAAATCTATTCTACTGATATCAAAACGCTTAGCTATGTCATTATTATTAGATTCCTGTTCGATCATTATATATTCACCTAGAATCCCATTAATCTGAACCATCAAAGCAACATTATCAATGTGTTTCTTCTTTTTCTTTAGTTCATCAGATATTGCTATAATCGCGTCTTTTTTGTTTCTATCCTCATCCGATATATCATCTCTGTCCAGATATTTCATCATACGATTTATTTCGTTTGCATATGTCATAAACTGCTTGCGTGATTCTCGGCTATCAGAAACAGCATTTGCTGCTGTCTGTAGTAATGCTAATTTTGAAAAGTCTTTTGCCTTAATCAAATCCTCCAACTCAAAATTTCTGCTACATAAAAATTCTATAGCTGCTGATATAGTTTCCAGCATGTGCTCTATAAGTTCTTCCTTATCTATTGTTGGATCAGTCTCTCTTCCTCCAACATTTGCTGTATAATCTGCAAGTGCTTTACGAAGTGCCTTTACTATGCCAATATAGTCAATAATAAGTCCGTTACTCTTGCCCTCTGCCACACGATTTGCTCTTGCTATTGTCTGCATGAGAGTATGTGCTTTCAAAGGCTTATCAAGATATAGACATGACAAACATTTTACATCAAAACCAGTAAGCCACATTGCACAGACAAACACTACTCGAAGTGGATTGTCCTTATCCTTAAACTCTTTATCGAGTTCTCTTTTCTCCATCTTTTCACGATGCGGCTTTATATCAAGATTCCATTTCTTAAATGTCTGAATCTCATTCTGCTCCTGAGAAATAACGACAGCCATTTCGGTTTCTTTCATCCATTTAATCTTGCGTTCCAGTTCCTGTACTTCCTGCTGTGATACTTTTGATTTTATGCCTTCTAATCGTTTAATTTCTTCTTCCCAATAATTCTGCACAAGGTTATACATCCGAACACAAGTCACTTTATTCAGGCACACAAACATAGCCTTACCACTTGTCCATAAATCCGAATAATGAGAAACAAAGTCTTTGGCTATAGATTTAAGCCTTTGTGGTGCTGTCATAATATGAATCTCTTTCTTAAACTCACGCTCCAGTTTTTCTGTCTGGTCTGGATCTAAATCTGCTGCCTCAATCGCATCCAATATCTTATCAGTAATATCCGGATTGTCTAAATCCAAAATCTTCTCTCCACGATTCTCATAATATAGCGGGACTGTTGCTTTATCCTCAACTGCTCTCTTAAAATCATAGATGGAAATATAACCACCAAATGTTCTCTCTGTAATATTATCATTTGATAATAATGGTGTTCCTGTAAAACCAATACGTGCGGCTGTAGGCAACAAATTCATCATATTGTCTGCAAATATTCCATACTGACTCCTATGTGCTTCATCGGACATTATAATAATGTCATGATCTGGTATGATTGGCTGTACATCTTTCTTATTAAATTTCTGAATCAAAGTAAATATAAAGCTAGGATTTCCTTGCAATTTTGTTATAAGGTCATCACCACTCGTAGCAATATACTTTGCAGACTTTGTTTTCCCCAATAATCCACAATTTTCAAAAGTATTGCTAATCTGTGTATTTAACTCATCCCTGTCTGTCAAAATCACAATCGTTGGAGAACCTGCAAATTTTCGCCGAATTTTCTGTGATAAAAATACCATCGAGTAACTTTTACCAGAACCTTGTGTATGCCAGAACACACCCAACTTTCCGTTATTCAATTTACGAGCTTCATATGCTTTCACCGCTTCATTCACACCTAAATACTGGTGATTACGTGCTAAAATCTTTACTGTTTTTCCATCTGAATGGTCAAATAATATAAAATTTTCCAACAAATCAAGAAAGTTATCCTTTTTGCATATACCTCTAAGCATCGTTTCAAGTGCAATATTACCTTCTTCCTGCTCAGACAATCTTTTCCACTCATGGAAGAATTCATATTTGCTACCTAATGTTCCCACTTTAGCCTCTGTTCCATTGGACAAGATAAGAAATGCATTATAATAAAATAGATGCGGTATTGTATCAAGATAATCTGTATAATTATCTGTGTATGCATTCTGCACATCTACTGAATTCTTCTTCAATTCTATAAAAAGAAGCGGTATCCCATTTACAAACCCCACAATATCTGTGCGTCTACGATAAAGGTCACCATGTATTTTCATTTCCTTAACAGCAAGAAAATCATTATTATCTGGATTTTTAAAATCAATGACTATTGCCTTCTTCTCCTCAATCTGACCATTCGGCTTTTTCACCTTCACTGGAATACCATCTCTTATGCATCTATACTTTTCCTCATTTATCTGCATAAGAGAAGCTGATGACATATGACTTTCAAATGTTTTTATAGCATCTTCAAGTAATGCTGGAGTAAGCCATGGATTGAGTTTTGAAAGTGCCTGCTTGAGATATTTCACAAGAAGGATTTCCTTATATGATTTCCTGCCAAATGTGCCAGTTTCACCTAATACTTCTGTATTATAAGCAAGTTCTACACGCCAACCAAGTTCATCTTCAAGAAGGTGACCAGCACTTTCCTGTACTAATATGTTTTCTGAATAATCATAGCTCATAATAATCTCCTCCTTCCTTTATCTCATCATAAATGCAACAATCATCATTTATTTTAATAATCAACAAAATCATTATCTTTAATAACGTATAATAATCCGCTATCATTGTATTGTTATCTGGCACAATAGAATCATGGATATAGCGATTTCTAATAGCTTTTCCATCACTAAACTCAGAATTATTCAATATATAATCAAAATATTTATATTCAGGTTTCGACAACAGTTTATCATCTACACAAATATCACCATTTTTAATCAATCGTTTTAATAATGGTGATTTTATATGTTGTAATGAAATAACTTCTTTTTCGTAAAACTCATGTAAAATAAATACTCTTTCCTTGTTATAATTAATAACATCATCTTCTATATATATTGCCCCTTTTTCGATTAACCAATTTAGTGATGCTATGTTATATGGTTCACATTCTGACAATTTTATATCTTCATTTGATATAAGCTTAATAAGAGAGTCATATTTTGATTTTGTTTTTTCGGTATACCCAAGCATGCTCTGCGATGAAAACAACATATTCATCTCTTTAATAAGTTCACTATTTATAACATAACAATATTTATTTTTTATTCGACTTGGGATATCTTTTATTCTTGGTGAATCTGTTATATATTTAAAAAGTTCAAGATCAATTTCTCCATCATCGCACAACATTTTATACTTACTTAGTACTCCATCTATAGCTGATGCAAGAGTTTTACATTTACTAAGTATGCTATCAGCCGAGTTTGGCATACTACATGTATAATCTTTAATATCAAATTCCTGTAATAAATAGGTTTCAAAAAACCATTTTATAATGTCTTCAATGTTGATATCAAGTTTAATCAATTGTTCAACATAACCTCTCATTTGAATATCAGATAAAGATTCTAACATATCAAATGCTACATTCTTCTTGTACATTCCAACACCTCTAACTTCAAAAATCTCCGTAAGAGGGTGTCTTTCTCCATGACTTGAAACACATGTGAATCTTGCCTGACTATCTATGTATTCAAATAAATATATGAAATTGTTTAGCAATGTTGGGTAATCAGTATTATCCTTTATCCATCCTGTATCATACTCTAGAATCCATTTACTATTTTCAATTTGGACATTCTTAACATTTTCAAATGGACCAAAAGTAACGCCAAAACCATAGTCATGAAAAACCGCCGATTTATTATTCTCCCAAAATTCGTTATTCCTCTTGTCCGCCATTTTTTTCATTTTCGGAGTAATCGGTAACTCTTTTGTATGTTTAGCATTTAAAATAAGTTTCATAAAATTCGGGTTAATATAATCACTTTTAAGATAATCTTCAATAAGTTTTACCCTTTTCTCAATGGTAAAATGTCTTGGAATATATACCTGTAGTTTTTTATCATGTTCTTCTAAATAATAAGAAACTACAAATTGCAACCCATATTGTTGTTCCTCTAGCAATATAGTTATCTCTTCATCAAAGTACTCTACAAATGACTTATCCTGTAGTATATGATAAGTATTCCAACGCAGCCCTTTCAGAACATCACATATTCTATCCTTAGAAATACACTTATAGGTTTTAAACTTATAAAAGAAATTTATAAAATCATCCCAATAACTCACATAACAATTATTAAAAGTATCAACCACATTTTCTTCTGTTATCTGTTTAAATCTCTCATAAACTACAGTATTTAAATTCAATGTTTTCGCTTTATATCTCTGATATTTTTCTTTTGACCAATCCGGAATGTCTGTAACTTTCTCAAAAAATAATTTTGTATGATAAAGTTCAATCACTCTATTAATATCAGCTAACTCTATCTGATTTTGAACATAAGAATCCAAGATAGCAGTCACCTTTTGTTCATCACCACGATAACAAAATCTAGCGTTGAAATAATCTTTATGTTCAAAATCATTCATTATTTATACCTCCACTTCTCCACTCATCAATCTTGGTAATAATCGGTCACGAGCTTCTAAAAGTAAAACATTTTGATTCAACAAACTCTGCCTTTTATCAAAATAATTCTGAAATGGAACATATAGTTCATCTGGTCCAACTAACAAATCAATAGCATCTATATGTTTCTTTCCTAAATGTGATACTGTAGCACCTACTATTGTCTTCTCATAATATTTTATTGGTTTACGAATTGCCCATAATAACCACCCTTGCATTTCTTTTTTCTTAGGGCGAAAACAGCATGTACGTTGCACTAAGTATGCATTATCACCAGACCAAGAATTAATATGAAATTCCCCATCCATTCCAACTATAATATCGCCATTACCTATTAAATATTTTTCTTCTGTTTCTTCTGTCGTATAGTCCGAAGTGATTCCTGCTGGAATATTTCTTATTCGAACAATTGGTATACCTTTTTTCATATCATTAAACTTTGAACCATCAAAGGCATAACCATATTGAATATCTGCAATATCTACCAATCTTTTTCGTTTCCAACCTTCTGGCACCCCGTCAATTATCTCTGTATTCTCATATCCCGGAAAGTGTAAATCTACAAACCATTCTCTGTACAGACGTTCCGCTGCTTCTTCCAATAATTTAATTTGTTTTTTATTGTTCTCAATTAAATCATCATATGCTGATAAATAATTTACTATTTTATTTTGCACTTCTATATCAGGTGCTGGAAACTTTATTGTTGATAATTTCTTCCATGACAGATTATCCTGAGCCGTCCCTTGAGATATCTGTTTACAATCTCTTTGAAGCATATCAAATGCATACTTCACAAACTTTACATTAGCAATTCCGTCATATGGTATAAACCCCATTACACTATCTGGGAAACAAGCATCAATTCCTAAAATTGCTGTATCAGCTATATTAGCTGCAATGGTAATACAGAGTGTCCCAGCTTTCCATAATTTACTTTGCTCTAATCCCTTTTCATTGTATGTACTTTCATATTCCGTAAGATATAAATTTGCCTTCTTTACATCAGATGTTTGAACAAATGGATATTTCCCACCAAATAATGTCTCATCATTTCTAGGTCTATGTTTTGACCTACCACGAGAAACAGATCCTAATTCATCTAATGTTTTATATTCCCAACTCATAGCCCCATTTCCTTCATATTCCGTGAGATAGAATTCATCAAATCATTTGATTCTGCCTGCAATGCTAAAAGTTCTCGATGTATCTCTGCCATTCGCTCTTCAAAATCCACACCATCATCTTCCACAGGTGCTACACCAACATAGGCTCCCGGAGTAAGTGACCACCCTTTTTCTTCAATGCTGATTTCATCTTTATCTTCACATTTTACATCATCTGTTGTATAAGCGACTTTACATAATCCAAGGATATCGTGATACTCTCCTTCTCCAAACTTTTCATATAACCAATTAGCTTCTTTTGCTATTATAAGCCTTTCTGTAAGTTCAGAAATTCTATCATCGTATTCAGTCTGTAATTTTTTCTTTTCTCGCTTATCTGCTGCCTCAACTGCTGTTTTGGCTTCTGCACGAAGTTTCTTTAATCTTTCAGTCAAATCATGAACTTGTTCATCAAATAATTTGTCACTTCCAAGTGCATTTCTATATTCATGAAGTAATGCAGTATATTTCTCGCTTTCTCCACGATATAACCAGACAATAGCATTCAGATTTTTAAGTTGCCACTCTGACCATTCATTCAATGTACGGTCAACCTCTGTATAATAGTTTCTCGCATCAATAAAGAGAACTTTATTCTTCAATTCTTCCTTTTTGCCTTTATCAAAAAACCACAATGAACACGGAAGGCTCTTTGTATAGAAGAAATTGTTACCGACACTTATCATCACATCAACATGACCAGTTTTGACCAGCTTTTCTCTTATATCCTTATCACTTCCCTGACTATCTGTTGCAGAGGAAGCCATAACAAATCCTGCTCTGCCCTTTTCGTTGAGATAGGCATAAAAGTACGAAATCCATAGATAATTTGCGTTTCCAATTTCTTTATTCTTATTCTCCTTCGGGCAACCAAATGGAAGTCTTCCTGCACTGAATGTTGATTCTACCTTTACCTTATCCACGTTGAATGGTGGATTTGCCATTACATAGTCACAGCAACCTTCAAGGTTATGAGCATCATGATAAAATGTATTCGCTTCATCACCAGATTTTATTACTCCTGTAAGGCCATGAACTGCCATATTCATAAGACAAAGCTGTGCATTGTATTCTACCTTCTCCTGTCCATAAAATGTCATACTACTATTTGACTGTAAACCGGCTTCATTTACAAAATCACCTGTCTGCACAAACATACCGCCTGAACCACATGCCGGATCAAGAAGCACTCCAGATGTCGGTTCTAATATATTAACAATCATTTTCACAAGAGACTTTGGTGTAAAGAACACTCCATCATCTGAAGCTATATTTTTTGCAAATTTATTTAAGAAATACTCATAAATTCTGCCTATTACATCTCCACCAACTTCATCAAGTGCGTTGTTATTGAATATACGAAGCAGCTCTCCCAGCAGTTCATCGGAAAAATCCGTATAACTTTTTGGCAATACACCTGCTAACTGTTCACTTTGCTGTTCCACAAGTTCCATAGCATTGTTTACTACCTCACCCAGACTATTCATTGGCTGTCCAGTAATATTTTTCAAATCAGCTGATGCTATATTTTCAGGAAGATTCACGAGATAATCATACTGTGCTTCTCTTTGCAAAAACAATGCACTTTTAGCAGAAAAATCCTTGGCTTCTACAGGCATTTTTCTGCCATTACGCATTGGTCTATCCTTTAATATCTCTGCTTCCACCAATTTAAATCGACTATACGCATATCTTAAAAAGAGTAATCCCAGCACCGGCATACAATACTGGTTTGATGTCAGTTTAGAACCTGCTCTTAGTAAATCTGCTGATTCCCATAAATCAGATTCTAACTTCTTTATACTTCTGTTATCCATTATTTTTCTCCTGTTTTTCTATATCTACAATCTGAACAACATCACCGATATCACATTGAAGCACTTCACATATTTTTTCTATAACTGTCAATGTGACTGGCTCGTTATTCGTCATTTTTGCCATTGTTCCCTTACTAATCTTTGCCTTGCTACATAAAGCACCTTTATTCA
>OGQJ01003055.1_pt1 | contig 11814 bp, 12 predicted proteins | sample 1553161 | NCBI WGS metagenome assembly OGQJ01 (sample SAMEA2579923, study PRJEB22360) | human gut metagenome | biome: human gut; feature: human-associated habitat; material: faeces | place: Denmark | collected 2008/2010 | reverse complement strand
TCTTGCGGTTGGCAATGATTCTGCGAAAACACGCCACAACTTCCTCACTCATCGGCACATAGCGGATACCGCTTTCTGTTTTGGGAGCACCGATCACATACTTCATCTGGGAAGTCCGCTGAAGCTGGTGATCTACCTTGATACGCTTCTGGTCGAACTCAAGATCGGAAAAGGTCAGCCCACAGAACTCTGAGATACGCAATCCTGTATTAAAAAGTATATAGATTGCATCATAGTATCGGCAGAAATGCTTATCATCCTTGATGAATTTCAGAAGTTCACGCTCCTGCTTACGGGTAATTGCTTCTCTGGTAACAGAATCGTTGACAATCACGGATGCCAGCTCAAATCCAAAAGGATTCTTGCGGATCAGATCATCATCAACCGCCATCTGAAACGCCGGTCTCAGAACACCTCGGATAGAGTGGATGGAACTGTACCCTCTGCCATCCACCTGCTGAAGTTTGATCAACCACGCCTTTGCATCAGACAAGCGAATCTTGTCAATTCGCTGCTTTCCAAACGCTTCTTTATTCAGAATGTTGATCACGGTCTTATATCCCGCCTTGGTGTTATGACCGACACCCGTTTTCAGAGAAGTATATTTCTCTACCAATTCAACTACCGTGTAATTGCCGCCACGGGTAACGATATGGTCAAACAGATCCGCCTGAATCTGCTTTTCCTTCTCTCTCAGCGAAAGCTCTCGCTTCTTATCCCTGGGAGTCGGGTCATTCTTGTCCAAACGCCAACTGTATACATTCTTCTCCTTACCATCCTCATCAATATATCGGTAACGATACCTCCCATCTGTACGCTGGTATTCACCTTCACGCAAAATCCGGTTTCGATTGTCTCGTCTTTTTTCGCTCATGGAATCTCTCCTTTCAAGTAAGGAGAGCCAGACTTGTGATAACATTGTATCACAAATCTGGCTCTCAGTATAGTTGTATCATTGGAAAACGGCAGTTCTGCCGTATTATTTTTTCGGAATTTATACTGCGGTGGCCTGATCCAGATACCGCTCGAACTTCTCCCGCTTGATCAGCGCCCGATTTCCGTTCATAACATAGAAATCTTCGTGCGGGTTCTGGTCGATCAGCATCCGCAGTTTCCCCTCGCCGATGTGATAGTAGCCGGCTGCTTCTTCAATGGTCAGCGTGTATCTGCGCCACACCGGAATGTCAAAACAGTTCTTCTCGCTCACATTGCTCTTGCTATTCGCCATAGGCATTTACCTCCATATATCAATTCGTTGTGCAGGGATGGGTCGTTCCGACCCCTGCTTTTTTCTGTGCTGCGTTCATTTCAATACCTCCCAAAGCCGGGCAAGGGAGAAACGGAAACAGAAACCGGAAACCGGCTTCTAAAAACCAGATTCTTCCTTGCAGCAGTTGTCTTTGCTATTTTGGTTTTTCTTGAATTTCTTTGTTGCCTTTGTTTCCAGAGAAGAAAAAGCCTTGCGGAACAAAGCTTTTCCCGGAAACCGATATGGCAACGGACTGGATATGAAACAGGAAACCATGCTACTTTCTTAAAACGGCAGCTCCATCTGGCTGCATTCTTCCTCAGTAAATGCAGGGAAGCCGTCCAAGGGGCTTGTCCCGGCTTCCACCGTTTCGTTTCCACGCATCCAGCCCCTTTGCTTGCCGTACTTCTTATAACTTCTGGGATTGGGATAAGGAATCCAGCCTGTCACAGACTGATTCATAATCTCGTTGATTTCCCGTATCTCCCACGATTTCGGCTCATCAAAGCGTCCCAGAGCTTCGTGATGGAGCAGCTTGGAACAGACCATATCTCCATCAAAATCGTCCAGAAACGCCTGTATCACGCCTACCTTGGTGTCCTCCGGCATGAATTGCTTTTGCAGTAAAACCAACTGTTCGTTCATTTCTCTGGACAGTTTCAGCTGCACCTTTTCTCGCCGGTAAAGGACCACGGATTCTGCCCATAGCTGATCCATATACTGCCGGGATGCAGCTTCATCTTCTAGAATGTGTACCTCTGCCCGTTCGGGATGTACCATGATGGGAAGAAAGCGGCGGTTTCCGCTGCGATCAAGGGGAAGGAAGTCCAGCGCATTGGAAGTACCGCCAAACACACATTGCCGTAGCCTATCCTCCGGCTCCGTTGCATAGGGAACCTTGTAGGTTTCCTTGGATCGGCTCAGAAACGATTTAATATCCTCGATGCTCCGTGCGTTTGCTGTGGCAATCATTTCTGACATTTCTATGATCCAGTGTCCCTGCATCTTGCGGAACACATTATCGTCATCAATCTTCTTCAGGTCATCGGAGAACCACTCATCCTTGCAAGCCAGAAATCGGAAGAAGGTAGATTTTCCCGCCCCCTGTCCGCCTACCAGACAGAGCATCAGTTCAAACTTGCAGCCCGGTCTGAATACCCGGTGAATGGCTCCCAACAGAAACAGCCGCATGACTTCGGTGCCATACGCACATATTTCTGCACCCAGGAAGTGATGAAGCACATAGGGGATGCGTTCTGTGCCATCCCATTCCAAACGGTTCAGATACTCCCGGATCGGGTGGTATTGATTCTGGTGTGCAACCACCGTCAGCGCCCTTCGGATGCGGTTTTCGTTGTTCAGCCCGTATCGTTTTTCCAGATACAGCATGAGGTAATTGAAATCCGTGTCACTCATGGCAGAGGCGGTGCGTTCCCACCACAGGGGCTTGCAGATGTCAATGCGCCCGGTGAGGATGTTATAGCCGATGGCTCCATGCAGTACCGGATCGGACTGAAAGACCTGATACACATTCTGCATGGTATTCTTTACCTGCCCTTTATCGTTCACCTCCAGAAGATCCCTGACTTCCTCCGGGGTCTGGCAGAGCCGGTTCTCTGCCAACATCTTCAAATTCTCTCTCAGCTCCGGTGCCAAGCTCTGATAATCGCCGTTCAAGTTTCATCACTTCCTTTCCGTATTCTTTTATAAGCGCCGCACGCTCCTCAATGGAATCGTACAGCAGCACATCCAGTAAATACTCGATGTGGTCTTTCTTTTGCAGGGCTTCCACGAACAATGGATGCCATGTTTCATCCTCCAGGTTCGGGGCGTATGCCCGTTCCCAATGCCGGAGCAGATGAAAATAATCTGATAATACCCGGAAGCATCTGGCTTCCAGTTCCCGGTACATTTGCTCCTCCGATTTCTCTCTGATCGTCTTTTTCACTGTTTCCTTTCTTTTGTAATGTGTATAGGGGATTTGAAAGTCCGCAGCCAGTTTTTCGGCGGCGGACTTTGCATCTAACCCATATAGCTGTGCCGTAAAATCAATCACATCTCCATCGGCACCGCAGCCGAAGCAATGGAATCGCTTGTCCACTTTCATGCTGGGTGTTCGATCATTGTGAAAAGGGCAGTTAGCTTTTCCTGCCCGGTTGACATAGATGCCGTAGCACTCTGCTGCTTGTCGGGTGGTTACGGTCTGCTTGACCGCTTCAAATACATTCATTGTATCCTCCTTTCGGGGAACAACAAAGGCACTCGACATTTTCGCAGAGAAAACGGCAAGTGCCTGTTAGAGTTCCATATTCTGTTTTTTGTGCTGCCGAGATTTCTGCTCCTGCTGATTGCTGCTCTGCTCTTGTAGAAACTTTATCTTTTCCGTGACGGAGTGCTTCGGTTCGGGCTTCTTCTCGACCTCGGACTGCTCCGGCATGAGGACTTTGCTGACCCAATAGCGAATATCTTTCATCGGCTGCAATTCCTCCTTGGCGGTGGCAAGCTGTCCGGCAAGCTCTGCGTAGGTCTCTTGCAGATTGCTGTACTCCGCTTGCAGGGAATCCAGATTGACATTCAAATCCACGCCCTGCTTCTTGAGATAGCGGAACGCCTTGTTGAAGCTGTCCAGTTCGTCCCTGTGGCTTTCCGCAAAGGCGGCTTGCCTTGTTCTCCAGCCGATTTTCAGATACTTGTCGTGGACTGCCTTGTGTGTTTTGAAATCGGCAACGGCTCTTTGAATGCCCGTAATGACCTGCATCCGCTTCTCGGCTTTCTTCATAGCTGCGCTGATTGTTCCGGCTTTCTCATTCACGCCTTGCAAGGCTGCGTCCAAATCTCCCAGCGTGAAAAGTTCATGGTTCTGCAAATAGTTCATAGCTTGGGAAACGGCTTTCAGGTCATCGACCGTGCCTTTCTGCTGTCCGTATCTCGACCACTCGCTGCGCTCCGCCTTTCGCAGATTCAGATAAGAGCTGAGAAGTGCGGTAAGCGTGGGGGAAGTATTTTTCTTATCCGCTTCCGTTTCCGAAAGGGCTGCTTTGGTCGCTTCCATAATGTCCGCAATCCAGTTTCGCAGATTTTTGATGGTTCTGCGGACGGCGTTCATCATGCGGTTCGCCGCTTTTATATCCCGGTTCAGATTGCCGATGTTGGTTTCAATGCCCTTGCTCTCTAAGGCGCAGACAGCGGCTCCCATGTGGACGGTCGGGACAATATCAAGTCCCTGCCTTTCATATGAGCGCATATCCACTCGTTCGGGGCTTCCCGACATTTCAAGATAACGGTTCTGCACAATCTCCCAGCCGTGCCGCCATTCCTCGGCGTGGTACTGCTCGTTCCAGTCAACGGTATCCTCCTTGTGGCTTTTCCATCTGCCGGACGGCAGCTTGATTCGTTCGCCGTTTTCGTCAAGGTCATAGACCTTGCGGCTCTTGGGCATCCACTTTCCGTTTTCGTCAATGGCTCGCATGGTCAGCATGATATGACAGTGCGGATTGTGTCCCGGTGGGTCGGGGTCGTGTATCGCAAAGTCGCAGCACATTCCTTTGGATACGAAATGTTCCTCGCAGTATTCCTTTAGCATCTGCGGACATTTTCCGAGCGGCACTTCCCTCGGCAGGGCAAGCACAAAACGCCTTGCAAGCTGTGCGTTCCATTGCTTCTCAACTTCTTCGGCTGCATTCCAGAGCGTCGCCCGGTCTGCATATTCCGGCGGTGCGTTTGCCGGAAGCAGGATCTCCGTGTAAACAACTTCGGGCTGTTTCCTGCGGTGGTCTTTGGATTTCTGGTCGTATTCGGAGAACAGCTTTTCTCCGGCTTGATAGGCTGCTCCGGCAACGGCAGAGCTGCCTTTGCTACGCTGAACGATGCGTATATTCAGATGGGGAACGGGCATTTTGTTGAACCTCCTTTCTCGGCGCAATAAAAAATGACCGCTGCTTTTCGGCACGGTCAAACAAAACTTGTCGGTCAGAAATGATTACTCTGAAATCGTTTCTGGACGGCAAATACACAAAGGGGTAGCTGGCTTTAGCCGGCGCAGGGGAAGTGTAGCTTCCACTGGATGATTGAAGCGAAAGCTGCGGAAATCATCAGGCTCCCTGCAAGGGGCTTTCGGCAGAACGCAATGCACAACCTTCAGGTGGTGTATAATTGCGCCCTCGTCCAAAGCCGAGGGTTTAGCCACTGTCCGTTGTCAGCTCGTTCTTTCGGTTCTCAATCAGCAGATTCAGCTTCTTTTGAACCGCTTCGCTGTGGAAGATGAAGGTCAAAAGCTCCATCACGTCATCGTCTGTCAAGATAGTCGGCTCACGCAAAAAGGTTTCCAGCATCCCGGCACGGGTGCAAAGGCGGTGCGTGCGCTCACCTCTGGTCAGGCGTTTCAATTCGCTCTGCAACCGCTTCTCCTTGTGCTTGGCTGCGGTCAGCTTGCGCTCCGCAACATACTGTTTGTGTCTCAGCTTTTCCAATTCTTCACTCATGGGCAACTTCTCCTTTCTGATAATGGGCAAAACAAAAGCGACCAACTTTTTACGGTTGATCGCCTTTGGGGTTATTGGTATCTCGCTTTACACGTTTCTGTATATCCAGTTTTCCAGACTATCCTTACGACACGGAACAACTTCAACGCCTAATCCTACAATCAGCGTGCTCGAACTGGGCGTAACCTGTACTGCTACTACGGGCTTTCCGATAGAGATAGCGTATTTGATTTCATCGATTGACATTCCATTATTGTTTGCGGGACGATTCGAGCAAACGACAACGCTTGCATAGCGTATTTGCTTTTGAATCTGCGGGTCAACATTGTAACGCCTATCAATACTATCAAAGGGAGAACTTGCTGGAACCGAATAGTCGCGGACTTTGTATTTTGTCCTATCCAACAAGGCGCTTATCGTAGAGTAATCATCATTATTTCATCTGTGCGGTATAAAGACATTGATCATTTATGTACCTCCTAAATTATTTGTTCATCAGAATGAGTTCATGGTTGGCTGATGGATGGTTGGTTACATCTTTGGAGTGTTATGAGAATGAAAATCACTACATAAAGAACGCAAAAAGCATAAGGCAAGACTTTTTCCAACTTCGTGCCCTCAATGTATTTTTTGCTTTTCTTTAGGGACTGCCATTCATCAGAAAAAGCAGAAACAGGCAAACTCTGTTCTAATTTGTTGATGACCTCAAACTTTGCCCTGTTCAGTTCTCTGAAATTTCTGATAAAGAAAATCCAAACGACGCAGACAATGATGCCGGACACGAGCAACATAATGGTTTTTGCGTCCCAAATAAAGGAAGCAGCTGCAACGATTGCAAGATTCAGCGTAACAAAAAGATTGTTCATCGCATCTCTACGCTGACTGACCGCATTTGCCATCTCAACGCAGGTCTGCCATTGCGTCAACAAGGTTTCTTCGCTTTTATCCGTGCCAATTTCAACTGATTGCTCTTTTTCATCCATCTGAACACCTCCTATTTGTACCTGTTTGTCATTTTCGCAGAGTTCTTTCAACGCTCTTCCTCTGCTTTAAGTTCCGCAATTCCCAGCCCGAAGTATTTCTCAAAGAACGCTTTCAGCTTCTCAATGATGCCCTGCTTCTTTTTGGCTCTGCTGCCACCGCCGAAGCGTGAAACCGGGGGCATAAGCTTGTCAATTTCGGTTCCTGTCGTTTTGAATACTCCGTCACGGAACGCATTATCAACAAACTTTCTGGTTTCTTCAGACTTCAACTTTTCGTTTGTGATGATCTCGGTCAAATCACTCTCTTCCTGTTCCAGAACAAAGCGCCGCCAGTCCGTAGTAACCTGCGTATCCACATTGACATGGCTGATAAATGCTTCGATGAGCTCTTTCTTGCTGCGAAGCTGCATACTTGCATCTACCGCCTTGCGGATGGAGGTAAGGATTTCTTTATCTTCACAGTTGCCGTCGTGATATTTTTCAACCAACATCAATATGTAGTCGATATTGATTTCCACCTGCTTAATCAGCTCGATTTCAAATTCGATATCGTCCGTAATATCTTCCTTTTCTGCATCGCCCTTTTTGCGGTACTTGTCGTAGAGGTCAAGATAGATGCTCTGATAATTCTGCAAATCCCTTGCGGCGATACTATCCATTTCCTCAAACTGGTCAAAGGACGAGAGAATATTTCTCATACTGAGGATAGTACCGAACAATCTGATAAAATCTTTCTCTGCCTGTTCTCCGACAATTTGAGTGTCGATAGGATATTCTGCTTCCAGTTTTTCAAGCAAATCTACATAGCCGGGATGATACTTGCCGTCATTATCTTCGTAGCCGTTCCAGTAATCATTGAAGCTCTTTAGAAGCACAATTCCGCTTGCATTCTTATCGCCAAAGAGGGCGATTGCATCGTCTGTGGCTTTCTGCAAGTCACGGAAGCAGACAATGTTTCCGTAGGTCTTGACGGAGTTCAGAATACGGTTGGTTCTGGAATAGGCTTGTATCAGTCCGTGCATTTTCAAATTTTTGTCCACCCACAAGGTGTTGAGCGTTGTAGCATCGAAGCCTGTGAGGAACATATTCACAACAATCAGAAGATCCACTTCACGGTTCTTCACTCGCATGGACAAGTCTTTGTAGTAGTTCTGGAACTTATCCGAGGAAGTATCAAAGTTCGTGTTGAACGCAGTGTTGTAATCCTGGATTGCGCTTTCAAGGAAGTCACGGGAGGTCTGGTCAAGTGCATCGGTGTCGAAGCCTTCCTCTTGCAGAACATCTTCGGGGTCATCCTCGTTCGCGGCGTAGCTGAAAATGGTTGCAATCGTAAACTGTCGATGACTTTCGGCAAGCTGCTTCTTGAACTCCGTATAATATTTCATCGCCATGGGGATGGAGCTGACAGCGAACATGGCATTAAAGCCCGCCATACGCTTGCCCTTCAAGGAATAGAAGCTGTTGCGTTTGGTTTTCTGGTCAAAATGCTCCAGCGTGTATTTGACGATTTCCCGAATACGCTCCGGCGCACCCATCGCCCGTTCAATGTCGATTGCTGAAACATTCTTGTCCTTGATGTTTTCTTTTTCCTTGACCGTATTCACATAGTCGATACGGAACGGAAGCACATTGCCGTCATTGATAGCGTCCACGATGGTGTAGGTGTGGAGCTGGTCGCCAAAGGTCTGCGGCGTGGTCAGCAGCTCCATGTGCTTGCCTTTTCCTGCATTGGCGGCGAAAATCGGCGTGCCGGTAAAACCGAACAGGTGATATTTCCTAAACGCCTTAACAATCTTGGCGTGCATATCTCCGAATTGGCTACGGTGGCACTCGTCAAAGATGATAACGCAATGCTTGTTGAACACCTCATGTCCTTTGTTCTTGGTCACGAAGTTGTCCAGCTTCTGAATGGTCGTGATGATGATTTTATATTGATGATAGCCGCCTTTTTCATCTCTGTCCTCAAGCTGCCGCTGCAATATCCTTGTGGAAGCGTTGCTGTTGGCAGAGCCTTTTTCAAAGCGGTCATATTCTTTCATGGTCTGATAGTCCAGGTCTTTTCTATCGACCACGAACAGAACCTTGTCCACATAGGGAAGTGCGGATGCAAGCTGTGCGGTCTTGAAAGAAGTCAGCGTTTTTCCGCTTCCTGTGGTATGCCAAATATAGCCGCCTGCGTCAATCGTTCCGGTCTTTTTGTAGTTGGTGGAGATTTCGATGCGATTTAAGATGCGTTCTGTCGCCGCAATCTGATAGGGACGCATAACCATCAGAATTTCTTCGGTTGTGAAAACGCAATACTTCGTCAACACATTCAGAATGGTGTGCTTGGCGAGGAATGTTTTGGTAAAGTCAATCAAGTCTGCGATAACCTTGTTGTTGCCGTCTGCCCAGAAGGAAGTAAACTCAAAGCTGTTGCTCGTTTTCTTCGATTTCTGCTTTGCAGATTCGCCCATTTCCTTGATGTGGCTGCTTCTGGTGGTGTTGGAATAATACTTGGTATGCGTTCCGTTGGAGATAATGAAAATCTGCACATACTCATATAGCCCGCTCGCCGCCCAAAAGCTATCTCGTTGATAGCGTTTGATTTGGTTAAAGGCTTCACGGATTGCAACGCCACGGCGTTTCAGTTCCACATGGACAAGGGGCAGACCGTTCACCAAAATGGTCACATCGTAGCGGGTGTCATGGTTGCCCTCGCTTTCCTCGTACTGATTGATAACCTGTAAGCGGTTGTTGTGAACGTTCTTTTTGTCTATGAGCTGAATGTTCTTGGAAGTTCCGTCATCTCTGCGGAGCACCTTTACATGGTCGGTCTGAATGGTGCGGCTCTTTTCAACAATGCCTTCGTTGGCATTGGCAAGCACTTCCGTGAAGAAACGCTTCCATTCGCTGTCGGTAAAGGGGTAATCGTTCAAAAGCTCCAACTGCCGTCTGAGGTTGGCAATCAGGCTGTTTTCGTCATGGATGGTAAGGTACTCATACCCTTGCGTGGTCAGCAGCCGGATGAACTCCTTTTCAAGAGCGGCTTCGCTCTGAAAGCTGTCAGAGAGTGCGCTTTCCGGCGTATATTCAGCCACTACGGTGCTCTCGTTGCTGGCTGCTATAATGTTATAGGTGCTCATCGGCGACCTCCTTCGTTTACTGCTCCTTGAAAGTCAGCAGTTTATCTCTGTAGTATTCGTATTGCTTTGTCCTCGTTTCGATCTCTGCCGGTAAGCCGGAAGTCAGGTCGTTGCAAAGGGCGTCAAAGCGGTCAAGGATTCCAACGATTCTTTCTTGTTCTCTGATAGACGGGAGTGGAATGGGAATGCTGTTCAGATTCTTCTGGTTCAGCTTTGGCTGCGCCCCGCCGGAAATATACGGAGAAAGGTCAATAGAGTTCAGATAGAACTCGACATACCTTCTCGTTGCGTAGCAGTCAAACTTCAACACATGGGCATGGTTGTTTACCCAATTTTTCCCTGAAATAGAGAACGCAATCGGTGTGCTTCTTGCTACAAGGTTGTTGCCATCTTCTGATACAAGCAAGTAGTCTCCATCGAAGATATAACTGCTCACATAGTCGACAATGCCGGATGCGCCATAATAGGGGTACTCACCAGCTTCGCGGTTTCCACTTGTAACGGGCTTTCTCCTACTGTCATGGTTTTCAGAAATAGTATTCAAGGTTACAGTAACATAACCAAAAACATATTGACACAGACGGATCAGTGTGTTATAATTGTCTGTCTGTCTGTCAAGATTATCTTGCCGGTTGCCGCATAAGTCAAGAGGGCATCACGATAGAACTCATATTGCTTCTTGCGGGCTTCAATCTCCGCAGGCAGACCGATTTTAAGGTCAGAACAGATGGCATCGAAGTTGTCCAGAACATTGACAATGCGTTTCTGGACATCAAGTGACGGAATTGCCACTTGGAACTTATTGAGCATTGGTCTGCGGATTGACGGCACTGACCCTTGATACATTTGCTGACCGATATATTTCGGGAAAGTGGCAACAAAGTAGTGGTACAAATATTTTCCCAAAAGCCCGTCTGTTGCAGGATGGATTCTGTAGGCTCTTTGATGGAGTGCATATTTCCCGTTGATATAATGGAATACCTTTCCAACGCCTACGCCGTCTCCTGCGGTGATAATTGCTTCTTCATCATACTCGTATTCATCTTTAGCAAGTGGCTGCTGAGAACGAACAAAAAATGGTTAACAGCCGCCCTCAACCGCATCATCAGTGTTGCTCGACCCAGTTGAAATGTCTGCAATCTCCGCAAGTGTCCTCCACACAACATCACTTGTCGCCCCCCCTCGGGCATCGCCGAAGGTCAGCAGCTTATCCCGATAAAACTCATACTGTTTCTTTCTCGCTGTAAGCTCCGCTGTAAGCTCCGCTGTAAGCTCCGCTGTAAGCTCCGTGAAATTGTCCAGAATACGGACAATTTCACTCTGCACAGGCAGAGGTGGAACGGGGATCAAAAAATCCTCTGTTACTTTTAAAGAAATCTGCGGTAGCGAACCCATTCCTGATGCAGCTTCTCTGAATTTCTCCATATTGTTTTTCAACACATAGTAGAGATATTTAACTGCTGTTTTATTTTCGTGCGTATATGCCCACATTTCATTTTTGAATGTGAAAGGTTTTTCATAATATACAGCATCAATTACTCCACGGGATTGAACCAATACCGCCGGAACTCTCGTTATATTTGCTTTCGGAATATCTTCCTCGTAAGCATCGATAACCGTTTTACCGCCTGCAAAAATTTTGATTTCACCGTTTGGATTTTCAATTTCTTTCATTTTACCCGCAGTAATAGGTGTGCCTTTTAATCTCTTAAAGACATCTTTTACCTTTTTGAATTCCACGCCATTCGGGCAAAGTTCCTCTATAAGTTGTTCAAGTTTCGTCATATTACGACCTCGTTTGCGCTAACAGGTTCAAAATATGTGAAGAATAACTGCTTTTGCAAATTATCCACCTGTTTGCTTTATTACATAATTGTTTGTTGATTTTTTCTATCCACTCACTTTGAGCTTGGACAAATCCTCCGAACTCATTTTTGCTGGCTTCTTCAGATAAGCAACAACAAATAGCAATTCGA
>OGQJ01003050.1_pt1 | contig 11830 bp, 6 predicted proteins | sample 1553161 | NCBI WGS metagenome assembly OGQJ01 (sample SAMEA2579923, study PRJEB22360) | human gut metagenome | biome: human gut; feature: human-associated habitat; material: faeces | place: Denmark | collected 2008/2010 | reverse complement strand
TGGCCGTTATTGCCTCCGCCGGGCAGTTGGGGGACGACCGGATCGTCTCCGCCGCAGGCGATCGTCGTTGCGGCCAATGCTGCGAACATCGTGCGGCGCAGCAGATTGAAGATCGGATTCATTTTCATAGCAGTTGCATTTTAGTTTCAGACCAGATGTCCGGCGGACATCTGGTCTGAGGATTGTCTACCAATTCGGATTCTGTTGGATGTTAGCTCGTTGCAGCTCTTCGGTCGGGATCGGGAAGAGGTAGTGCTTCTCGAGGAATACGCGATCCTCCTTCCAGAAGCGCTCCATGCGGTAGGTTTTGCCGCCTACCGATATCTTGCCGTTGGGGTCTTCCACGGGGCGCATGCCGCAGATGCGGTGCTGCGTCTTGGGGTAGGCGCCGTATTTGTCGAAATACAACTGTGCCTTCTGGTCGTTCGACCCCTGGATCGAACTCCACTGGGCATCCTTGGCCAGTTCTTCGGGGCTGGTCGGTTCGAGGTAGAACCGCGTCGAGAAGAAGCGGCTCTTTTCGTGGTAGAGCTCCACGCGGCGTTCGCGCAGGATGTAGTCTAACAGCAACTCCTTGTTGGTCTGCGCGGCCGGCGGGATGGGGGCCATGAACGAACGGGCACGCAGCTCGTTCATCAGGTTGTAGACCTCGGGGGTGGCGCCCTTCGAGCGGGTGACCGCTTCGGCATAGACCAGGTAGATCGTCGCCAGGCGGATCAGCGGCGCATCGAAGTTCCAGTTGCCTGACATGCCCTTGGTGTAATAGCCGTCGAAATATTTGCGGGTGAAGTAGCCCGTCGACGTGGAGTTGGCGGCGTTGATGGCGTCGGCACCGGTGGCCGTGTTGATCCACTTGCCCTTGAACATGGAGCCGTGGTAGGTGATGTCGCGGTAGAAACGTGGGTCGCGGTTGACGTAGGGGTTGCCGTCGTCATAGGCCTTGGCCATGTCCTGCTCGGAGATCAGGCTGCCGTAGAGCGCCTTGTGGTTCTGCTTGAGCGCATAGATCGGATAGCCGTAGCCGTCGGGGCCGATCACCTCGTATTCGTCCACCTGATCCTGTACGGGTACCTCGCGTGCCTGTCCCTGCGCCGAAGGCGGGTACATGTCGTTGTGGTAACCCACGGTCTTGCAGTGGAGGTGGAAGAAGATCCATTCGGCCTTCTTGGCGTCGTTCATCGTGCGGTGGAACAGCTCCCAAAGACGGCTGTAAACCGCGCCGTTGCTCTGATCCGTGCCGCCCGAGTCGGTCGTCTGGCTTTTGGGCGAACCCTGGTAGAGCGAGTAGCGTTTCTGCCCCTCGGCCTCGAAATCCATCACGGCCTTGGCGGCTGCGGCTGCGGCGTCCCAGCGCGCGGGGTCGTACGACTGGTAGACCGACGCATAGTTGCGGGTGTCGCCTTTGAGCGTCGACCCGTTGTAGAGCGGCGTGGCTGCGATCCAGAGCGCCATGGCCTTCAGCGCAAGGCAGGCGCCTTTCTCCACGCGGCCGAACTGATCCATCAGGTTCTGCGCCGGGACGCGCGAAAAGGCGTTGTCGCAGTCGTTGCATATCTTTTCGACGATCGAGTGGACGTTCTCGCGCTCGAATTTCGGCAGGTTGTTGGGGTCGACCGTGTAGTCCACGTAGGGGCATTCGCCGTAGCTTTTCAGCACGCAGTAGTGCAGGTAGGCGCGGATGAAGAGCACCTCGCCGATACGCTGCGAAAGCGTGCCGGGTCGTGCCTCGGAATCAGGGGTGTTGTACTTCTCGATACCTTCGAGGATGACGTTGGCGCAGCGGATGTCTTCGTAGAGTTTGGGCCAGAAGGTGTGGCAGGCGCCGGAGTTGGGGGGGGGGGTGGGCAGGGCGACACGACCCGGAGGTGTAGAGCGGGGACCCCGGTTCCCAGTCGCCGTCGTTGAACTTGTTGGACCACCCGTTCTCGGCCGAAGAGCCTTCGCATTCGTCCGTGAGCGCCGAGTCGCTGAAGAAACGGATGTGCACGAGCGGCTGGTCGGCGGCGCGGGCGTAGAAGTAGAGCCGGTTGATCAGGCTTTCAGTCTCGTTGAAACGCGAGAATATGTCCTGATCCGTTTTGTCGCCCTGCGGGGTCTTGTCGAGGAAATCCTCGCAGGAAGCCATCAGCGTGACTGCAAAGCAGCTACAGAGCAGATATAAGATTTTTTTCATTGTCATTGGTTTTTGTTGGGTTAGAATGTCATGTTAAGGCCGATGTTGATGACACGCTGTACGGGGAACCAGCTGCCGTCGCCGTTCTTGATCTCGGGATCCATGTCGACGTCGCCCAGGTTGTCGAACGTGAGCAGGTTCTGTCCCTGCACGTAGATGCGGACGTTCTGGATGCCGGCTTTCGAAGTCCAGGCTTTGGGCAGCGTGTAACCGATCTCGACGTTCTTCAGGCGGATGTACGAAGCGTCGTAGAGGAAGAGGCTCGAATACTGCTGTTTATTGTTGTTGTGGATGCCGTAGTGCAGGGCGGGGTATTTCGCCGTAGCTGCCGTTTCGGGCGTCCAGCGGTCGAGGTGCATCCGGCGCACCTTGCCGATACGCGACTGGTCGTAGAGCGGGAAATCCCATACGGCCGGGCCGCTCAGCTGTACGGAGCAGAGTGCCGAGCCCTGCCACAGCATGCTGAAGTCGAAGCCCTTGTAGGAGAGTCCCAGCGGAATGCCGAACTGGATCTCGGGCGTACGGGGGTTGCCGATGGCGGCACGGTCGTAGTTGTTGACCACGCCGTCGCCGTTGAGGTCTTTGTAGACCACGTCGCCCGGCTGTACGGGGCCCCAGATGGCGAATCCGCTGCCGCCGTTCATCGCGTTCAGGCGGTCGGCCTCGCCCTGGTCGGCCACGAAGTGGTCGAAGATGTAGCAGAAATTCTCATCGAGGCGTTTGCCGGTCTGGTAACGCCACGGGCAGTCGCGGCCGTTGTTGTCGATGTAGGAGATTTCGTTGCAGTATTTAATCTTGTTGCGTGCGAACGTGAAGTTCGGGCGGATGTAGTAGCGGAAATGCTGCCCGATATGACCGTTCCAGCCGATCTCGAATTCGACGCCGTGGTTGTCGACGATACCCGAGTTGACGATCGGGGCGACCTGCCCGACGATGTAGGGGAACCCGACCTTGTCATCCCCCGAGAGCGAAGTGAGGATGTCGTAGCGGTGCTCCTTGAAGACATCGAGCGTGAAGGTCAGCCGCTGGTTGAAGAACTGGGCGTCGATACCGAAGTTGAACTTGCGGGCCTTCTCCCACGTCAGGTTCGGATTGGCGAACACGCCCTCGACCAGGTAGCTGGTATAGCCGGCCTCGGTCTCGCCGAAATAGGTGGTCATGCCGTCCGACGACTTGTAGTATTGCAGGTAGGAGAAACGGTTGCCCGAAAGCTGGTCGTTACCCACCAGACCGTACGATGCGCGCAGCTTGAGGTGGTCGAGCCACTTTACGTCCCTCATGAATCGCTCCTGCGTGATGACCCAGCCGACGGCGCCTGCCGGGAATACGCCGTAGCGCTTGCCGCGGGCGAAGTTCTCCGAGCCGTTGTAACCGATGTTGAACTCGAAGAGGTACTTGTTCCGGTAGTCGTAGGTCGCGCGGCCCGAAAATCCCATGTAGCGATAGGGAACCTGGTTGCTGATGACCTTGTTCTGCAGGTAGAAGAGCAGCATGCCCGACACGTTGTGGTCGCCGAATTTGCGGGCGTAGTCCAGGCGCGCCTGGAAACGCGACGTCCCTTCGGGCGAGCCGTGGCTGATGCTGTTGCTTTGCGCATCGTCCGTGGTTCGCTGGTTGGCGGTTACATAGGTGCCGTTCTTGATCCAGTAGTCGGCGTTGTTCTTCCACTCGTCGATACTGTATTCGGTGGGGAGCATCCACGTCGAATAGCCCGGGTAGGTCAGGTTGCCCGTGCTGTGGGTCGGCACGCTGTTGTTGATGGTGTGCTGGTTGTAGGTGTCGTAGGAGAACTGCGCGGCGACGCTCAGGCCCTTGGTGATGAAGTCCAGGTCGTGGCTCAGCTTGAACGATCCCTGCAGGTAGCGGCGCGTACGTTTGCTGAAGCCGGTGCGGTTGAGCTGCCCGAGCATGTTGTACCGGTAGTCGTTGTCGGCATAGAGCAGGTAGCCGCCGTTCTCCTCGAAATCGGCCTGGTTGACGTCGTTGTGGTTGTTGGGCAGGATGATCGGCAGGTAGGGGGGCTGCGTGTTGGCCAGCGAGATGATGTTGGCCGCCGTGGCGCCCGGGTAGTTGAACTCCGTGACGCGGGCGCCCAGGTCGACCGAGATCTTCAGCCGCTTGGTGGCGTCGACATCGACGTTGGCGCGGAAGTTATAGCGCAGGAACTTGTTGACGTTGTCGGAGTTCGAATGCTTGTAGTTGCCGCCCTGGTTATAGTAGCTGCCGAGGATGAAATAACGGGCGCGGTCGGTGCCGCCTCGTACCGAAAGGCTGTAATCCTGGAGGATCGACGGTTTGAATGCGTAGTCGAAGTAATCCCAGTTGTAGCCCAGGCCGTCGGAGTTGTCGCCCTTGGCGCGGCGGAAATTGCTGATCGTCTCCTGGGAGAAGAGCGATGCCGAGCCGGGATCCAGCGAGGGGTTGTCGTTGAGCATCGCCTCATTGTAGAGGGTCGCATAGTCTGCCGAACCCAGGTAGTCGGGGTAACGGATGGGTTCGCTGACACCGACCGACGCCTTGAAATCGACGGTCGGTTTTTCGCCTTTTCGGCCGCGCTTGGTCGTGACGATGATCACGCCGTTGGCACCGCGGATACCGTAGGGTGCCGTCGCCGAAGCGTCCTTGAGGATCGTGAAGGTCTCGATCTCGTCCGGGGAGAGGTAGCTCATGTCGCGCTCGATGCCGTCGACGATCATGATCACGTCCGACTTGCCGTAGGTCGATTTACCGCGAATGTTGAGCTGTGCGGCGTCGTTACCCGGTTCGCCGCCGTTGAACTGGTTGACCAGCAGGCCCGGCATGCGCCCGGCCAGCGCATTGTTGATGTTGGCCGTGGGGGACTGCTTGAGGTCTTTGGTGGTGATCGTCGAGATCGAACCGGTGATGGTCTCCTTCTTCTGTACGTTGTAACCTACCACCACGACCTCTTCGAGCGCCTTGCTGTCCTCGACCATCGTGATGTCGATCCTCGTGCGGTTGTTTACGTTTATCTCCTGCGGGGCATAGCCGATGTAGGAGACCATCAGCGTCGCTTCGGCGTAGGGAACCGTGATCGTATAGCTGCCGTCGGAGTTCGATACGCTGCCCGAGGAGGTGCCTTTGACGACGATGGTCACGCCGATCAGCGGGCTTCCCGCGTCATCCTTGATGATACCCGAGACCTTCAGCTGCGAAGAACGCGCCTGGGTGTCCGGGGCGGCTGCCGTCCTGTCTGGAGAGGCCGTGGCGGCCCCTCCCAGACAAAACAGACACAATATCAGTGTTATAATATGATATTTATTCATAACCGTATTGTATTCTTATTGGGTTTTACTCTCTTGTCGTGATTCTGATTGTCGTTTCCGCCGAATTGGTTTTGGAAGCCTCGTCGCATACGGTCTTCTTATCTTCGACACCCTTTTCCCAGGTTTTCTGGAAGACATAGACCGCTCCGACGCTGGTCGCCTGGTAGAGCGTCGCATCGATGGTGCACTTGCAGGTGCAGTTCGTGATCGTGGTGACCTTGTCGTTTTCTATGGCGACGATGCCGGCCACGATCGGGCGCCATTTGTCGGTTTTGTGGTTGGCCACTGCCGTAATGTCGCCGTAGTTCTCGCAACCGTCGAAAACGGCATTGTCGTCTCCGGATACGGCGATACCCGCGATGTCGCGCTCGACGGCCGCCGTGAGGTTGCCGCGGTTGGTGCAGTTTTTCAACGTGAAGGCTCCGGCGACCTTGCCGGCGATGCCGCCCATGTAGAAGAGGTCGTAGTCGGCCATCGTGGGGCTGGTCATGTTACCCGTGTTTACACAGTTTTCGATCAGGGCCGGCGACGCCACCTTTTCGGCAATGCCGATCAGACCGCCGACCGATGCCGTCGAAGCCGCGATGTCGGCCTCGTTGCGGCAGTTGGTCATCCTGAGCGTATAACCCAGGCCTGCGTCCGATCCGACGCAGCCTACGATACCGCCCGTGCGGCGATATTTCGTGCCGTTGGAGTTGTTGAACGTGATCTTGCCCTTGTTGACACAATTGTCGAACACGCCGTAGCCGGTGGCCAGGATACCGCCCAGCGAGTGGAACTGGTGCCCCGGATCGGCGAAGGTGACGGTGAAGGTGCCTTCGTTGGTGCAGTTGCTGAACGTCCAGTTCGATTTCTCGGCATGGCCGAACAATCCTCCGTATTGGCCGGTGTCGACGGCGCCCGGGAAGTCGAAGCTGAAATTGCCTTTGTTCGTGCAGTTCACGAGCGACCCTTCCGTTTTGTCCGCGGTGCCGGCGACGATGCCGCCGATGAACTCCGTCCGGGCTGTCCCCGTGATGATGAATTCGCCCGTATTGTGGCAATCGGTGTAGACCGAACCGACGTTCGCCAGGCCGACCAGCCCGCCGAGATAACCTGCCGTGGCAACGGTTTTCGCCCCGGAGAAGGACAGTGTGGCCTTGTTGGTGACTTTCGTCAGTGCCGCGCCGTTGTTATAGACGGCCAGCGTGCCGGCTACTACCGGGGTGGCTTGCGATACGGACATGCTGCCCGCCAGCGAGAGGTTCTTTATTTCGGCCGTTGCGTCGAGCGTGTGGAACAGGCCGAGTTCCTTCGAGTCCTGATCCGCCAGCTTGACGGTGATCGTATTGTTCAGGCCGTCGAAAGTCCCTTTGAACGGATTGGCGGCCGAGCCTACGAAGCTGGTTTGGGTAAGGGCGCTCAGGTCGATGTCGCTGACAAGGACGATCCTGCCGCCGTTGGTGTAGGCATCGAGCGGCGCCCCTTCGGTCACCGCGTTGCCGAAGGCTACGAACTCTTCGGGGGTCGAGATGCCCTTCCAGCTCAGGCGGACGCTGAACGATGCCGTGAGCTCTTCCGCCGAAACGGCTGCGAACTCTATCGTGCCCGCACCGGTGCAGTCCGCGCCGTCGGCCGGAGCCGTGACTTTGAGCACCGAATTTTTGATGTCGAGTGCGATGTCCCAGCCTTTGAGCGCCGTGATGTCGCACGTGGCTACGTTGGTGACGGTACAGGGGATGTCGCGCTGCTCGCCGAAGGCGAATTTGTAATCGGCCTCGGCAAAGGAGATGATCGGCAACTTGGTCGAGAGTTCGACGGGGATCGACGCACCCTCGCCGGCCGTTCCGCGGACGCTCAGCGGCGTAACCTTGACGCTGCCTTCCATGGCCGGGTCGGCCTCCTCCTGCGTGGGCGCGGTGACGGTCAGCAGACCCGCATCGACATCGGCCGTGTAAGTCCATCCCTTGGGGACGCTTACGTCGAGCGACGCGGTGTTCTCGCTGGTGAATTCGAATTCCATGCTCTTCCCGTAGGAGAAGACATGGGTCTTCGAGGTCGTCTCTTCGTCGAATGTGAGCGTGATGTCGTTTTCCAGAGCGGCTACGGCGAGCGTATAGGTCTCCGTGCGGCCTGCCTGCGACTGTATTTCGATGACCACGTCGCCGCTGGCCTTGGCTCCCAGGTCGGAGGCTGGGGGGGCGGTGACCGAACAGCTCCGCGAGCTGGGGATCACGGTGCATTTCCAGCCTGTGGGCGGGGTGGCCACCGTGTAGGTGACGAATGCACTCTTTAAGGTATAGGTGGCCGTCGTGCCGAACCGCATGCTCTGGAGGCCCTCGATCAGGTTGCCCTCCGTGTCATAGAGTTCGAATACGATCGCACCGTCTTCTGCCTCTACATCCTCGATGCCGCAGGAGCTGCACAGCAATAGCGGTGCGGCAAAAAGCATGTAAATAAGAAAATGAAGAGATTTTCTCATAAATGAAAGTTTTAGGGTTGAATATTTGGATGAATGAATGGTTCGTAAAAGTCCGGTCGTAGTTTTTACTTTGTCATAGGCATCTTTGTATTTTAAAGGTTGGGAAAAAGATATTGAATGAGAAATAAATGAAAATCAAATAGAACTATAATGGATTTCTTATTGTGTTCTTTTGTGTTTATTTCAGAAGAAATTCCGCTTTGTTGTTTGTAAAAGTATGCTTTTGGAAAATGTGTGTCAACAGCATCAAAATGAAATATGAATGCGTATTTCCGACAATGAGCTGGTGGAAAGCATGTTATTTCCGATACCCGGGTGTTATTATATGAATCCCGTATGAATCGCCGGCGCGCGATTTCCGGCTGTCAGACGATCTCCATGATCCGGCGCTCGAATTCGGCGGGCGGGCATTTGGCGGCGTTCCGCAGCCGGTTGCGGTAGGTGTAGACCGTATTTATGGAGATATGCAGAAACTGGGCGATTTCGCTGTTGCCCGTGATGCCCAGCCGGATCACGGCCAGCAGCCGGAATTCAGTGTTGAGGCCGGGCGTTTTCATTTGCTCCCCGTCCCGCAGCAGTGCGTTGGCTTTTTCCACGAAATCGGGATAAAGCGATAGGAATACCCGGTCGAATTCGTGGAAGAACGATTTGTATTCCTGCTCGATGGGCGTAGGCGAGCGCAGCTCACGCAAAAGGCGCTCCTGCCCGAACGAGAGCGCAGTCTTGTAGAGGTGTGTGCGGTGACGTTCTAATTTGTTGATGTAGAACGTGCTGCGTTGCATGTAGTAACGCAGGTATTTGTCTTTGATGGTATTGGCCTGGGAGAGTGCCCGGGTGGCTGTTTCGTGGCGGAGGCTGCTGGCGGCGAGCTGTTCGCTGAGTTCGTGCAGCCGGGCGCAGGTTTGCGCGTGTTGCGTACGCAACTGTTTGATCAGGTGTTTTTGCCTGAAGGCGAGCGAGACGGCCGCCAGTAGAAGAAGTGCGCCCGTTGCGATGGCCGGCAGTGCGGCCTTGCTTTTTCGCGGGCTTCGGATGTGGGTGCCCCCTGCCGTTGCCGGCTCGGGGGCAGCGTTGCTTTTGCCGGCTTGGTCGCCGTTCGGGGCGTAGCGGATTGTTTGCTCCGGCAGGATGTTGCCGGTTCCCGAAATTAAAAGAGGGAAATCCCCCCCCCACGCATTGTGCGGGCGGTAACGTCGTTTTTCGGGACGCAGCAGCAGATCAGAAGGCCGGTAAGCAGAGCGAAATGACGGTTCATGTCTGGTCGAGGGTTAGGTTGTGGTACTACAAATATACATTATAAAATCGAGACTGTACGGGTTGTGCCCGGGCGGCGGCGTTTTTGGTGCTGTCTCAGTATGCCGCCGTCAGCCTTGTTGCTGCGGTAAAGCCGGCCCGGGCCATCGGGGCGCAATTGCAGTCGCCGCTTAGGGCATCCCCGGATGCCTGGTGTGCGGTTGCGTCAGTCACCCGGCCGGAGGCTGTCGCAGGACAAGTACGGCCGGTGGTGCCGACGACGATACCCTGACCGGCCGCGGATGTGCCGTACCCGTTTTGCAGGGCGAACGGCAGGGCGGGCGGTATGGACGGTCTCCTGCTGGGGAGGTAGGCCGAAAGAGTCCGGAATTTCTTTTCCATCGTTTTTAGGCTTTAAGATATGACAAATATATAAGTTTAATTTTAATACAAGTGTTAAAAAGAGATTAAAAGGAAATTTATTTTTGATTATTTGTTGTGTTTATGTTGTTATTTATCTTGCCTTTTATTACTTTTGTCCGCAACGTAGTCGAAGTCCGGTCAACTTCCATCCTCTTTCCATCATTCAATATTAAAGCAAGCAAATATGAAAATCATGCGATTTATCGGAATCGTCTTCGCGCTGTTTTCGGCGGGAAGCCCGTCGGATACGTCGGCGCAGGATTCCGGGAAAAAATACAAGGTCTATATGGTCTCCAATTCCCATCTCGACACGCAGTGGCGGTGGGACGTGAAAGCCACGATCGACGATTACCTATATAATACGGCTGTGCAGAATCTGGCGCTGCTCGAAAAATATCCGCATTACGTGTTCAATTTCGAAGGTGCCGTCAAGTACGAATGGATCAAGGAGTACTATCCGCACCTCTTCGAGCGCATCCGGAAATTCGTAGCCGACGGGCGATGGAACATTTCGGGGGCTTCGTTCGAGGCCAACGACCCGAACATGCCGTCGTCGGAGTCGTTTATCCGCAACATCCTGCTTGCACAGGAGTTTTATAAAAAGGAGTTCGGCATCAAGTCGAAGGATATGTTCCTGCCCGACTGTTTCGGATTCAGCCAGGTCATGCCGACGCTGGGACACCACTGCGGCCTGATCGGTTTCTCGACGCAGAAATTGTCGTGGCGCACCGAGCCGCTTGTCGGCGACTCCAAAACCCCGTTTCCGATCGGGCTCTGGGAAGGGGTCGACGGCGCCCGCATCATGGTGGCGCTCGAGCCGGGACGCTATTCGTGGAACGAGTTTCCCGAAGGGGATCTGAGCGCCAACGAGGAATTGGCCGAAAGTGCCCGGAAGTCGCCTTTCGGCATCGCTTACCGGTACTATGGCAACAAACTGGCAAACGGAGCCGGAGACCACGGCGGCTCGGCCCTGCCCCGCAGCATCCAGCTGCTCGAGGAGGGGATTACGAACGGCAAGGGGCCCGTGCAGCTTGTCAGCGCCACGTCCTCGCAGCTCTACGAGGATTATATGCCCTACGGGAACCATCCGGAACTCCCGGTGTTCGTCGGGGAGATGCCTCTCGACGTCCACGCTCCGGGCTGTTATACCTCCCAGGCCGAGATGAAGCGTTACAACCGCCGTAACGAGCAGTTGGCCGATGCCGCCGAGCGTTCGGCCGTGATCGCCGACTGGATGGGAGCCGTCCCTTATCCGAAAGAGGCGCTCAATGATGCCTGGAAGCGTTTCCTCTGGCACCAGTTCCACGACGACCTTACGGGAACCAGCATCTGGGAGGCGTATACCTACTCCTGGAACGACGAATTTCTGGCGCAGGGGCAATTCTGCGATGTGATCCTCGCATCGGCCGGGGCTGCGGCATCCGTAATGGACACGCGCGCGAAGGGAAGTCCGGTACTGGTTTATAACCCCGCCGCTTATTCGCGCAGGAGCCTTGTCGAGGCGACGGTCGACCTGCCTGCGGAGGCCGAAGGGGTGGCCGTTTATGCGCCGGACGGGAAGGCCGTTCCTGCGCAGATCGTTGCCCGCGACGGTGCCAGGGCGACCGTGCTGTTTGCCGCCGCGATGGAACCCGTAAGCTATGCGGTATACGACGTGAGGGCCGGCAAGGCCGGCAAGGGCAAGGTGCTCAGGGCCTCGGGCAATACGCTCGAGAACTGGGTCTATAAGGTGACGCTCGATGCGAACGGCGACATCGCCTCGGTCATTGACAAGCGCAACGGCCGCGACCTGGTCGAAAAAGGCAAGGCCTTCCGCCTTGCGGTGCTGACCCCCAATGTGTCGAACCGCTATCCGGCATGGGAGATCCACAAGGCGACGCTCGACCAGACACCCGAACCCGTGGATACGGATGTCCGGATCAGCGTGGCGGAGTGCGGCGCCGCACGGGCCTCCCTGAAAGTAGAACGGCGGTACGGCGATTCCCGGCTGGTGCAGTATATCCGCCTGACCGACGGCGGGGACGACGAGCGTATCGATATCGTGGCCGACATTGACTGGAAGACGCCCGACGCCCTGCTCAAGGCCGAATTCCCGATGTCCGTTTCCGCCGAGGAGGCCGTCTACGACATCGGCATCGGCAACCAGCGCCGTCCCACCAACCACCAGCGGGCGCACGAAACATTCGCCCATCATTGGGCAGACCTCTCGGACGGGGACTATGGCATCGCCGTTCTGAACGATTCGAAATACGGCTG
>OGQJ01003049.1_pt1 | contig 11831 bp, 9 predicted proteins | sample 1553161 | NCBI WGS metagenome assembly OGQJ01 (sample SAMEA2579923, study PRJEB22360) | human gut metagenome | biome: human gut; feature: human-associated habitat; material: faeces | place: Denmark | collected 2008/2010 | reverse complement strand
TAGCCGAAGAAAAGGTCAACGCCTTCACGCTTCAGACTTTCCAAAAGGATCCTGGCCCCGGTGCACAACATTAGTTGCCTTCCTGTTCGTTATAGCCGTCGAGGATGGCGTGCAGACGCGTCTTCCCTTCAAGCTTCTGTTTCTTCAGCTGTTTTAACGTCTGTTCTTCCGTAGGAGTGCGATAGGCCTTGGCTTCGAGCTTTTCTACCTGCTTTTCATAAAGAATATGGTCTTCCCAGAGTTCTTTCAGTTCAGGATTGACGGCGGCGTACTTTTCCAGAAGAAGAAGCTCACGCTGTTCCATAAGACTTTCTCCAATACATAGAGGTTTGAAAACGACACTGGAACGCGACGCTGTGCGTTACCGTTCCTTAAGTGCATAGCCCAAAAAACAAGGAAAGGGAATGGCAATTCCTGGCTGACTCCCGGAAAGGCGCTTTCTTCCTTTCCTGACGGCCATCCCCTCTTTCCGTTTTTCACGGTTTACTACAACATGGCCGCATACTGGAACAGGGAACGGACCACGATGGACTGCACCAGTTGGATGGCGACGAGCACCACGATGGCGACCACGCCGATGATGACGCCGCGGATCTTGCCGATGCCGCCGACGAACGAGACGCCGCCGATGACGCAGGCCGCGATGGCGTCCAGCTCATAGTTCAAGCCGGTGTTTGCCGTATTCGCGCCGATGCGCGCGCCCTCGATGAAGCCGGTGAAGCCGTACATCACGCCCGCCAGCGTGAAAACCAGAATGGTGGTGGCGGCGACGTTCACGCCGGAGACGTTCGCAGCCTCGGGATTGGAGCCTACGGCGAACATGTTCTTGCCGAAAGTCGTCTTGTTCCAGACGAACCACATCACGACGGTGATCACGATGGCATACCACACAAAGTTGGGGATGGGGACCATATTACCCTTGCCGTCCGGCACCGAAAGGATGCTGCCGGTGATGAGATTGGTATAACTTTTATCCAGGCCGGAGATAGACTGCCCGTTGTTGTTGCCCTGCATCAGGTAAATGAGCAGCGTGCCGTACACGATGAGCTGGGTGGCCAGCGTGACAATGAACGGGTGCAGATTGAACTTGGCCGTACAAAAGCCGTTGACAGCGCCCACCAGCGCGCCGATGGCAATGACCGCCAAGATGACGATGGGCACGGGGACAGTGCCGATGCCCGGGAACATCTTATTGGGGTACTCCGCCATCTGCAGCAGCGAAGCCGCCACGCAAGCCGTCAGGCCCACAACGCGCCCGGCCGAAAGGTCGGTGCCTGTCAGAATGATCGCGCCCGCGATGCCCAGCGCAATGGGCAGATTCGCGGCCGAGAGCGAAACGATGTTGATGATGGATTTCATCGACACGAAGTTCGGGTTATAGACGGCAATGCCGATGATAGCCGCAATAAGGAAGATATAGAGCGAATTATCAATGAAAAACTCGCCCCACCAGCGCCGCTTATCCTCCTTTTCCATGGCTTTGAAGTTTTCCAAGCGTTGCTTGATGGTCAGTTTGGCATTCGTTCCCACAGTGATTCCTCCTTATGCGTATTTGGCGGCAAGCGTCATGATCTCTTCCTGCGTCGTGGCCTTTGCATCCACTTCTCCGGCGAGCCGCCCGCCGGACATTACAAGGATGCGGTCGCACACGCCCAGAAGCTCCGGCATTTCCGAGGACACCATGATAACGGCCTTGCCCTCTTTGGCGAGGTTGATGATGAGCTGATAGATCTCGTACTTTGCACCTACGTCAATGCCCCGGGTGGGCTCGTCCAGCAGCAGCACCTCGGGGTCTGTCAGAAGCCACCGGCCCAGGATGACTTTCTGCTGGTTGCCGCCCGAAAGCGAACGGATCTTCGTATCCTGAGACGGCGTTTTGATGCGCATGGCCCGAATGGACCACTCCGTACTCTCCTCCATCTTCTTTCTGCTGAGGTACAGGCCCTTTACCTTATATTTCTTCAAGCTGGAGATAGTGGTATTCTCCTGAATGTCCAAAATGCCAAAGATGCCCGTGGCGCGCCGCTCCTCGGTGAGCAGCGCGAACTTGTTTTTGATCGCGTCGCGGGCACGGCGGTTCTTCACCTCTTTGCCGTGCAGGCGGATGACTCCGCTTTTGCGGGTAGCCACGCCGAAAATATTTTCCAGCACCTCGGTGCGGCCGGAGCCGTCCAGGCCGGCGAGGCCGACGATCTCGCCCTTATGTACATTGAAGGAAACATCGCGCAGCTTGGAATACATGGCCGTCAGGCCCTCCACCTCCAGCAGCACGCCGCCGATCTCGTTGTCCTTGGGCGGGAAGCGGTTTGTCAGCTCACGGCCCACCATCAGCTTGATGATGCGCTCCATCGTCATTTCCGCCGCCGGCTCTGTGGCGACCCACGCGCCATCGCGCATGACGGTCACTTCGTCGGAGATACGCAGGATCTCCTCCATCTTGTGGGAAATATAAATGATGCCGCAGCCGCGGTCCCGCAGCATATTGATGATGCGGAACAGGTGCTCCACTTCCTCCTCAGTAAGCGAGGAGGTGGGCTCGTCGAACACGATGACGTCGGAATGGTACGAGACAGCTTTGGCAATCTCCACCATCTGGCGCTGGGCCACGGGCATCGTGCTCATAATGGTGCGCGGGTCCACATGGATGCCCAGATCATCAAAAATCGCCGCCGTATCAGCGAGCATCTTTTTTTCGGACGTGAAGGGCCCCACCGTGGGATAGCGGCCGAGCCAGATATTGTCCATAACATTGCGCTTGAGTGCCTGGTTCAGCTCCTGATGCACCATGGCGACGCCGTGTTCCAGCGCCTCTTTCGAGGTTCTGAAGCTGACTTCCTTCCCATTCAGCAGGATCTGCCCGCTGTCCTTGCTGTAAATGCCGAACAGGCACTTCATCAGGGTGGACTTGCCCGCCCCGTTTTCCCCCATCAGCGCATGCACCGTGCCGCGCTTTACCGTCAGCGAAACATTGTCGAGCGCCTTGACGCCGGGGAAGGACTTGCAGATATTTTTCATTTCGAGCAGAACGCTGTTGTTGTTCTCCATTCGGCCTCTCCTCCGCGTAAAATCTCAGATTCAAGCAGGAAGATAGCCGCCCGTAGAGGCAGCTATCTTCCTGCTGTTTGCTTGATCGGGTCTATCAGCCGGTGTAAACGGCGTACGGGATGCGGATCTTGGCACTGGCATCATCCACATTGTAGCTGTCGGTGCCGTCCATCAGGGCCGCGCCGCTGGTGGCGTTCTTGGCAAGCAGCGCAATGGCCGCCGCCATGCCTTCGGCGTCCTGCTTGATGCTGCCGACCATGCTGCCGGCGGCGATCAGCTCTTTGGCTGCGTCGGTGGCGTCAACGCCGAACACAGGGATGGCCTTGTCCGCGCTGGCGTTGTAGCCGGCGGTCTTGAGCGCTGTGATGGCGCCCTCGGCCATGCCGTCGTTGTTGCAGATGACCAGCTCGATCATGTTGCCGTTGGCCTCGTTGTACTGGGACAGGTTGGTGTTCATGTAGTCCAGAGCAGCCTGTGCGCTCCAGGCGCCGCCCAGATCCACCTGGTACTTGGAGGTGTTGGAGGCGTCGAAGTACTCCAGAGCGGGCTTGCCGGCAGCGGTCAGGACAGCGTCGGCGTCCTCAACACCGAACTGGGTGCGGTAGATGGCTTCCACGTTGGCCTCGTCGCCCTTGAACATGGCGTAGGAGATCTTGCCGTCGCCGTTCAGGTCAACGGTATCCCAGTTGGCCAGCAGATACTCGCCGACCATCTTGCCCTGCAGGTGACCGGCTTCGGGAGCGTCGGTGCCGATGAAGCAGATGTTGGCGTTGGCGTTCAGAACGGTGCCTTCCTCGCCGTCAGCCTCGATGGCGCGGTTGAAGAAGATAACGGGGGTGCCGTTCGCCAGAGAGATGATCTCGTTGGCAACGTCGGGGGAGCCGGAAGTGACCATGTTGACGACCAGCAGGTTGTAGCCGTCGGTGACAGCGGTCTGGATCTGCTCGTTCTGGGTGGTCTGGTTGTTGTTGCCGTCGAAGTTGTTGTAGGTAACGCCCAGGCTGTCCAGCTGTGCGTCCAGAGCGGTGCGGACGCTGGAAATGTAGGTGTCGGCGAAGGTGTAGTAGAACACGCCGACCTTCAGCTCGGAAGCTTCGACCTGAGCCTCGGTCTCGTTCCCTGCGGGGGCGGGGGTGGTAGCGGCGTTAGTGCTGGGGGTGGTGGTCTTGGAGCCGCAGGCGGCCATGGCGACTACCATGACAAGCGCGAGCAGCAATGCAAGTGCCTTTTTCATTGCTTTTTTCCTCCATAAAATTCATTTTTTGGTTTCGCCGGGTTGGCTTCACCGTGACTATATTGTATCAGATACGGATTTTTTTCACAGTCATTTTTCCTCGCGGATTTTCTCAAAAAATTTTGCCGCCTCCAAAAAACGCACCGTGTTTTTGTGCAAAAAGCCCTAAGAAACGGTAAAAATTGCAAGTACGCCGATCAACCGAAAGAAAACATGGCCTTCTGGCTCTCCATGGTAAACATATTTTCTTTGGTGACGATGGTGGTCGCGGTGTCGATGAGCGCCGTGGAATCGAATTTTTCCCCCTGCAAAACCTGCCACGCCTTTTCTACGCCCAGATACCCCATGGCGTAGGAATTCTGCACCACCAGGGCGGCCACCGCCCCCGTTTGCAGCAGCTCGATGCAGTTGACGTTGCTGTCGAAGGACACGGCGTGTACCTGCCCCGTCAGCCCCAGGGAGTCCACCGCCTGAGCCACGCCCACGGCCAGCGGCTCGTTGAAGCCGATCAGCACGTTGATCTCCGGATGCTCCCGCAGCAGCTTCTCCGCAGCCAGACGGGCTTCCAGGGCATCGGTGGAAACATTGACGGCGTAAATGCCCTTGACCCGGCTGTCCCCAAGCAGCACCTCCCGGAAGCCCTGCTCCCGCTCCCGGCAGTTCTGGGTCTCGGCGTAGGCGTTGACAATGCCCACAACGATTTTTTCCTGCGCCGTTTTCAGCGCGGCCTCCCCGCTCATGCGCCCGGCCGCCACATTGTCCGTCCCGATGCGCACGGAAACGCCTTTGGAATCCACATCGCTGTCAATGACCACCACCCGGACGCCCGCGGCCACGGCTTCGTCGATGGCGGCGGCGTTTTCCGTGTAGCTGATGGCGGAGAAGACGATGGCGTCCGCCCCGTCGGCCACGGCCTGCCGGATGTAGTCGTTCTGTACTTCAAAGTCCTCCTCCGTGTCCGGGGCAAGGATGGTCAACTGCACGTTATATTCGGATTTCGCGGCGTTTGCCCCGGAAAAAACCGCTTTCCAGAACTCCGTGGTGGAGGATTTGGCGATCAGATAGATATTGTACGACCCGCCGCTCTGATGCGTACCGGCGCAGCCGGAAAGGCACACCAGCAGCGCCAGGAAAACAGCGATCCACTTAATGCTTTTCATGCTCCACCTCCTCCCGCACCTTCGGCATACGCACCGTCACCTTCGTCCCCTCGTCCGGGACGCTTTCGATGGTGATGCCATAGGCGTCGCCGAACCAGATCTTCAGACGGTCGTTGACATTCTTGATGCCGATGCCGGACTTTCCGTCAGGCTTGCGGCGGAAAATTTCCTCAATCTGCTCCGGCTCCATGCCCACGCCGTTGTCCTCCACCGTGAAGAGAACATCCTCCCCCTCGGCGCGGACACGGATCTCAATATGTCCCTCGTCCACCAGACCGTTGACGCCGTGGTAGATGGCGTTTTCGATGATGGGCTGGAGGGTGATCTTGTTGCAGAGATACTCCGTGCAGTCTTCCTCCACGTCGAAGTGGTAGGAAAACTGCTCCTTGTAGCGCACGCTCTGGATTTGCAGATAGCTCTGGGCGTGCTGCACCTCGCTGCGAATGGGGATCAGCTCGTGGCCCTTGCTGATGCTGATGCGGAACAGCCGCGCCAGCGCGTTGACCATCACCACGGCTTCCGCGTTCTTCCCCTGCTCGCACATCCACGAAATGGAATCCAGCGTATTGTAGAGGAAGTGGGGGTTGATCTGCGCCTGTAGGGCTTTCAGCTCCGTCTTGCGCAGGTTGACTTCCTCACTGCGCACCGTGGCCATGAGCTTCTGAATCTTTTTGACCATGTGGTCAAAGGACGCCGACAGGTTCTCCACCTCCCGGACGCCGGTGACGGGTTCATAGGAAAAGCCCTCGCCGGACTTTTCAAAGCTCTGCATGGCGACGATCAGATCGTGAATGGGACTGGACAGCACCCGGGAAAGCATCAGGCTCAGCAGCACCGCCGCAGCCAGAATAAACAGCGCGCCGATGAAGGTAATGCGCATGATCTCCCGCAGGGCGTCGGTAATCAGCTCCTGAAACGAGCTGACGCCTACGACCCGCCAGATGCCGTTTTCCAGCGTCTGGACGGTGTAGATGGTGCTCCCCTCCACGTGCGTCCCGTCGGGGAGGGAGGCGGTCAACGCGGTATTCTCGCTTTTCAGATCGGAATAAATCAGCTGCTGCTGGGGATGGTAAACCAGATTCCCCTCCGTGTCCTCAAGGAAGCAGTAGCCCCGCTGGCCGATGCCCACGCCGCTGATATAGGTGGAAATATTGGAGCAGCTCACGTCCACGGCGATGTACCGCTCCCCCTCCCGGGTAAGGGACGGGCGGATGATGGTCACGACCCATGGGTAGTCCTCCGCGAAAATCGACATCACGTGGGGCGCGGAAATGAAGCCCGTCTCGTAAAGCTCCCGCTTGTCCGGGTCAAAGGAAAGGTTTTGCAGGATATCTTCCCGCAGACGGCGGCCAAGGCTGTAGCAGTTGCGCATTTCCCCCTCCGCGTCGTAGGTGGTGACGGCCACCACATCGGCGCGGATTTCCAGAAACGCCTCGAACCGGGCTTCCCGTTCCTCCGCCGGCAGGTCGAGATAACCGGTCAGCAGCGTCACCGCGTCGTTCATGTCCTCCAAATATTCATTCATGGTGCTGCTGGCCTGTGCGATGGCCTGACGGCTGGTGGTCTCGGCGTTGCGCAGCAGCGTCCGGCGGTAGATCTGCATAAAGACCAGATTGGCGCACAGCAGCACGCTCACCGCAACCGCCGTGAGCGTGAGCGCCATGATAAGATTCATGCTGAGACCCTTTTTCTTCATGCGTTGGCCTCTTTCTGTTCCTGACGCATCCGCGCCGGGGATTTTCCGTAGTATTTTTTGAAGCAGTAGCCGAAATAGCTCTGGTCGGCGTAGCCGCAGCGGCGGGACACCTCGGCAATGCGGCTGCTGCCGCCCCACAGCAGCTTCAGCGCCACATCCATCCGTTTTTGGATCAGCAGGTTCATGAAGGTGTCGCCGTAGAATTTTTTGATATTCGCGCCCAGATAATTGGCGCTGATGTGCAGCCGCTCGCTGACGGATTGCAGCGACAGCTCCTCGTCCATGTATTCCTTCTCGATGATCTTCAGCGCCCGGGCGCAGAGCATGGCCATGTCGTCCCAGCCCCCGGCGGCGTACAGTCCGCCGCCTCTGCGGGCGATTTTCAGGGCTTCCATGGCTTCTAAGTAAGCGGTGTGTCCATCGCCGAGAGAGGCGTACTCCTTGCTTAAGCCCGCCAGCGCTTCGGCGCCCCATGCCCGGCGGGTAGCCTGCCGCAGCTCGTCCAATGACGCATACAGCCGCCCGAACCCGTTGCAGGAGGCCAGCAGAAGCACCGTCCGGTCGCCGCTGGAAAATCCGCAGCAGGAAAACGCCCGAGAGAAAATCCGCTCCGCCATGGGAAGCAGCTCCGGGTGCGCCCCGTCGGGCAGGCTGAACGCCGCCACCACGATATGCTCGTCCCCCCGGATTTCCATTCCGGCGCTTCGCAGGGATTCCGCCGCGGCGGACGGCTCCGGACGGGCGTACTCGTCCAAAAGCATCGTAGCCGTGACCATCCGCAGCGCCTCCGCGCCGCCCTGAGGGCGGGTCAGGCTGGCAAGGCGTTTTTCGATCTTGTCGTGAATCTTCCGCAGTTCTTCCGTCAGCTCCGCCATGCTGATGGGCTTGAGAAGGTAGGCCACGATCTCGTCCTCGATCCCGGCCTTGGCGTACTCAAAATCGTCGTAGCCGCTTAGGAACGCCACTTGCAGCAGCGGCTGGACGGCCTTCGCCTGTCTGGTGAGAGCCGTCCCGGAAATAAACGGCATCCGGATATCCGTCAGCAGGAAATCCGGCTGAAGCGCTTCCACCAGCTGCAACGCGTCCAGCCCGTTCCCGGCGCGTCCCACAAGGCGGAAGCCCAGGGACTCCCAGTCGATCAGCTGGCAGACGGCGCCCAGCAGCTCCGGCTCATCGTCCGCCACCAGAACGGTCAACACCTGATGCTTTTCCATGCTCAGCCCTCCATTCGCATTGTTGATTTGATTATAAAAGATTTTCGAAAAAACACAAGCCCGGAATGTTACATTTTCACATTCCGGGCTTGCCCCTTGATTTGATTTTTGGTTATTTTACAAGTGCATCAATATTCGCTGTCGTGATCTTCTGCCACGGAATGGTCAGGGGTTCCTTATTGGTGAATATCCCCGCTTCCCATTTCTCGTAGTCCGCCCTGTTCATGAACCGCCGCTCTCCGTTTTCCGTTATCAGGTAGACATAGCCGTCATGCTCGGTGTCAATGTCATCCGGGTAGGGCGTTTCCGTATAGGAATCGTAGTCGGTGATATCCTTGCACCATGCGTCCACATAGAAGGCGTCTTTATAGCTATCCTCCGCTTCGTCATAATACGCAATGGCGTAAGGCCAGAGGATATCCCCCGCATACCCCTGATTGTGGGACGCCTCCACCTTGAGCATACCGGGATAATGGGTCACTCCCACATAACTGTGGGACTCAATCCGCACGCCGTCGGTTTGGGGGTCATAGCCATAGATGATCTCACACATTCCCGCCATGTAGGTGTTGGATACGGAAACCAGCAGTTCTTCCTCCCCGTCTCCGTCCACATCCGTAACGGCAAATTGTTCGTCTTCAATCGTACCCGGTTCCCACACTTCAATATTCCCCGAGTCGGGCAGTTCCGGCCAGCGCAGATCGTCATGGACAGTCCGGAGCGCCCGCTGGAACGCGCTGCGGGCAGCGTCGTTCCGGTCGGGGGCGGCGGTTTCCGACTGGGTGGGCTCTGCCGTTGTCTCCACGGGGATACGTTTCGACGGAGCGAAGTACTGTGCCATGGTGGGCTTCGGTGCGGTTGTCCTGCTGCAAGCGGAAAGAAGCAGCAGCAGCACCGCCAGCATAAGACAAATTTTCTTTTTCATCGGTCTTCCCTTTCTTTAGTTCAGCACAATGGGCGCTTCCTCCACGACCTCTTCCGTCAGGCAGTCATGCTCCCGCATCCACTCCAGCGTATGCGCGGAGTCGGCAAAGACGGACAGGTGCGCGCCGGTGGCATACACATCGTTCTCCCCCCAGAGGGATATTGTCAGGGACTTTGTCTTGTAATATTCCTCGTTATACTTGTCGTAGTCCCAGAAATATCCCAGATGGTAAGCACTTCTCTGGGTCATGGTGCGCTCATCGCAGTCGGCCTTGACGGCGGCCAGCAGAGACTCCACCAGCTCCGGCGTGATCTGGTATTCATGCAGAGTCATGTCTCCGATGTTCATGGAGGTGATATCCTCCGGGTTAAAGCCATCCTGATAGCCGTACCGTGACTGCTTCCATACCTGTTCCCAGCGGCTTGCGTACTCTTTTACGATCTTGCCCTCGTCCAGATTTGCCCAGATGTTGTAGTTACGGGTCATGGTGCATCCGTTTTTCAGCTTATAATAAATGGTGATGTCATCTGTGGTCAGCATCGGCCCGTCCGCGTTGTAGCCGCCCTCGCCGTAGACGAAGCCGCCCTCCGGCATGACCGGGTGCTTTTCCTTTTCCTCCCGGTGCAGGATGTAGGCCAGAGGATAGTCGCCGTAGCTCTCGATGCGGTCTTCCAAAGCCATAGCGTGGAGGGTGGTGATTCTCCGGATGTCTTCCTCGCTTGTCAGCTCCAGGCCGTCAAAATTCAGGGTCACGGAGCTGACGTCCTCCACGTCCGGAATGCGATCCTCAATGCCCAGCACGTCAAAGCGGGTAGCGACCAGGCTCACGGCGACCATGGCGGTCAGAAGCCCCAGCCCGATCCAGCTGCGCAGCTGGAACACCCGTGTGGTGCGCTTCAGAAGCATTTTTGCGCCGAACCAACCGGCGGCGCCGCCGCAGAACAGAAGAAGATACAGCATGGACATACCGGCGCCGATTTTGTACGCGAGGAAGGCTTCCACACCCATAACCACCAGCGTACCGACCCCCACAGCGCAGACCAGCTGAAACAGCGGCTGCAAAATGGGAAACGCGATGGCGTCCCCGGCGCATTCCAGATTCCGCTTCCGGTACAGGAGCAATCCCACGATGGCAAAGACGATGCCCACCGCCGCGTAGATCAGCAGGGACGTGAATTTCCCCTGATCGACGCTGAACGCCGCCACCATCTCACTTTCCCGGCCGTAGAACCGCAGCGACAGCTGGTGGAAATCCTCCACCGCCACATAAGCGCCGTTGGTCATATCCGCCACGGGTGTCAGCAGGCTGACCCACCTGTCCGGCGTGACCACGCCGAAGAGCATGGGCGTGTAAAGGGTATTGATAATATAGTAAAGGATAAACGCGCCGCCGTTCAGCACCGCGTACACCACCGCCATGGCAAAGCGGTTACCGGTGCAGAACACGCTGAAAATCGCCGCGCCGAAGAAGGTGATGAATTGCAGGTTGGTGCCGACGTACCATAAAAGCGCGATCTGCCACGCGTTTTCCACAATGGTGGCGTTCAGCAGCGGCACGGACAGCAGCGCCATCACCGCCGTGGGAATCATGGAGAACAGCAGTCCGGAGACCACGTTGGTCAGAAACAGCGTCTCCCGGCGCATGGGCATGGCGTGCAGGGCGTTGCACATACGGGAATTGTACAGGTCGCCGAACAGCAGCATGGCGACGAGCGGCGCAAAAAGCAGGTTCACCAGCCCCATGAGCTGAAGGTTCCCGGCTATCCGGGAGGCGAACCAGAACGTCCGGCCCATTTCCTCATTGATCTGGTACAGCATCATCATGCCCAGAATCAGGCACAGGGTGTACACCGCCATCACCGGGGCGAACCGGGTCAGGTTCTTTTTGAACACGGTTTTATTAAAGAAGGATGTCTTTGATTTCATAGTCCACGCCTCCCAGCTCGTAAATGAAGATTTCCTCCAGGGACAGGGGCAGCACGTCAAAATACGCGGGCTTGCACGCCGCCATTTTCGCGCCGACCTCCTCGGCCTCGCCCCGGACGATCAGGGTCTTTAGGCGTCCGGAAACGGTCGCGTTGAGAATGTCCAGCTCCTGAGGGGCGTCGCCCACCAGCTGCAATTTCACGGTGCTGCCCTGCATGTCCGCAAGGCTCTTTTCCAGCAGCATTTTGCCCCGGTTCATGATGCCCACGTAGTCGCACACGTCCTCCAGCTCCCGCAGGTTGTGAGACGAGATCAGCACCGTGGTGCCGTGCCCCGCCACGTCGGAGAGGATAAGACCCATGACCTGCCGCCGCATCACCGGATCCAGGCCGTCCACCGGCTCGTCCAGAATCAGCGTTCTGGGGCGGGTGCAGACGGTCAGGTGGAACGCCGCCTGCTTCTGCATTCCCTTGGAAAACCGGCGGATGGGCGTCCGCCTGGGAAGCTGAAATACGTCGTACAGTCTGTCAAAAAGCCCATCGTCAAAGGTGGGGTAAATGCCCCGGTAGAACCTTCGCATATCCTCCAGCGTCGCGGAGGGGTAGTAGAAAATCTCGTCGGGGATGTAGCC
>OGQJ01003044.1_pt1 | contig 11837 bp, 10 predicted proteins | sample 1553161 | NCBI WGS metagenome assembly OGQJ01 (sample SAMEA2579923, study PRJEB22360) | human gut metagenome | biome: human gut; feature: human-associated habitat; material: faeces | place: Denmark | collected 2008/2010 | reverse complement strand
TGCAAGGGCTGCTGCCTGTTATGTGAATCCCGATCCGAAGTGATTTCGATCCGTTTTCCCCGGGAAAATAAATATTTTCCAGCAGATATTATCCGGTGTCAGGAATCGGTTATTTACGAAAGCCCTCCCTCGGGAGGTATTTCCCGTATGCTTTCCGGACAGGTATTACCGAATCGAATCGACCACCTCGACGGTTACCGAATCCGTCACTTCGATTTCACCCGCTACGGGTGCCGCCGGCTGGTCGGTGTCGACTGGCCCCGGGAAGGTTTGGTTTTCGATCTCGTCGCGCAATAACATCGACTGGAAGTTGTCGCGCCGGATGGCCGCAATGACGACGATGACGATCACCGCCACGGCCACGATAATACCGATGAGTTTTTTAATCATTTTTCTGTGTATCGTTTAATATCCCGATGGCACGCACCACCACGTTGTCGACGGGATAGATGTTGGCGTAGAAGCCATTGTCCTCCAGCGCCGTGTTGCGGCCGATATAAGCCCTCAGCTGGGCCTCGATCAGCTTTCGCGAGCGGGCGATGTCCCGGTAATCGGGAGCGACGCCCTTGCGTGCCGCATAGCGGATGAAATCCTCCACGAGGCCCTTGTCGCTGTCCAGCAACGCCTGGAGTTCGGGGATCGTCCTGACCTTGTTCAGAGCTTCGCGGTGACGGTCGGCATATTCGATCGTATAGCGGTAGAGGATGTTGCGCCCCGCCACCTCGACAAAATATTTCGTTACGTCGGTCGTATCGGCCGGGGCGAAAGAGGACGCGACGGATCCCGCCGCCGTAGACCACCTTCCCGCCCGGAGTCACCCGTTTGAGCGAATCCGCGAAGTGGATGCTGTCGGCCGAGAAGAACTCGTTGTTCTTATACCGGTTCCAGATGTCCTCTTCGTAACTTTCGTCGTCGCCGATCGTATAGGGTTTCTGGATCGAACGGCCCGTAGGCGTGTAGTAACGCGCCGTAGTAAGCCGCAATGCCGATCCGTCGCTGTATGGGATCTGACGCTGGACGAGTCCCTTGCCGAACGAACGGCGTCCAACAATCGTACCACGGTCGTTATCCTGCAATGCCCCGGCGAGGATCTCGCTCGACGACGCGCTGCCCTCGTCGATCAGCACCACTACGTCCATATCCTGCGCGGCGCCCGTGCCGTCGGCGTATTCGCGCAGCTGTTTGTGCTGGCGGTCTTCCGTGTAAACGATCAGCTGGTCTTTGTGCAGGAATTCGTTGGCGACCATGATGGCCTGGTCGAGGTAGCCGCCCGAGTTGCCCCTCAGGTCGAAGATAAGTTTGGTGGCGCCCTGCGCACGCAACGTGTCCAGCGATGCCTGCATCTCGTCGAAGGTCGTCCGTGCGAACTGTCCCAGCTTGATGTAACCGATGCCGTCGGCAATGCAGAACGCCGATTCTACGCTTTTGATCGGAATCTTGTCGCGAACGACGTCGACGCCCACCAGGTCGGAGATACCCTGGCGTCCCAGCCCGAGGTGTACGGTCGTGCCGCGCGGGCCGCGCAGTTTCTTCACCACGTCGCGCTGCGGGATTTTCTGCCCCGCGACGAGCGTGTCGTTGATCTCGATGATACGGTCGCCGGCCTTGATCCCGGCCTTGTCGCTTGGGCCCTGCGGGATGACGTTCAGCACGATCACCGTGTCGGTCGCCATGTTGAAGACCACGCCGATGCCGTCGAATTCGCCTTCGAGCGGTTCGTTGATCTCCTGCATCTCCGATGCCGGAATATAGACCGAGTGGGGATCGAGCTCCTTGACCAGCAGCGGGATGACGTGCTCGGCAAGCGAATCCATCGCCACCGAATCGACATATTGATTCTCGATCAGCGAAAGCGTATAGGTTAACTTGTTGGTGGGCAGTGCCATCTGGCGGAGCATGCCCTTGATCTCCGAAGTGGTGCTGTTGCGGCCCATGTACTGCCCCAGCAGCAGCCCCAACACAACACCCGCTGCCAGCAGCAGCGGGAAGAGGACGGTGTATTTCGAGTTCTTATACATTTGCGTGTCATACGCCGGCCGGCGGCCGGACTATTTTTGCGGTTTTTCCTTGTTCTTGAACGTATACGTCAGGCCGACGCTCAGCAGCGTGCGGGTCTGCACGTCGAGGTTCTGCGCCCGGTTGTAGTAAAGCTGGAAACTTAACGACGTGGAGAGGTATTTTGTTGCCTTGATGTCGATCGTATTTTCCCAGCGTACGATCGGGTGGATCGGCAGGCGGGGCTTGGTCTTGATGTCGCTGCCCTTCTCTACCCAGTCGTCATATGCAATCCGGTATTCGGAATAGTCGCTGATCTTGTTCTTCTGACCGATGTCCGTGATCCAGCCGTAGAAGGAGTAGAGCGTCGTGCGGTAGCGCAGGAAACCGGTCTTGCCGAACGTGCGGTCGAAGTCGATCTGGATCGACGAACCGCCTTCGTATTTGGACGTCTTGTCGGGGTCTTCGATACCGTAGTTGAATCCGTTCGTTTTGCGGATCAGTTCGTTCTCCGCAAAGGTGGCATTCAGGGCGATCGGCGAGATGTTGACCACGATCGGGAATTTGGCCTTGGGGCTTTTATAGGTGATACCGAGCGAGATGTCGAGGTAGCCCGGGGTCATGAATTTGCTCTTGAGGTGCTCCTCCTTTTGTTCCGTACGCGATTTGTACCCGTTGACGAACTGGCTGCGGAAATTCAGGATCGAACCGTACGACCAGTTGTCGGACATCTTGAACGACGGGGCGACGGAAATCACGAATTCGTCCTGGTTTTTGAACCAGATACCCTCGCTGTCGGTGTATTCGTTGCCTTCGTCATCTTTCTGGGTCGTTTCGACCTTCATGCGGTTGTAGCCGAGCTTGGCATTGAACTTGGTTTCGAGCGTGAAGAGGTTCTTCGTGAAGAGGTGGCGCAGCCCGAAAACCGCCGTCAGGGCAATGGAGTTGTCACCGCCCGAGACCGAGATCCACGGGTCGTTGTACGACGTGAGTGAACCCTGTATGCCTCCGCTGAATTCGAGGTAGTTGCGCTCCTTGCGGATTGCGGCGCGCTCGGCCTTGTAACGGGCCAGGCTGAAATAGTCCACATCGACGGAGGTGGATTTCAGTTTGTCCTGGAAGGTCACTTTGTCCTCTTTGGCATCGACTTCGTCGATGGATATTTGTGCGAACGCGGGGTTGCCGGCCAAAAGGGCGGGAATGAGCCCGAAAAGCAGGTAAAAATATTTCATAGTGAAGCGATTATAATTGCAAATTCAATATGCAAATTTATGAAATTATTTACAAAATCCTTAACTTTGTCTTAAGTTAATACAGAGACAATCATATGAAATATATCGGAGCACACGTAAGTGCTGCGGGAGGTGTGGAAAACGCGCCCGCCAATGCACACGGGATCGGGGCCACGGGCTTCGCCCTTTTCACGAAGAACCAGCGCCAGTGGGTGGCCGCGCCGCTCACCGCAGCGCAGATCGACGCCTTCCGCACGGCCTGCGACCAATACGGGTATACACCCGCGCAGATCCTGCCCCACGACTCGTACCTGATTAACCTCGGGCATCCCGAACGGGAGGCTCTGGAGAAGTCGCGCGCAGCCTTCCTCGACGAGATGCAGCGCTGCGAAGCGCTGGGGCTCGACCGGCTGAACTTCCACCCCGGCAGCCACCTGCAAAAGATTTCGCCCGAACGGTCGCTCGACCTGATCGCCGAGTCGATCAATATCGCGCTGGACAAGACCCGCGGCGTGACGGCCGTGATCGAAAACACGGCCGGACAGGGTTCGAACCTCGGGTTTGCCTTCGAACACCTGGCCTACCTGATCGAGCGGGTCGAAGACAAATCGCGCGTGGGGGTCTGCATCGACACCTGCCATGCCTTTGCCGCCGGATACGACCTGCGGACGGCGGAGGCCTGCGACAAAACCTTTGCGGAGCTGGAACGCGTGGTCGGGTTCGAATACCTGAAAGGCATGCACCTGAACGACGCCATGAAAATCCTGGGCAGCCATGTCGACCGCCACACGCCGCTGGGCGAGGGGATGATCGGCATGGAATGTTTCCGCTATATCATGCAGGACGCGCGTTTCGACGGCATTCCGCTGATCCTTGAAACCCCCGACGAGCAGCGCTGGCCGGAGGAGATCGCCCTGCTCAAGTCATTGGCCGAAGAATAGGAAACCATTGACTCCGCAGCCGGAGCAGGCACGGCGATGCGGAAAATTACGGCCGGCATGCGCCGTCGTCGGAAAATAGTTGCCGCATATGTTTAATTGCGGGTAATCGCGGCCGGGAGATTCCGGCGTAATACGAAAAAAGAGGGTTTCCGACCCTCTTTTTCGTTTGGCCGCCCGGCCTATCCCAATTCGTCGAGGCATTTGAGGATCAGTGCCGCGCTTCCGCGGATCTCCTCCTCCGAGATCGTCAGCGGCGGCGAGATGCGGAACGCCGTGTCACAGAACAGAAACCAGTCGCTCAGGATCCCCGCCTGCTTGAACAGTTCCATGATGCGGTAGAGTTTCTGCGGTTCGCCCAATTCGACCGCCAGCAACAGTCCGCTGCGGCGGATTTCACGCACGGCGGGATGGTTGCCGAGCAGTTGTGCGTAGAGTGTGCCCTTCGCCTCGACCCCTTCGACGACCTTGTTGTCGAGCAGGTAATTCAATGCCGCGAGCCCGGCTGCGCAGCATACCGGATGTCCGCCGAAGGTGGTGATATGCCCCAGCACGGGGTTTTCCTGCAGGGTCTGCATAATCTCCGGCCTCGAGGCGAACGCTCCCAGCGGCATGCCGCCCCCGAATGCCTTGGCCAGGCACACGATGTCGGGCGTAACACCGTATTTGAGCATGGCGAACAGCGCTCCCGTGCGCCCCATGCCGGTCTGTATCTCATCGAATACGAGCAGCGCCCCGACTTCGTCGCAACGGCGCCGCAGCGCCTCCAGATAGCCCGGGACAGGCGGGCGGACGCCCGCTTCGCCCTGCACGGGTTCTGCAAGGACGCATGCCGTGCGGCGCGTGATGCGCTCTAACTCCCCGAAATCGTTGAATTCGATTGCCTGCACGTCGGGCAGCAGGGGCCGGAAAGCTCCTTTCCACTCCTCGCCTTCGGGAGCCCCCATCATGCTCATCGACCCGTGGGTCGACCCGTGGTAGGCACGCCGCATGGAGACCAGCTCCGTGCGTCCGGTATAGCGTTTGGCCAGCTTGAGCGCCCCTTCGACCGCTTCGGCGCCCGAATTGACGAAATAGAGACTCGACAACCCGCCCGAAAGCAGCGACGCCACCTTTGCGGCATACTCCACCTGCGGCGTTTCGACCAGCTCGCCGTAGACCATGACGTGCATGTAACGCGCGGCCTGTTCCTGTACGGCCTTCACGACGGCAGGATTGCAGTGCCCGACGTTGCTCACCGATACTCCGGCGACCAGGTCGTAATAGCGTTTTCCTTCGGGCGTATAGAAGAACGACCCTTCGGCGCGCGCCACCTCGACCAGCATCGGGGACGGCGAGGTCTGGCCGACATGGGCCAGGAATTGTTTTCTGAGGATGGTATTCATGGTAGGTTTCCGAATTTGCGGGCGAGAATTCCCTTGGCGTCCTTCACGCTGGACATCATCCAGCGGTAGAGCACTTCGGCCTGCCGCGCCTCGTCCATGCGCCAGTCGCCGACCGTGAGCCGTACCCGTTCCGAGAGCATGTAGATCAGGATTGCGGCCGATGCCGAAACATTCAGGCTTTCGACCATGCCGCACATCGGGATGCGCAGGAATTCGTCGGCCCCGGCGATGACCTCGTCCGATATTCCGGCGTGCTCGGTGCCGAAGACCAGTGCGAACGGCCCGCGCGTGACGTCGAAAGTCTCGGGCGTCACATCCTCGCGGTGGGGTGTCGTCGCCACGATGCGGTACCCGTCCCGGCGCAGTGCGGCGAGCGCCCCAGCGGTTGAGCTATGGCGCCGCACGTCGACCCATTGGTCGGTGCCGCGGGCGATATCGGGATTGGGGTCGAATCTGCAGAGTGTCTCGACGGTGTGCATCTCCTGTATGCCGAAGGCTTCGCAATGGCGGATCAGCGCCGCTGCATTCTGTCCGTGGAACATGTTTTCCGCCAGTACGGTCATGTAGCGCGTACGCATGGCGACCGTGCGGCGAAGTACCTCATTGCGTTCGGGTGTCATGAACTCCGCAAGGCTGGCCGTACGCGCGCCATACCAGGCGGTGTCCCTATTTGCGGTATTTTTCATCTTCATCGAGGATTTTCAGGTAACTCTCGTAGCGGGCATAGGCGATTTTCCCCTCCCTGACCGCTTCGACCACGGCGCACCCCGGCTCGTGAGTGTGGGTGCAGTTGTAGAAGCGGCACTCAGGGGCGACGCGCATCATCTCCGGAAAATAGTGCCACAGCTCGGCATCGTCGATGTCGATCAGCCCGAACCCCTTGATGCCGGGCGTGTCGATCACCGCCCCGCCCCCGGCCAGCGGGTACATCGTCGAGAAGGTCGTGGTATGACGCCCTTTATGGTGGCTGTCGGAGATCTCCCCCGTACGGATGTCGAGCGACGGGTCGATGGCATGTATGAGCGTCGATTTTCCAACGCCCGAGTTCCCCGACAACAGCGTCACGCGGCCTTCGAGCAGTTCGCAGACCGCTTCGACGCCGACACCTTCCGTGGCCGAAACCTCCAGCACGCGGTATCCGGCACCTTCGTATACGGCGCGGAATTCCGCCATGGCTGACGGATCCTGCAGGTCGGCTTTCGAAAGTGCGATCGTTACGGGCACCTTGTAGGCCTCGCAGGTCACCAGGAAGCGGTCTACGAACTCCGTGGCCGTTTCCGGGGCCCGCAATGTCGCCAGCAGCAATGCCTGGTCGATGTTTGCGGCGATGATATGGGACTCCTTCGACAGGTTCGAAGCCCTGCGGATCACATAGTTGCGGCGGGGGCAGATGTCGCAGATGACGTAGTCGCCCCCGTCGTCGGACTCGCAGGTGACCTGGTCACCCACCACCACCGGGTTGGTCGACCGGATGCCTTTTAGACGCAGGCGCCCGCGGATGCGGCAGCGGACGGCCTCCCCGTCGTGCAGCACCTCGTACCAACTCCCTGTGGCGCGTATCACCACGCCTGTGAACCGTTTTCCCATCGGCTATTCTTCGTCCTGCTCCCGCGCCTGCCGCGGCACCTGTTCGCCGACCCATTCCAGGAACGGGAAAATACGCTCGGAGAGGCGCATGACGGGTTTGTAACTTTTTGATTTCTCGATCGTACGGGCCCCTATCAGGGTGTAGTCCTCGTTCAGCGTGTCGAACGCCGAAAACAGGACGCTCAGCAGCAGCATGTATTTCAAAACGGATACGGCGATGCCCAGTACGATATCGGCTATCCCGAACCCCGCAAAGTGGCACAACTTGCGTACCAGCCGTCCTGCGATGGCTACCAGCAGGACGACCGCCAGGAGCACCACGACGAATCCTCCGGCAGCTGAAATCGTCTCGTCAAGCTTGAGCCAGGCGCCGACTTCGGCACCGTAACGTGAAGCAACCCAGATGCCTGCGATGATTCCGGCCAACGAACATACCTGCATGACAAATCCTTGGCGCCAACCGTTCCAGACGGCTAACACCAGCATGAGGCAGACGATCAAATCGATAGTGTTCACAAATAGCTGTACCTTATTTTGTTTCGGTCGTAAATATACGATAAATTACCGAAAATGCCCAAAAAAAGAACCCTTCGGACGATAAGGCCGGGATATATAAATATAGGTATATCCCTTTTAGCGAATTACATCGCGCAGGCTCACACTCAGCGCATTACAAATGATACACATCGTTTTGACCGTAAGGTTCGTACGTCCCGCTTCGATACGGCTCAAATTGGATCTTTCCATGTCGCAACGGTATGCAAGTTCCTGTACCGTCAGACGTCGCTCCTTCCTCAACTCTCTGATCCTGGAAGAGATATAGGATATCTCCTCCTCGTAAACAACTCCCATTTCAAAAATTTGGATAAAAATTTTGTTGTGCAAATTTTTATATATATATTTGCACCATGCGTATCATATATGATACCAGCAACTATGGTGTCATAACTGGAAAATTTAATGCGTCAACTAATTATAAAGAATGCGTCACTTAATACAAATAACGTGTTTGATGGTCTGAAAAGTCTATGAAATACTACAAAAGGCAGACTCCGCGAATGAGAAATAGCAAGCGTCACTCTATTGATAAAACTAAATGCGTCAACACTAAAAAACAATTCCATTTCAATTCTTCATTACTATGAAAAAAAACTTATTCAGAAAATTTCTTGCACTGTTCCTCACGGGAACATTGTTAGCCGGTGTCGGTTGTAAAGACTACGACGACGATATCGACGACCTGAAAGGTCAGATCAACGACTTGAAAGGTCAAGTCGAGTTGAAGGCCGACGCTTCTGCCCTTCAAGTTGTTACCGACAAATTGAATGGGATAGATTTCTCGTCTTTCGTTACCAACAGCGGCCTCCAGACAGAACTCGACAAAAGGCTGGCAGACTATGCCAAGAAGTCGGATCTGAAAGATTGGCTGACTAGCGATGAGGTGTTAAAACTTATTCAGGCTCAGGGATATCAGACCAAAGATGAAGTCCAGAAGCTGATCGATGAGGCGACCAAGGGTCAGTTGACTGCCGCTGATGTCGAGAAGATCTTCGAGACGATGATCGCTTCGGAGGAAACCATGGGTAAACTGCAAGCCGGAATTCAGGAGATCATCAAGCAGGCTCTGATCAAGGGTGAGTATGTTACCGAGGAGCAGATGAGGCTCTTCGTCGAGGGTAAAGGTTACATAACCGGTACCGATCAGTTATCGGCGACTCAGATCGATCAGATACTCACGGCTGTTGCCAATTCCGTATCTTCGGAGACGGCCACTGTCACCGATGCCATCAAGAAGGTTCTCGGCGACAACTTCGCTACCTATATGGCTAACTACCTCGACGACGAGACGGTTAAGGCCGAGATGGGTAAGGCCATCACCGATACGATCATCAAAGAGCTGACCGATGCCAATGTAACCCTGAAGGCGGCTATCGAGTCGATGATTCAGGACGGTATCAACGACGAGCTCTATGATTCAGAAGGTAAGGCCATCTACCTGAAAGAAGCCGATCTGAAGGAGCGTTTCGAAAATTATGATGCGCAGATCAAGAATCTCTGGAGCGCTGTCGAGAATCTCGCCGGCCGCATCCAGTCGCTGGTTTATGTTCCCAAGAGCATCGATGGCATCGCCAACTTCGGCGGTATCGTTGTTACCGCAGGCTCGGAGACCATCCGTCTGACGACGGGCGCCAAGAGCGAGATGACCTTCCTTGTTTCGCCCAAAACGCTGGCTACGCAGCTCGCCGCTAAGCACAATGCTTCGAAGGATGTATTCTCGTTCGTTCCCGAAAAGGTTACGCGTGCCGGGGCACCCAAGTTCGAGATCGAAGGCGATGTTGTCGGCTCCGCTGACGGTAAGATCACGATGTTCGTAAGCACGGATTATACTTACCCCGCCGCAGCTCCTTCGGATGCTGCCGAGACCTATGCTATCGCGCTGAAAGTAACCAGCAAATCGTCGGTTGCTAAGGATGAGGATACTTCGGTCGATACCGGTATCGAATATACTACCGCTTACATTCCGACGGTAGGTGACGACTATAACGCTATCGCCAATATCGTTCTGGCCAAAGAAGAGGGCGAAGGCGATGCGAAAAAACTCGTCGAGATCCCCGCTAGCGGTGCCGAGTACGAGATGGTCTACAACCAGACAGAACCGCTCACGATGCTCAGCGAGTACTCGTTCGCCTACAAGATGGGCAATACGATCATTTCGCTCGATAAGGCTGCCGAGCAGGGTAACTGGGATGTCGAGCTTGATGCTAAGCCCGTATACACCCGCAGCAGTTGGACTGTTGCTTCGGGTATGACGAAGGTTGTTTTCGATCCCGCCGATCCGATGAAGGATGCTGCGGCCAAGAGCCAGCTCGTCAAGATCACGATCCAGGAAGGCGTTCCCGCCAACGTAGACAAAACGATCGTAGATGAGGTGACAACCGCTATCCACGCTGTCGGCGAGACGGAGAACGTTGCGACGAACGGCGCCGCTGCCTACACCGCAAAGACTACACTTACGCGCTTCCAGCTGCCTGCCATCGAAAACCTCAATGCCAGCGCTACATGGAATTACTCGATTTACTCGACGAATGGCGCTTATCTTATCCAGAACATCGTCTTTGATGCTGCCGGAGCTAATAAACTCACCAAGGCTCAGTACGATCAGTTCAAAGCATCGGTTCAAGCCGACAACACATGGACCGTCACCTACGGCGACGAAGCCGGAACGCTTAACCAGGGCATCCAGATTCAGTCTGTAAACCTCCCGACGATCAACACCAATGGCGACGCCAAGTTCTTCGACTATTGGATTGATGGTTACAAGGGTGGTTCGGGTACGCTCGATATCGAGAAGACCGTAACTCTCGGTCAGGCCGAGGAGATTACGCTGAAGGGTAAGATCACCCTCACGGGTCTGCCTTCTGATCTCAAATACACGCTGAATATGCCCGAGGCCAAGATCAGCAATTATGGAGCACAGGTACTGACGGTAATCGCTCAGGAAAACTTTGCGGAAAAAGCCGTTTACGAACTGCTGCCCGAAGATCAGACCTTCTTCGCCGATGCCAGTGAATTCCTCGCTTTCATGCGTCAGAGCACCAACCCCGGCGAAATGAAGAACAACGAGCAGAAAAACGCCACGACGCAGGCTCTCGAAGCAGCCGTTTGTTACAATGGAATCGGTAAGGCAGGGACTAGTTACGACCGTCTGTGCGTAGACTTCCAGCGCAGCTATGTGGACTTCGACAATGCCGAGTCCTATACCTTCACGGCACCTGAGGGCGCTTGCTACACGATCGCCGATGCAGTCTTCTCGATCGCAATCGAAGGCAGTGTAACGATCAACAAGGATCAGGGCTTCTATCTGGCCAAGGGTACCAGCGTCAATGCCGAGGGCAACGTAGTAGTCATGGGTACGGCAGACAAGACCGGCAACAGCTTCACGGTCGAAACCATCACCCTGACCAATGCCTACAATGCGGCTTATCCCGACGGTACCGATGCTTCGAAGATCGGTCTGAAGTTCTCTCTGGCTGCAACGACGCCTACGGTAACTCCGGTACCGACGATTACCAACGGAACTAACGTTACGTCGGATGCATGGACGATGGATTGGAACGGCTGCGGTCTGAATTCCGTAGGAGTAGTTGCCGAGATGACTTACGAGGGGCTGCCCATCGCTTCGAAGACTTTCGAGGTTATCCTTACCAACCCGATCGACATCGCAAGCTGGGGTACAAACTTCAATGAGCTTGCAACGCCGATAGCTGTCAAGACGGCTGCAACTGTCAACGTTTACGAGAAGGTACTGGCCGCTAAAAACTACGGCAATCCGAAACATATGCTCCCGCGCGACATCTTCGGTAATGATTTGGTTGATGCAAGCGGCGTAACGACTTTCGCTACGGGTGCATACGGCTTCGAGGTTAAGTTCGGTGACGCATCGTATTCGAGCGTCGTATCTGGCACGGAGGACTTCTCGCGCTTCAAGTTCGATCCGGCCACCGGTGAAATGACTGTTGCTGCTTCCGACGACCTGCTGGGCGGTAAAGTAACAGCTCAGATTCAGGTAACCTTCACCTACAAGTATTCGCTGGATGCAACCAAGCAGTACGCAGAGAAGGAGTACCCGATGAACATCACGCTGACGTTCGAGAACAAAAAATAATTATTGAATCCCTTTCCCGCGGAATCCGGCGCTG
>OGQJ01003039.1_pt1 | contig 11849 bp, 11 predicted proteins | sample 1553161 | NCBI WGS metagenome assembly OGQJ01 (sample SAMEA2579923, study PRJEB22360) | human gut metagenome | biome: human gut; feature: human-associated habitat; material: faeces | place: Denmark | collected 2008/2010 | reverse complement strand
ATGACCGTACCTTCCGGAATGGCATAAATATCACCTGTGAAGTGGAAGTTACTTAAATATTCCAGAAAGTCTTCATCAAAGATAGACAGACTACGCAGGTATGCAATATCATCTTCTGTAAAATGAAGATTCTTAATGTAGTCAATGACCTGTTCTAAGCCGCAGGAAATCGCATAAGCGCCGTCACATGGATTTTTTCTGTGAAAGGCATCGAAAATAACCGTGCCTGCATCATAGTCAGTTCATATAAATCTGTTAAAAGTGTGAGATTACGCATAAATCCTCCATTCTTATGTATCATCGGATACATGGCACTCAATTAGATGAAAGGGCTGTGCAAAAAATAGGAATACTTTCTGCAACAGCCCTTATGTAAATCAATTATTTGTTCTTACTGAAAAATTTTTTAAGTCCTTTTTTCTTCGGAGCCGGTTCTGCAACGACTTTACCGCCGCGTACAGATTTGATTCCTGTAATGTAAATACCGCTGACTTCAGCTTTGACTTCGGCCTTAACCGGAAGTTGGTCAAAAACCTTCGGGTCTGCCATAAGTGTCATGATTCTCGGTCCGATTTTAGCTTTTACAATAGGCATCTTACTGCCGCGCAGATACTTTGGTGTCTGCTCTAAAACCATCTTTGGAAGATTGGCATCTTTAAGCTTCATCTTCTTTTTATCAATAATGAGCATGCTGACGGTCTGCGCAACTGCGTCCATCTGCTGCTGCTGTTCAGCCTGCTTCTTCTGCGCTTTCTTTCCGAAGAAATAGAGTGCTACGCAAACCCCGATGAGAACTACGAGGACGATGAGCATGATTATCATAGGTGTACTCACGATAAAACCCTCCTATATACTATTTTCCGCTTAATTCGCATTTAATATTGTAACATTCTTTATTACAAAGTGCAAGCAGACAGGGGACAATTTTACAATTTGGGGTTACTTTTAAGACGTAAACCGAGTATACTATGTATTATGGTGGTTTATTATTGTTTGCAGAAAGATAGCAGCGCTGGCGTTGCTGGTCGCACATCGTGTGAACAGTAACGCGCTGTCCGAAGAATGTGATAGGGTATAGTGAGCAATAATATTTTCACGTTGATTAAGAGAAAGGAAGAGTTGAATGGCAGAGACAATATGGAACACAGTGGTGATGGTTTTTCATTTTATTATGAAGAATATCGTTATCATTAATATTCTTTTATCTCTGATTATTGTATTTTTTGAAAGAAGATCACCGCAGGCAGTATGGACCTGGCTGCTTTTGCTTTATTTTATTCCTATTGTCGGATTTATTCTATATCTGATCATAGGGCAGGATTATCACAAGAATAAGATGTTTAAGGCAAAGGAGATTGAAGGTGAGCTGAAATACGCTGTGCGAAGGCAGGAGGAAACCATTTATCACAGGCAGCTGAAGATGACGAGTCCGGCACTTAACCGGTTCAGGGATCTTGTGCTTTATAATCTGGAGGCCGGACAGGCAGTTCTGACAGATAATAATGATATCCGTATTTATACAGATGGTAAAGAGAAGTTTCATGCACTGATTGAGGAAATGAAACGTGCGAAGAAATATATCCATGTACAGTATTATATTATCAGGAATGATGAAGTGTGGCAGGATATAGAGAAGGTATTGATCGAGAAAGCACATGAAGGTGTAGAAGTCAGAGTTTTGTTTGACAGTATGGGATGTCGTACCATGCACAAAAGAGATTGGGACAGGCTGAAATGCGAAGGAATTCGGGTCGCAGAATTCTTCCCGGCGATTCTGGGACAGCTTCAGATGCGTGTGAATTATCGAAATCACAGAAAGATTGTCGTGATTGATGGAAAGGTTGGCTTTGTTGGTGGTTTCAATGTAGGCAGGGAATATATTGGAAAAGACGAAAAGTTTGGTTATTGGAGAGATACACATTTGTGTATTGAAGGTGCAGCGGTCACATCTCTTGCAGTGAGGTTTGTCCTGGATTGGAATTATGCAGCTCATGAGAACTTGTTTTTGGAAGATCATTTGTTTGAGATTCCGCAGTATGACAGGCATGGATTTGATCCGGTACAGATTATCTCAAGTGGACCGGATTCACAGACGAAGACAATCCATGACAATTATCTTCATCTGATCCACAGTGCAAGAAATCATGTTTATATACAGACACCGTATTTCATACCGGATGCGTCCATTCTGGATGCGTTGAAGATTGCAAGCAGATCCGGGGTAGATGTCAGAATTATGATCCCATGCAAACCAGATCATCCATTCGTTTACTGGGCAACGTATTCTTATATTGGGGAGATGGTTGCAGCAGGCGCAAAATGTTATGTCTATAATAATGGATTCCTTCATGCAAAGACATTATCAATAGATGGCATGGTTGCCTGTGTAGGTACAGCGAATATGGACATCCGAAGTTTTGGCCTGAATTTTGAAGTGAATGCAACAATCTATAGTGAGCGTACAGTGCAGAGGTTGGAAAGAGCTTTTGAGAATGATATGACAAAGAGTACGCAAGTGACACGAAAGATATATGAGGAGAGGAATTTACTGATCCGGTTCAAGGAACAGTTTTCCAGATTACTGTCACCACTTTTATAGTGGATAAGACAAAAAAATAAAAAAGAAATTATAAAAGAGGAGAAACAGGAAAATGAAAAAAAGAGTGATTGCGGTTCTTACAGCGGTTCTGATGACAGCATCTTTAGCAGGATGCGGAAGTGGTAAGTTGTCTAATGATTATGTGACAGTGAACAAATATAAAGGACTTGAAGTAACAGAGGTTGCCAAAAACGAGGTGTCCGATGATTCTGTAGAGCAGGAGATACAGTCCAGACTGGAAGCTGCTGCGCCAGAACAGGATGTAACAGACCGCGCGGCACAGAGCGGAGACTGGGTAAATATTGACTATACAGGAACTCTGGATGGAGTTGCATTTGACGGTGGCACAGCTACAGGATATGATCTGGAACTTGGATCAGGATCGTTTATCGGAGCTTCAGGCGATTATCAGGGATTTGAAGACCAGATTGTGGGACATAATACCGGCGAAGAGTTTGATATCACTGTACAGTTTCCTGAGAATTATCAGAGTTCTGATCTTGCAGGAAAACCGGCAAATTTCCACATTGTATTGAATAAGATTTATCAAAAAGTAACACCGGAGCTTACAGACGAGTGGGTTGCAAATAATAGTGAAAGCAGCAAGACGGTTGATGAATACAAGGAAGAGGTAAAAAATTCTCTTCAGGAGCAGCAGGACGATTCAGGTAATTCACAGTTGAAACAAGAAGTACAGACTGCTTTACTGGATCAGATAGAGGTAAATAAATATCCTGACGGTGCAGTAGATGAGCAGGTGAAACAGGCAAATGATTACTATACACAGATCGCACAGATGTACGGAGTAGAGCTGAGTGATTTTATTACAACTTATCTGAAGATGACAGAAGATCAATTTAACAAAAAAATTGAAGACTCAGCAAAGCAGGCTGTTCAGCTTGAAGAAGCTGTAAAACTGATCGCCAAGAAAGAGAAACTGGAACCGTCTGATAAGGAATATAAAGAAGGAATGCAGGAGTATGCGGACAAAGCCGGAGCAGATCTGGATACCTACAAAGAGCAGGTGGGAGAAGATGTTCTGAAAGATGCAATCCTTCGTGATAAAGTACTGGATTATCTGGTAGACAATTGCGTACAGGTAGAGCAGTCTGATAATAATTAAGGGGAATAAAGGAGGAACAAAAAGCATGATTAAAATGGAGAATGATGTGCTTAGCGTAGAGATTGCTGAGCATGGTGCGGAGCTGACAAAACTGTATAACAAGAAAACAGGTACAGATCTTCTCTGGGATGCAGAACCCAAATTTTGGAAACGTCATTCACCGGTGCTATTTCCAAATGTGGGAAAAACCTATAAGAACACAGTGAAGATCAACGGCACACACTATCCGACATCACAGCATGGATTTGCAAGAGACAGTGAGTTCAAATGTATTCATGCAGGCAAAGAAACATCAATCTTTCTTCTGACATCAACAGAAGAGATGAAGGAAGTTTATCCATTTGATTTTGAACTTTTCATTACTTATACACTGGAAAAAAATGTACTCCATGTAAAATGGGAAGTAAAGAACCCGTCTGATGAGACAATTTATTTCACAATCGGAGCGCATCCGGCCTTCCGCTTTGCAAAGAACGAGGAAGGAAAGACAGATTATATTCTGAAGTTCCCTGGAAAAGATGAATTGAAGTATTGTCTGATCAATATGAAAGAAATGGCTCCTGATCCGGAGAAACTGCATGAGATGAAACTAAATGAAGAGACATATCCGTTGACAGAAGAACTTTTTGAAAATGATGCGTTGATCTTTGATAATACGCAGATTGAAGAAGCATGGATCTGTCATAAAGACGGAACTCCGTATGTGGGAGTTAAGTCAGAAGGATTTCCAAGCTATGGAATCTGGTCTGTAAAAGACGCACCGTTTGTCTGCCTGGAACCATGGATGGGAAGATGCGATAATATTGGATTTGATAAAGAAATCTCTGAGAAGCCTGGAATTAATAAGGTAGAGAGCGGAGAGACTTTTGAAAAAGAATATCAGATCGTTGTTGCAATATGAGAATTCAGGTATACTGAGAATAGTATCCTGTGGAAAGGAAAAGCCCCCGTTAACCGGAGGCTTTTTTCTCTTTCATTCTCTTGATCACTTTCAGACGCGTGAACTCTTCACGCTCTTTTTCTTCCAGTGCATTGGTGATCGAATAGACCAGATTTGAATACATTGGAATTGTAATGTTCTGGAGAGCATTTGCTCGTTTCTGCGTCTTCTTGATATTACTTGCGAGACGGTAAGCGGCGTTTTCAACCATGGAGAGCTTGATCGTAAGGTCTTTTACCTTGCGGAAGGCCTCACGGGCAATATCGATCGATTCCTTTGTGGTACTGAAGGCATAGGTCGGCTGACCGGCGTCCGGTACATATTTCACATGAGGAATCTCGGTTCCCATGATACTTCGTGTCTGGATCGTGATAGAATTTTCAATCGGTACAGTGTAGGCGAGCTGTTCTACCATGCTGATACCGTTTTCGATATTAGCACGCTGCAGACATTGATACGCATAAGTAAATGTTGAATCAATCTCTTCCTGTATGGTGCGTGCTTCTTCAATCAGATCCATCAGTTCACGAATCAGGATGTTACGCTTCTTATCCATCAGATCATAACCCTGCCGGGCAAGTGCAAGAGAGTTCTTGGCCAGCATCAGATTACCCTTTGTTGGAAATGTACGTGGATCCATGAAGCTCCCTCCTTTCCCTAGTCTTCTACAGCAGGTTTATAGTATTTATCAAGAATCTTCGTATCAACACGGTCGAGTTCTTCTCTAGGGAGTTTTCCTAAAAGTTTCCATCCCAGATCCAAAGTCTCTTCCATCGTACGATTCTCATTAACACCCTGTCCGATGTAGTGCTGTTCAAAGTCGATTCCGAATTCCAGATATTTCTTATCCAGTGGTGAAAGTTCATCTTCACCGATAACAGAAGCCAGATTTCTTGCATCTCCAACTTTTGCATAAGCGGAGAATAACTGATTGGCAAGATCTTGATGATCTTCACGTGTAAAACCTTCTCCGATACCGTCCTTCATCAGACGGGAAAGGGATGGCAGGATATTGATCGGAGGATAGATTGACTGTCCATGGAGCGGGCGGTCAAGTACAATTTGTCCCTCGGTGATATATCCCGTCAGGTCAGGAATTGGATGCGTGATATCGTCGTTTGGCATGGTCAGGATCGGAAGCTGTGTTACAGATCCGTTTACGCCTTGTACAATACCGGCACGTTCGTAGATGGTTGCCAGTTCACTATACAGATATCCCGGGAATCCTTTACGGCTAGGAATTTCTCCTTTTGAGGAAGAGACCTCACGCATGGCTTCTGCGAAAGAAGTCATATCGGTAAGGATAACGAGGATATGCATATTTTGTTCAAATGCCAGATACTCCGCAGCTGTCAGTGCAACCTTTGGTGTGATCAGACGTTCTACAACCGGGTCATTTGCCAGATTCAAAAACATTGCTACATGATCGGCAACACCGCTTTCTTCAAATGTGTTACGGAAGAAATCAGCAACGTCATGTTTGACACCCATAGCAGCGAATACGATTGCAAATTTTTCATCAGAATCGCTTCCAAGAGAAGCCTGTTTTACAATCTGTGCAGCAAGCTGATCGTGCGGAAGTCCATTTCCGGAGAAAATCGGAAGCTTCTGTCCACGAATCAGAGTTGTCAGTCCGTCGATCGCGGAAATTCCGGTGCGGATATAGTTTCTTGGGTATTCTCTGCGGACCGGGTTGAGCGGAAGTCCGTTCACATCTCTTTTTAAAGTGGAGACAAGCGGCCCGAGGTCATCGATCGGCTGTCCGATACCGTTGAAGGTACGGCCAAGGATATCCGGGGAGAGTGCAATCTCCATCGGGTGTCCGGTGAGTTTCGTATGTGTATTTTTCAGGGACATATTTTCAGAACCTTCGAAGACCTGGATTACTGCCTTGTCTTCGTAAATCTCTACAATACGTCCTATTTTGCGTTCTGTGCCGTCTACGACAAATTCTACGATCTCATCGTAAAAGGCGTCCTGTACGCCCTCTAACACGATCAGAGGGCCGTTGATACTGCTTAAGCCAAGATATTCAATTGACATGATAGTGGTCCCTCCTTATGCATTTTTCTCAAGTACGTGCTGATAGAAAGCGTCAATATCTCTGTGATACTGTGCAAACATTTCCGGGCGGTTATTTGGAACATCATATTTGATCGCAATGACACGATCGAAAATATTCTCAGATTTTAATACGGACATCGGATGTCCCATTGTGACAAGGGTACGTGCCTGCTTGTAAAGGTACAGGATCGTATCCATCATCAAGAACTGTTTTTCCATAGAAACGCAGGTGTCATCCGGGTGGAATGCATTTTGCTGCAGGAAACCAAGACGAATCACACGGGCAATCTCAAGGACAAGTTTCTGATCATCTGGGAGTACATCACTTCCGATCAGTTTTACGATCTCAAGAAGACTGCTTTCCTGATTCAACAGTGCCATCAGACGGTTACGGTAGTCAACAAATTTTGGAGACACATTGTCCTGATACCAGTGACTTAAGTCGTTCAGATACTCACTGTAACTGGTCAGCCAGTGGATGGCCGGGAAATGTCTTGCATAGGCAAGGCTCTTATCCAGTCCCCAGAAGCAGCGGACGAATCGTTTGGTGTTCTGTGTAACCGGCTCGGAGAAGTCACCACCCTGTGGGGAAACAGCACCGATGATCGTAACAGAACCGTCTGTTCCGTTCAGGTTATGCATCATTCCGGCGCGCTCGTAGAACGCAGACAGACGAGATGCGAGGTAAGCCGGGAATCCTTCCTCGGCAGGCATCTCTTCCAGACGTCCGGAAAGTTCTCGAAGAGCCTCAGCCCAACGGGAAGTGGAGTCGGCCATGATCGCTACATCGTAGCCCATATCACGGTAATATTCTGCCAGAGTAAGTCCGGTGTAAATGCTGGCTTCACGGGCGGCAACAGGCATGTTGGAAGTATTGGCAATCAGTGTAGTACGGTCCATCAGAGGTTTGCCGGTACGAGGATCGGTCAGTTCACTGAACTCTTCCAAAACCTGTGTCATCTCATTTCCACGCTCACCGCATCCGATATAGATGATGATATCTGCATCGGCCCATTTGGCGATCTGATGCTGTGTCATGGTCTTTCCGGTTCCGAATCCGCCTGGGATGGCAGCGGTACCGCCCTTTGCGATCGGGAACATGGTATCAATGATACGTTGTCCGGTAACAAGCGGAACAGATGCCGGGAAACGGTGATGAGTCGGTCGCGGAGTACGGATCGGCCAATGCTGAGTCATTGTCAGTTCTTTCTCCTGTCCGTTAGGAAGTTCCAGACGAACCAGAGGTTCGTCAATTGTGTATTCACCGTCTGCAACAGTCACAAGAACAGTTCCCTCTACTTCAGGAGGAACCATACATTTATGAGTGATCGCATGTGTTTCAGGAACTTCTGCGATAATATCACCTGCATGGAGATAATCTCCCTGCTTTACAGTGATGTGTGTTTTCCATTTCTTTGTACGGTCCAGAGAATCGACACTGACACCGCGTGTGATAAATGCGCCGCCGGAGGATTCTGCGATATCTTCCAGTGGACGTTCGATACCATCAAAAATGTTGTTCAGGATACCGGGTGCAAGTGTTACGGATACAGGGCTTCCGCTGGCAATAACTTCTTCGCCCGGGCGAAGCCCCGTTGTTTCCTCATAAACCTGAACGGTTGTCATATCTTTATCCAGTGCAATGACTTCTCCGACTAACTTCTGTTCGCCGACATAGACCATCTCGGACATACGGAATCCTGTGTTGCCTTTCAGATAAATGACGGGACCATTGATGCCGTAAATTTTCGCTGTCTTAAGCAATGCCGTCACCTCCTAAAAATACAAATTTGTCATACTGTTCTTTCAGTTGTGTGCTGAAGGAATTATCGATCAAAATGTTGCGGGAACGGATGACAGCACGGACACCGCCCCGGAAATCTTCGGCGCTGATCGTCAGATGAACTCTTGTAGCACCTTCCAGATCAGAACGTTTTTTTTCATCAGTTGGGTTAATATAGATCGTAAGCTCATCATTTCCGGCAAAAGCCACCGCTTTGCGGATGCATTTGATAAGAAAATCATCATAAGCTTCCGTCTTCATAAATTCATCGATTAATGCGTCTGCTTCCTCGAAGATCTTGTCTTTCAATTCTTGCTGAACCTTGCTTTGACGACGTTTGATCTCCAGCTGGGACTTGGCGAGCGCCTGATTCAGTGAGAGCTTCGCATTGGCAGCTTCCGCCTTGATGCGAGTTTCTGACTGTCTTGTGGCTTCTGCCTTATGATCTTCGAAAACCTTCTCCAGGGCAGCCTGATGGGTGTCAATGATGACATTTCCCTCTAAGCGGGCCTGCTCCATGGATGTGGTTTGCAGGTGTGCGATTTTTTCTTCCAGAGTCAAGAGGAATCCCTCCTTTAGTTCGTAATATAATTGCGTTTATAATTTCAGTCCGATCGCCTCAGTGATATATGAGGTGATAAAGTCTTTCTGACGACCGGTTCCGTGGCGGTCAGGAATTTCAATTAATAACGGCATCTTTCGCTCCAGTCGGAAAGTGTCGATAATGTCAGGAAATTCCTGACCGAACTTCTCAGTCAGAAGAACAATGCCGACAGTCGGATCGGAAAGCACTTTTTCCAAAGCTTGTTTCAGCTCATCCCGTTCGTGGACGACAACTCCGTCTACACCGGCAAGACGCATTCCGGTGTAAGTGTCGACATTGTCACTGATCAGATACATTTTCATAGGCGGCTCCTTTCTGTTGAAAATCAGAAATTAGAGATTTCCTAAGATCATGAAAGAGATGATCAGTCCGTACAGACAAACACCTTCGGCAAGTCCTACGAAGATCAAGGATTTACCAAGAACGCTGGAATCCTCGCTGATCGCTCCAAGTGCTGCGCTGGCTGCACTTGCAACAGCGATACCACCGCCGATACAGGAAAGACCTGTAACAAGTGCGGCTGCAAGATATCCCATTCCTGTTGCGATTGTAGCACCGGAAGATGTGGCAGTTTCACCAGCCTGTACATTTGCCGGACCTGCAAGCATCATGATAGATGCAATGGCAAATGCGCCGAAGAAGAAAAATGCGTTGACACCGATTGTACGTTTGTAGCGTTTTTTGTTCTTTTCACCGATCAGATAATATCCGAATGGGATGATGATACTTAAAACAAGTGCTGCGATAAAGATGATTTTTGTTGCTAAACTCATAGTGGAATCCTCCTGATTTCTATACATTTTATAGCTGTCATAAATTTATGATCCAACAGTTACTTTGTTTTCTTTTTAGTATATGGATCGAATGCACGTCCGCTTCCTTTGTAGAAACGGCTGAACATCTCATAATATTCCAGACGAAGTACCTGAATACCTACGATCAGTCCTTCGAATCCGCATACGAACAGGTTGCCGAAGATTACTCCGAACCAGTTCGGATTTCCGCTTTCAGCGCCGGCCAGCTGAAGTACTACTTCCATGATAGCGGCATGGCTGACAGCAAATGCACCGATACGGATAAAGGAAATAGTGTTTGAGAAATAACTGAGCAATGTCTCAAACATCTCGAAAAAGCCTTGTACGATGTACATTCCAGGGCCTGTTTCCATCTTGTCGGCACGTTTCTCAATCATGCGGGTTAGAGGCTCTTTCAGGAAAATGAGAAGCAGCGGGACACCAAACATGATACCCATGACAATACCACCCGGAAGCGGATTGCCTGTCATAAAGAGAACGATGGTTACTACAACGGCAATGTAGAAAATAAGTCCTGCCACACCGTTTGGATCAAACCAGGTACTTTCGATATCTTTGCTTCTTGCGGCATTGATAATATGTAGGATCATCGCTACGATGATCAGGAACATACCAAATGCGACAGCAACGATAAACACTGTGTTCAGTTTGCCGAGGAACGGCAGCGTAGTCATATGGTCGATCGGTCGTATCCACAATGGTTCAATGATGTCTTCAAATCCGAAAATACTTCCGAACATAAATCCGAAGATTGTGGAAAATACACCGGCAGTTGCGATAATTCCGGCAAGTGGAGCTTTCTTAAAGTGATAGATCAAGGCTCCGCAGATTAAAAGCAAAAGCCCCTGTCCGACATCTCCGAACATAACTCCGAAAATAAAGGAGTATGTGATCGCTACGAAAATGGTTGGATCCATCTCATTGTGAGCCGGAAGACCATACATCTGAATGTACATTTCAAATGGTTTGAATAGCTTCGGATTTTCCAGCTTTGTCGGCGGCTCTTCGAAGTATGCATCATGGTCGTCTTCGACAACGACAAAGACTTTATCATCATCTTTGATTTCTTCCAAAAACTTTTCTACATCATCTTCTGCCATCCAACCGCAGAGGATATAAGAGTCATCCTGGCTGTCTTTCATCCGGGCAGCCATCTTACGGATGTCAAAGTTCTTGGAGAGTTCCTCCAGACGGTTTTTCGCTGCAATGAGCTGTGGAGCTCTGTCAGAAAGCATCTCTCCGGCTTCTTTATCTAGATCCTGGATCTCCAGATTGATCCTTGCAATGTCGCGTTCCAGTGACTGGTAAGCGAAAGACGGAGTTCCTTCAAATTCATCTTTCAGCTCGATGCGTTCAAAATGAAGAGAACGGAAAACAGCATCTACCTTTTGTGCTTCTCCCGGAGAAACGAAGTAAGCGCCGTATACGAAGCTTTCATCGCGTTCACCTTCAACGAAGATTGCACTCAAATCATCCATCAGATATTTATTCATCTTGTGATAAGATTCCAGCGCGATCCGTCCGAAACGATATGTAATATATCGATATCCGAGGACCTTGTGAAGATCACAGTCGAGGGGGCGGAATGGGGAGAGCAGTTGCTGTTTGGCACGGAGCTCTTCAATCTTAGCTTTCTTTTTCTCTTTCTTTGCCTGCAGACCTTCGTAATCTTCACAGGCTTTGCGAACAACCTCAAACATGTCGTCGAGACCTAAAGATTCATCCGGTGTAACATCATCTACATTCGGAAGATAGCCGACGAACTGGGTTGCCTGGGCAAGTACATCCCGGTACGGATTAAGCTCTACGAACGGGCGAAGATTATCGACTGTCTTAAGCTCGGACAGTGCGGACTTCAGTTGTATCTCATAACGTGAGAGATACAAGTCTGTGACACGGTCAATATCATCCCGCGGACCGG